>Ga0181527_1005108_pt1 | contig 11012 bp, 9 predicted proteins | sample PEATcosm2014_Bin_30_FD_119762 | JGI IMG/M metagenome (GOLD analysis project Ga0181527, IMG submission 119762) | Peatland microbial communities from MTU Mesocosm Facility, Houghton, MI, USA - PEATcosm2014_Bin06_60_metaG | ecosystem: Environmental > Terrestrial > Soil > Wetlands > Peat | place...
GAACTTCTCCAGTCCCAGCACTTCCGCCACCGCCTGATCCTGGGCCCAGCGCACGGCCGAAAGGCGCGAGCCCTGGTGAGCGACGCGGGCCAGCACCAGGAACAAAGCGAGTTTCGCCAGCCGACTGTGACCGAGCGCGGCGCCGATGCCCAGAGCCTCGGCGATCTGCTTGAGCACGAACAGGAGGCCGAAGCAAGGTCCGAGCTGAGGGGCCCGTGAGAACTCGGCGGCCTGGTCGAACTCGCCGCGCAGCAGGCGGCGGAGGGCTTCGACGCGGGCGGCGGGCCAGTGGGAGAGGTTGGCGAGGGTGCGGTTCTTGACCTTGCCGTTGTGGCGAAAGGATTCCCGGAGGAGGATCGCGGGCGGGGAGTGGCGGTTGGGAACGGTGGCGATATACATGACTTCTACATACAACCAATTAAGAGCAATGTCAAGGAAAATATTATAGTTACATGACTACAATATGTCGCACAAATTCCGCCAACCCTCTCGGATACAAAGACTTCAATCAATTACCGCGGGGAAGATCCGTCGGATCTCATCCTGCAAACCCAGAACGATCACCGAAGGATCAGAAATCGTCAGAGCTTTCATCTCCTAACATGAAAGCACACTTTCCTAGAATTCGCAATTACTTATGTCCGCGCGTATAACTTGGCAATGGAGGTTTCTTCGCCGGGCCCCTCCACTGCCGTACCCGCGCGGCGCAGACTTAAGAAAATGCTGGTGGTCTGGTGGGGTTTGACTGCGATCTTTTGAGGCCGAGCGCCCAAGGCATCATTCACAATCACTTCCCGAGGTGAGACACTCAGGACGAACAACGAAGGTATGAATCCTTTCGCCACGGCCTCGACGTCGTATTCCCCGGATGCCAATCCCAACGCAAGCTTGCCGCTCGCGCCGCTGCTGACAAAATTCGGTTGGCTACCGAGCTTCCCTGTTGCCGGCCGCTGGGACAGTTCGGCATTCGGGATCGGTGCCGAGTTTGTCGCATCCGTCAGGGTCACCGATAACTGAACGTAGAATTCTGGGCTAGATCCGGAGAGCGGGGATGGGAGTTGGTCGCGAGCTGTACGTGCGCTGACGAGCATTAATTCGACGTGAAGTGGCCATTCGACGTGACGTTGCGCTTCGGCTCGAGGGTCAATGTCCGTGCCCAGCTTGGAGCGGGCAGGAGTCGTCTTTTCCACCGAACGCACCGCCAGGTTCGGTGGATTGGGGTTGGGATCAATGGAATTGATCCCCGTCGTAACAAATACCGGGAGGGGAGTTTGCCCGAATACATGTTCGTTCTCCGTGAAGTGTGTCCCGAATTTTCGATTCAGTCCCTCCGCCCCGGTTATGTAGCCATCGCCGATTACGAAGTAATTGCGGGAGGGCGGGATTTGTTCAACAGAAAACTCACCGTTCGGATTACTGGAATGGGCGTCCACCCACGTGATATACGTGCCGGTATGAGGGTCCTTTAAATAGATGGAGACATTTTCGAGTCGAATATTGTGATCGCCATTGTAATAAACCACCCCTTCCAAGCACCCAAAAACGTCCAATCGAGATGGTTGTAAGCAACGCTGTGCCTTTGCGGTCGGACCCAGCGTCGCGATAAATATAAATATCAGTGCAAAACACAGCACCTCAAGCCAGCCGTTCGCCCGGCGCCCTCGATCCACGACTGGAGGTATGGATGTCACGGTGGGCCCCCGACATTCGGACAGTTCCTTGTTGCGCCATCCAAGTCGTCCGCGTCATTGTAAGACACCTTGCTAATTCTCAATTTAGAATTCACGGGAGCTAAGAATCCGATTCTTAAAGGGCTGGAGCAGATCGACCCGTCGACCGTCACGGGCACAGGTTGGCACCTTTTATTCTCGGGGGTCTCAAGTAGTGCCCTGCGCTTGGCGGAATCGGCAGGATTGCCGGGAGGTGGTGCTTCCCATTTGAAGTAATAAATCAGGGTACAATCCGCTTTACTATACGCGCGGTCATAAATAATTGCGAATATTTGTGAGATGTGCTTTCATGTAGAGCATGAAAGCGCTGACGGTTGCTGAGGCTTCGGTCATCGTTCTGGGTTTGCAGGATGAGATTCGACGAAGTGCGGAATCTCGCTATGACCACCGGTTGCACGGCGTACTGATGGTAGCGCAAGGGATGAACTGCTGTCGCGTTGCCGAATTGTTGGGTGACGCTCCGCGAACTGTGGAATATTGGGTTCACCGCTTCGAGGCGAAGGGCTTGGCGGGGTTGCAGGAGGGAGCGCGTTGTGGACGCCCGGGCCGGCTGACGGCGCAACAGGTCGCGGAAATCCAGGGGGTGCTGCGAAAACGCCCCGCCGATTTCGGCTTGAGCGGCAATTGGTGGGACGGGAAGACGCTGGCGGCCTACCTCGAGCGGGCCTACCGGGTGACGCTGGGAGCACGCCAGTGTCGGCGCTTCTTTCGCCCATGGGGATTCCGGTTGGTGAAGCCCCGCCCGGTGATGGCGCGGGCGGAGGCGGCCCGACAGGCTGAGCATAAAAAAAACTCCAAGCGATGAATACCGATCCGGGCGTCGATCTATGGGCGTTGGACGAGGTTCACTTTCAGCAGTACGGCTCCCGGTGCCGCCTGGGGGTACCGCCGGAAGATAAGGACCCGATCCTCTTGCACCACCCCACGCGAAAGAGCGGCGCCTACTTGGGGGCGGTGCGCCTGCGTGATGGGCGCTTCGTTTATCGACGAGAGGCGGAGCGATTTAACGGGCAAAGCTTCTGGGATTTCCTGAAGCTCCTTCGGCAGCGGAGCCGGCGCCCCGGCCAGCGCGTCGTGGTCATTACGGACAATGCCCGGTACCATCATGCGAAAATGCACAAAGCCTGGAGAGATGCCCAGGCACCGGATTTCAGTTTGGATTACCTTCCTCCCTACAGCCCCGATTTGAATCCCATCGAGCGGGTCTGGAAATTGACGCGCAGGCTTTGTCTGCACGACCGGTATTTTCCAACGCTCAACAGCGTTATCGTGGCGGCAGAAAAGGAATTCAGCCCCTGGGCATGGGGATCGGGCACACTGAAAAGGTTGTGTGCCTTATCCTGAATCACGGCTAATTATTCGCAATTACTTATGACCGCGCGTATAGAATCCGCTTTACTAGACTTCACTGCAGCCGCCACGGTCAATTTCTCGTTGTCGATGGGAGGCGAAAAATCCCAATTTGAGATATCAAATGCGGCCGGCTTGGGAATCGCCAAGCGAACTTCGCCGTCCCCCCCTTCATGGGGTAAACTAAGAGTGGTGACATTGTTTGCGGATAATTTTGTGCCGAATGACCATTTGACATTGTCCTGACCCCCCTGAAGTTCAACGAGGAACACCAGCGATTGCACCCCTTTCAATGTACCTTTCCACGAAGTCATGTCGTTACGGTGAAGAACCGCGGCGAGATATTTCAGCACCTGCCATGGCCACCAACCTTGCCACTCGGGCCCCTTGTTGTTTTCGATGACCATTGCACCATCGGGCCCTTTTCCCGGTTCCGGAATCCATTGGCCAAGGAGTTGATCGGAGTATTCCGGCAGATACAGGATTTGGCGGGATGGTGAGGACTTGGGCGGGTGCAACCACCTATACCCCAGTAAAGCGCTTAGGAAAAGCGCCGCAAATGCCAATAGCGTGAGAACGCGATAACGTGGACTGAATGCCTTCTGAATGAGTTTCGCAATTCGCTCCCGCACTGCCGGTGGCGTTGGCTGGGCCTGTCCTGGCGGCGGTACCGCGGGCGGTGGCTGTTGCCGTACTTTCTCGATCTCAATGGTAATGGCCCGACGGAGTTGATCAAGGGCCTGATCGAATGTCGTCGGGTCAGTGAAATCGATGTCCTGGTAGTTCAAAAGGAATTGCAGCGGACCGAGGTCGTTGACATTCTCAATCCGCGCAGGGATGATTTTTTTGTGCAGCCTAAATGCTAGACCGTACTCTTCCTGTACATAAGTGGAATTAACCAATTTGGAGGAAAGAACAAAAACGATAACCCGTGCATGGGAGATCGCCTCACCCAATTCAATCACCTACGGGTCACCGCCGCGAAGATCGTCGCAATCACGGAAGGTTCTAATGCCATGCGCCTTAAGCGCGGAATTGAGCTTGGTAACCCACTCGCCGTCGTCATGGCTATAGCTCAGAAACACATCGGGCGCAGAGGCGGCGGTTTGTTGCGTATTTTCCATCTCTGGATATTGACCGCATTATACCCACTTGGAAGTCAGAGTCAATAATCGCTGGAGCCTGGCTCGCAATGCACCACAATTCGGTGGGCCCCCTCTTCATCACTGACAAAGGTCCGGGCTGACACCGCTCGAACCAAGGGTTCCGACGGACACGCATTGAGTGTCGATCCTGAGATCTGCACTATTACAGTCGACTCACCCTAGATACGGCCTTGGGCAGCCCTCTCTGAGGGCATGGTCCGAGCGCGGCAGACCCTGGAGGTGTCGGGCGGCCGTCATGGGAGAGAGAAGTCGCCCAGTGTCCCACGAAAATTGGCGAAGACAGCCCAAGTATCCAATAGAGGTTTGCGAGTTAGTTGGGGATTTCCCGCCAGGTATCCTTAGTCCCTCTCAGCGTGGCCAACTTCCGAATAGCGACCATCCGAAAATTACGAGGCAATCGGAAACGACAGTAGCACAGCAGAATAGACTTCTGATTCAGGCGAAGCCAACAGACGGAGATTTAGCGTATCCTATGACCATGGCCAATAAACTTCTCGCTGCTGCCACGGTCTTGTTGGTGACCACGTTCGCTGCTGCCCAAAGCACAATTCCCAATGCACGCCCCCGCGCCTCCGATCTGGGGCTGAAAGTCGGCATCCTGCCGACCGGGCCCCTCGATGCGATCACCGATGTTGCTGGTGTGGAAGTCGGACAGACGACCATTATTCGCGGCGATAACATCCGCACCGGCGTGACCGCCGTTCTGCCACATTCCGGCAATCTCTATCGCGAGAAAGTGCCTGGCGCGATTTTCGTAGGCAATGGTTTCGGAAAGCTGGCGGGCTCCACACAGGTAGAGGAGATGGGCGACATCGAAACGCCCATCCTGCTGACGTCCACCACCAGCGTGCCGCGCGTAGCGGACGCGTTGATCAGCTACATGCTGGCGCTGCCGGGCAACGAGGATGTGCTGTCCATCAACCCGGTGGTCGGCGAGACCAATGACGGATACCTGAGCGACATTCGCGGCCGCCACATCACACCCGACGACGTGTTCGCCGCCGTCAAGAACGCCAAGGGCGGTCCGGTCGAGGAGGGCGATGTCGGCGCAGGCACCGGAACGGTTGTCTTCGGCTGGAAAGGTGGCATCGGGACCTCGTCGCGCCGCCTGCCCACCCATCTCGGTGGATACACGGTTGGGGTTCTTGTGCAGACGAATTTCGGCGGCGTCCTCACCATTGCGGGCGCCCCCGTGGGCCAGGAACTGGGCCAGTACTACCTGCGTAAGGAACTTCAGCAGGCCGGCAGCGGGAAGGACAAGGCAGACGGGTCATGCATGATTGTCATCGCCACCGACGCGCCGATGGACGCGCGTAACCTCAAGCGGCTAGCGGCGAGGGCATGGCTGGGCATCGCGCGCACGGGTGGTTCGGCCTCAAATGGCAGTGGAGACTACGCGATCGCATTCTCCACGGCGCCGCAAGTGCGGATCCACTCCAACGATAAGGCGCTGACGCGGGACATGGAAGTGATGACCAACGACGCGATGTCACCGTTGTTTCTGGCCGCGATCGAAGCGACGGAAGAAGCAGTGTACAATTCGACGTTTAAGGCGATGACGATGACTGGCAACGGACACACGGTCGAGGCTCTGCCGATTGAAAAGACGGTGGAGATCCTTCGCGAACACCGAGTTATCAAGTAAGGAATCGTGGGTTCCGTAGAGCCGACGGTCCAGCGGGAGGGCTCTAATTCTCATTTCCCAAGCATACAACCTTAACCACTGTGTTGGCGCTGCGTGTCATTTGAGAATGCTGGCAAAGGGAAACGCTGCTCCGGCTCGAGCTCGTAGTCGCTCGAACTGCTACAGAAAAGCACTCAGATAGGCTTGCTATAGCCGTTGCTGACAACGCTAAGCATTGCTCCTGAGCGACATGGAATGCGGAAGTTTCACCCCGCAGCGCGAGCGTTGGCGCATGGCCCAGACCGGAAACCGATCCCTGGCGAGAACAGCCCATCTGTCAAACGATCGTCCCGGTTCGCGACTTGCAGTGGTGGTCTACCGCGTCGGTAGCGCGAAACTTTAAACTCACTTAGCTGTCGCCAATCCCCGTTATCGAGCACTCTGTTGCCCGGGCCGAAAACTGCTCATCACGCGGGTCCGTTTTGAGAAGGGCCCGGGCCTGCGGGCGGCCTAGCGCCTGGCGGGCCTTTGCACAAAACTCCCGGTGCTTGCGGGAGTAGTTGACATCGTGGCCGAAGTTCCTCAGTTAGCTCTCGAGTCATGCCAGGTGCAGCTACGGTGCAATTCATATCTCGCCTGCGGCTGTTATCGATGGCGCACCGGATGACCCTGGGTAACTCGTTCATTGCGGGTGTATACTGGGGCACGAAGGAGGAAGCATCATGCCCTTGCAGGAGCCATGGCTTGCGCTTGTGCCACAACCCAAACCGCTCGCCCCCGGTCAGCGGTGGCACGTGTTCCTGAGTTACCGCTCTGTGGACCGTGCCTGGGTATTGCAGCTCTACGACACCCTTCGCCAACTCGGTTACGAAGTGTTCTTAGATCAGTATGCTCTTAGTGCCGCGGCACCGCTGGCACTGACGCTCGGCGAGGCGCTCGACGGCAGCGCGTCGGCAATCATGATTTGGTCCAGCAAGTACGAGGACTCACAATGGTGCAAAACTGAGCTGAACACTCTTCAGGCAAAAGAACTCGCGGGCGGCGGGTTCCGGTACGTCATCGCCAAGGTGGATAGAGAGCCATTGCTGGGTTTTGCGGCAGGAAAGCTGTACGTTGATTTTTCCGAGCAACGCGAGGGCCCCAGCGGGCGAGGCCTCCTGTCCATCATCTGTGGTCTCGCCGGCCAGCCGCTGCCGCGGGAGGCCGTTGCCCTCGCAGCTCAGATGGACGAACAGACTCGAGATGCATTACTGAGTGTGAACGCGGCTCGTGAGGCGGGGGACAAAGAGGTGCTTGTCGATCTCTCAAAGACACAGAACTTGGCTTGGACTAGTTCGCCGACGCTGATTTGTGCTGTTGCAGAAGCGTTGATCGCGGTCAACGACTGTAATAACGCGCTGGTTCTGTTAGAGCAGATTGTTCTGGCCTTTCCCAAGGCTTTGCGCCCACGCCAACTGTACGGGCTGGCGCTCGCGCGCCAGGGCGAATGGCTTAAAGCGCAACTGGTGCTCGGAAAGCTACACGCCGCAGGCGAGATCGATCCTGAAACGCTTGGCATCTATGCTCGGACGTGGATGGATCGTTACAAAAAGACGAATGACCGATTGTTCCTACTGAAATCGCGGGAGCTTTACCGCCAAGCTTTCGAAGCATCGCCGAACGATTACTACACAGGCATCAATGCCGCATCAAAAAGCCTGTTGCTGGGCGAGCGAGAAACCGCCAAACAGCTGGCCGCCCGCGTCGAGGGGATCGTCGGCACGAAGGTCTTTCCTGGGGATTACTGGAAAACGGCTACGGTCGCCGAAGTCCAGCTACTGCAGGCGAACTATCCGGGAGCAGCCTCGATGTACGAGGCCGCGATAGCCATTGCCCCTCTCGAACGAGGCAGCCACGAATCCACGTTCGGACAGGCAAAGCTGCTGCTGGATTGCCTCGAGGCGCCATCGGAAGGGCGGGCGTTGGTCGAGCAGGTGTTCAGGCGGGCAGCCGCTGCGGGTCTTTGAGTCCTGTTCACAGTCCTCGAGTCGAAAACAATGCGTATCGCAGGATCTGCTCGAAGGGGCGATCTTCTTCAAACCGAACGTATGAACACGGCTAGTGCTTAGTTGCATAAATCAGCGTAATTATGTTTGGGAGCGCTAGAATGGACCGTCGTCTTCTTCCACTCAAACGGGGCTGCTTTCCGATTATGCGCTGCCACAAACTCGTCGATGGCTTGCCGAACTTGCTCCGGCGAAGTAAAGCTCGCACCTCGCAATGCCTTCCGGCTCAGAATGCTGAACCAACATTCGACTTGGTTCAGCCAGGAGGAATAGGTCGGGGTGTAATGAAAATGTACTTGGGGATGCCTCTTTAACCAGCGGTGCTCTTTTGGCTTATGCGTGTTCAGGTTGTCCAGGACGACGTGAATCTCCCGGTCCGGGTGCAGCGCCACCACTTCGTTCATGAAATGCAGGAACTCGCGGCGGCGGTGCCTCCCCTAGTGCCCCGTTTTGACTTCGCCGGTCAGCACCTTCAGGGCGGCGAACAGCGTCGTCGTTCCGTGACGCGTGTAGCAATGGCTGAAGCCGGTCAGCGCCTTGCCATCCGGCAGGCGAATCCAGCCCTGCGCGCGTTCCAGCGCCTGAATCGACGGCTTCTCATCCACCGACAGCACCAGGGCGTTTTCCGGCGGGTTCAGGTAAAGCCCGACCCCGTCGGCGGCCTTCGCCGCAAACTCCGGGTCAGTGCTAATGCAGCAACTGCGGCGGCGCTGCAGCGAGATGCCGTAGTTCCGCAAAACCCGCCACACCTGATCATCGCTGATCCCCAGCACGTGGGCCAGCGCCCCGCCCGTCCAGGTCGCTTGGCCTGGGGGAGGAGGCTGATCCCGCTGCTCCAGGATCCGTCGTTCGGTGCTCCGGTCGTAGCGAGCCGGCTTGCCGGGCCGAGGTCGGTCCTGCAGGCCGTCGAGGCGCCAGCGCAAAAATCGCTGCCGCCACTTGGAAACCCGGGCCAGGCGCGTGTCCAAATCTCGGGCGATCCGCTCTGTCGTCAAGCCTTGGTCCGCCATCAGGATAATGCGCGCGCGCTCGACGATGCGCTGTTCCGCCGTCCCGGCGCGCAGCCATTCCTCCAAGGTATTTTTCTCTTGTTGGGTCAGGTTAAGGCTTGCCGCGTGTTTGCTCATGGCGGCAAGTCTACCATATTAACGCTTACTTATGCAACTAAGCACTAGTAGCCTGTTCATTTTGGCCCTATAATTGCCCCTAATTTTCCCGGAGTCATTTCAGCGCCGGCTTGCGTGCCATGGAAAACTCGGTAAAGGACGCCAACCGCCTGTCCGCTGGGTGGGCCACGAGTGATGGCCCGGCGCGCCCCCCGGAGCCTGCCCACACCCCGGAACAAAAGGTGGGCGTGTACGTCCTGCTGGAAAAACTGGGCGCGGGGGGCATTGGAGAGGTTTGGAAAGCGCGCGACCCGCGACTGAATCGCGTGGTGGCGTTGAAGTTTATTGCCGCCGAGCGCCCCGGATCTTCCCCGGTTCGCGATTTGCTGCGGGAGGCGCGAGCCGCCTCCGCTTTGAACCATCCCAACATTGTCACGATTTTTGAAGTGGGTGAAGGCGCGGACTCCGCCTACCTGGCCATGGAGTATGTGGAGGGTGAAACGTTGCGTGCGCGGCTGAAGCGGCCCCCGTTGCCGACGGAAGAGGCCCTGGAGATCGCCCAACAAATTGTAGCCGGCTTGGCCGCCGCCCACCGCGTGGGCATCGTGCATCGCGACTTGAAGCCTGAAAACATTATGCTCCGCGTTGATGGCTTGGTGAAGCTGATGGATTTCGGCTTGGCCAAAGTGGTTCCGTGGGGGGAAAAGGGCGCCGCCTCCCCCGCTTCCGGGAGCGTGGCGACCGATAGCGGCACCATTGTGGGGACGCTCACTTACCTGTCTCCCGAGCAAGCGCGCGGGCGCCCGGTGAGCCCTGCCAGCGATGTGTTTTCATTCGGGATCATCTTCTACGAGCTGCTGACCGGAGAGCATCCTTTCCAAGCTGATACCGCGGTGGACACTCTAACCGCCATCCTGAACAGGGAGCCCACGAGCGTCAGCGCCAAGTCCCCGGCAGTACCACCGGCGGTGAGTGCCATTGCGGCGCGCGCGCTCGACAAAGATTCCAGCCGGCGCTATCCCTCGGGCGCAGAACTCTCAGCCGATTTGAAGCAAGCGCTGTCGGCACAAGAGGCGTCAGCGCGGGCGGCGGAGGCCCGGCCGGTGGTTCGACAGAAGTCGCGCTGGATGCAGGCTGTGGGCGTGGCGCTTATTGCTGTGATTCTTTCCGTGGCCGCGCGGCGTTCACGATCGTCGCCAACCGGCGGGAACCTCGTCACCCCGGTCCGGTCGATGGCGGTGATGAATTTCCGCACGGCAGCCGAGGACCAGACCGCCGTAACCGTGGCGCAAGAATTGCCGGAAGAATTGGACACCGCGCTTTCGAAAACGGGACTGCAAATTGCCTCGCACGAGAGCGTCCTGCAATTGGGGGGCTCGGTCAAGCCCAGCGACATTGGAGCGCAGCTCGGCGTGGATGCGGTGCTCGATGGAAGTGTGCGAAGTTACGGCAGCAGATTCAAGGTACACGTCGAGCTCGTCAATGCGCGTACCGGTTTCCAGGTGTGGAGTGAAACGTTCACCGTGGAAGGCGAAGACGTGTTGAGCGGCGAGCAGAAGGCGGCGGCAGAGATCGCGCAAGAGCTTCGCCAGGCGCTGGCGACGAAATAATCATTTGGGGGCGGGTTTCAAACCCGCTCCTACGAACGACCGATTGGCAACTGAAATGCCCTCCTGGTCCAAGGGAGCAGGAAGGAAAGAACGGCGATTCGAGGGATTCCTTTGAGAAACCAAACGGTTCGGCACGTGATTCGGTTCCTGGTGCCAAATTTTCTGGCGGCGCTGACAGCTTTTTGGGCGGTCACCCCCGCCATGGCAATTGAACCGCAGATGAAGCAGGTTTCTGACACCGTTGTGGAAATCACGGGCGGAACGGGCAAGGAGGCTTGGTGCCTCTCTTACGGCGTCGCCCGCCAGTTTTACACTCCTACGCCGCTGAATCCTCTCTTTGTTTTGGGTGAAGGAAATCGCGCTTGGTACAGCCAGGGCACA
>Ga0181527_1005109_pt1 | contig 11011 bp, 10 predicted proteins | sample PEATcosm2014_Bin_30_FD_119762 | JGI IMG/M metagenome (GOLD analysis project Ga0181527, IMG submission 119762) | Peatland microbial communities from MTU Mesocosm Facility, Houghton, MI, USA - PEATcosm2014_Bin06_60_metaG | ecosystem: Environmental > Terrestrial > Soil > Wetlands > Peat | place...
CGGATGGGTATCGCTGGAGGTGTCGCCGCTGCTGGCGCATGACACGGCCAGCACCATCGCCGCCGCCAAGAAACTTTCCGCGCGGGCTGGACGCCCCAACCTCTTCATCAAGATCCCGGGCACCAAGGAAGGTTTGCCGGCCATCGAGGAGGCGATTTTTGCCGGCGTGCCGGTCAACGTGACACTGCTGTTTTCACCAGAACAATATGTGGCGGCGGCCGAGGCATATTTGCGTGGCATCGAACAGCGCATCGCCGCCGGGCTCAATCCCCAGGTCGGCTCCGTGGCCTCGATGTTCATCAGTCGTTGGGACGCCGCCGTGGCGGGCAAGCTTCCCGAGGGGTTGAACAACCGGCTCGGCATTGCCGTTGCCGGCCGCATCTACAGGGCGTACCTCGGTCTGTTGAGCAACTCGCGTTGGCAGCGCGCGTATAATGCCGGCGCCCGGCCGCAACGGCTGCTGTGGGCCAGCACCGGCACCAAGGACCCCAAGGCGTCCGACATCCTCTACATCAAGGCGCTGGCCGCCCCGTTCACGGTGAACACGATGCCCGAGGCGACGTTGAAGGCTCTCGCCGATCACGGCGAAATCGGCCCGATCATGGCGGCAGACGGCGGCGATTGCGAAAAGGTCTTGGACCGGTTCGCCCAGGCCGGCGTGAACGTGGACAGCCTGGCCGCCCGCCTCCAGGACGAGGGCGCAAAATCGTTTGTGAAATCCTGGAACGAACTGATGGCGGTGATTGCGTCCAAGAGCGACGCGCTCAAGCAAGCCGCCTGACCCGGCAGTTGAATCAACGGAAAACATGATGAGCACGACCAGCAGCATCAAACCGCTCACCCGGCGACCGGCCTGGAAGGCCCTCGCCGCCCATTACAAAGAGATTAAAGGACGGCATCTTCGAAAACTGTTTGCCGATGACCCCGAACGCGGCGAGCGTCTGACGGTCGAGGCGGCGGGCCTCTACCTGGATTATTCGAAGAACCGCGTCACCGACCAGACCCTCAAACTGCTGGTGCAACTGGCCAAGGAATCCGATTTGAGCGGGCGGATCGTAGCCATGTTCAGTGGCGAGAAGATCAATCTCACGGAAAACCGCGCGGTCCTGCACGTGGCCCTGCGCGCGCCCAAAGGCGCAACCATTGTCGTGGATGGGAAAAATGTCGTGCCAGAGGTCCATGCCGTGCTCGACAAGATGGCCGATTTTTCGGACCGCGTCCGGAGCGGCGAGTGGAACGGCCGTACAGGAAAACGCATCAAGAACGTCATCAACATCGGCATCGGCGGTTCCGACCTTGGTCCCGTGATGGCCTGCGAGGCGCTGGAACATTACAGCGAACGCAGCCTGACGTTCCGCTTCGTGTCGAACGTGGACGGTATTGATTTCATTGAGGCGACCCGTGACCTCGATCCGGCGGAAACGCTGTTCATCGTTTCGTCAAAAACCTTCGTCACGCTGGAGACGATGACGAATGCCCAAAGCGCGCGCGACTGGTTGGTCAAAGGACTTGGTGGCGACGCCAACGCCGTGGCCAAACACTTCGTGGCCGTTTCCACGAACGCGGAGAAGGTGTCTGCGTTCGGCATTGACACGGCGAACATGTTCGGCTTCTGGGACTGGGTTGGCGGGCGCTACTCGATGGACTCGGCCATCGGTCTTTCTACGATGCTGGCGGTTGGACCGGACAATTTCCGTGCCCTGCTTAAAGGCTTTTACGAGATGGACAAGCATTTCCGCAACACGCCGTTCGAGAAAAACCTGCCGGTGCTCATGGGACTCCTCTCGGTTTGGAATAACGACTTTCTCGGCGCGCAAACGATGGCGGTTTTGCCCTACGAACAATACCTCAAACGCTTTCCCGCGTATCTTCAGCAGTTGACGATGGAGAGCAACGGCAAGCACGTCACGCTCGGCGGGAAAAAAGTGAATTATCAGACCGGGCCGGTTTACTGGGGCGAACCCGGCACCAACGGCCAGCATTCGTTCTATCAATTGATTCATCAGGGCACCCGGCTTATCCCCTGTGACTTTATCGCGTTCGGCCACGCCCTCACTCCATTGGGACGTCACCACGACATTCTCCTGGCGAATGTTTTTGCACAAGCTGAAGCGCTTGCCTTTGGCAAAACCGCCGAAGAAGTCAAAGCCGAGGGAACGCCGGACTGGCTTGTGCCGCATCGCGTTTTTGAAGGCAACCGTCCGTCAAATGTCATTCTGGCCGACCGGCTCACGCCGGAAGTTCTCGGCACACTCGTCGCCCTTTACGAACACAGCGTCTTCACGCAGGGGGTGATTTGGAACATTGATTCCTTTGACCAGTGGGGCGTTGAGCTGGGCAAGGCGCTCGCCCACCGAATCATTCCCGAACTTGAGAGCGAGACGGCATCCGATCTCGAACACGACAGTTCGACGAACAAGCTGATCCGCCGTTACCGAGAATTGAAGGGGGCGAAATGAAAACTCTCGGCCGGATCCGTTTTTGGGAGGGCGCGGTCACGCCGCAACGCACAGGGGGGAGATCCCCACCAGCAAAGCCGCCTCCACCGGCGGAATATGAGCCTCGGCACCCGCGCGGATTGGGGTGCAATCGATTTGTCAAACACGCTGTCGACCAAACGCCGACAGCAAACAAAAACAAAACGCAAACAATGAAAGGACGATTATGCTAAGCAAGGCCAAAACACTAAAGGGTTACAAATTGAACAGCCTCGATGGGCAAATCGGGAAGGTCAAAGAATTCTACTTCGATGACCGGCACTGGACAATTCGCTATCTGGTCGCCGACACGGGTAACTGGCTCACGGGCCGGCAGGTGCTGATTTCCCCGTATGCGCTGGTTGCCGTGAGTACAGAAGAACAACACATCACCATTGATTTAACCAAAAAGCAGATCGAGGACAGTCCTTCCCTGGACAGCGACAAGCCTGTCTCCCGCCAATTCGAACAGTCCTACTATGGGTATTACGGATACCCGCTGTATTGGGGCGGCCTATACAGTTGGGGGACTTATCCCTACATTGAGCGTGACCGTGGACAATGGAAAGCATCCACCAAAGGCGACAAAGCGTGGGATGCCCATTTGCGCAGCACTCACGCTGTGAGTGGTTATCAGATTCAAGCCGCAGACGGCGAGATTGGCCACGTCGAGGATTTCCTCATCGATGACGAGACGTGGGCGATTCGCTATCTAATCATCGATACACGGAACTGGTGGCCGGGGAAAAAGGTCCTCCTTTCACCGCAATGGATAGAGCGCGTTAGTTGGGACGAGAGCAAAGTCTTCGTGAATCTTCCCCGCGAGACGATCAAACAAGCGCCGGAATACGACGGGTCTCGCCCCATCACGCGCGATTACGAAACGAGACTGCATCTGCACCATCAGCGCGAAGGATATTGGGCCGAGAACCAGCACCGCAAAGAGATGGCGCACGTACAGAAGAGGGTAAAAACAGCATGAAAGTCCAGATTAATACAGATAACAACATCGGAGGCCGCGAAAAGATGGCCCGACGGGCCGAAGCCGCGGTGGAGCGCACCCTGGGCCACCTCGCGCAGCATATTACGCTCGTGGAAGTCCACCTCAGCGACGAGAACGGCAAGAAAGGCGGGAGCCATGACAAACGCTGCATGATGGAAGCGCGCCTCGAAGGGCACCAACCCACTGCGGTCACGCATGAGGCAGAGACAATTGACCAAGCCATTGACGGTGCCGCCGGCAAGTTGAAAAGTTCTCTCGATCACACCCTCGGTCGGCTCAGCGATCATTAGGGTCGGAACAACGTGAACATCATCGTCACCGTTTACCGCTCGCCCATGCAACGAAATAGAACTCTCGGGTATAGCCGTTTTCGGCGGGTGGTGCCCCCCTATCATTTACATGTGGGGATATCCCCCGCAGGAAAACGGCCCCTGCCGGGGCAATATGAGTGTGGTCACCCGGATGGATCGTGGTGCAACCGATTTCTGAAACCACCTCTCAGCCGGACGCGGACAGCAGACACAAACGAAACACAACAAACGAAACACATATTATGTTAAGCACAGCTAAAACGCTACGCGGTTATTCACTGCAAAACACAGACGGGGAAACCATCGGAAAGGTCAAGGAATTCTACTTCGACGACCGGTATTGGACCGTTCGCTATTTGATCGCCGACACGGGAAACTGGCTTACGGGCCGGCAGGTCCTGATTTCCCCATACGCGGTGGTTGCTGTGAATAGCGATCATCAAAACATCGTTACCGATTTAACGAAAAAGCAGATCCAGGACAGTCCCTCCTTGGACAGTGACAAGCCCGTCTCCCGCCAGTTCGAACGGGCCTACTATGGGCATTATGGATACCCGAGGTATTGGAGCGGCCCATTCATGTGGGGCGATTATCCTTACCCGGTGCGGGACCGCGAAAAATGGGAAACATCGACCCAAAGCGAGAAAGCGTGGGACCCCCATTTGCGCAGCACCTACAGTGTGAGCGGCCATCACATCCAGGCGGCAGACGGCGAGATCGGCCACGTCGAGGATTTTATCATCGATGACGAGACGTGGGCGATTCGTTATCTAATCATCAACACCCATAACTGGTGGGCGGGGAAAAAGGTTTTGGTTTCACCGCAATGGATCGAGCGCGTTAGTTGGGGCGAGAGGAAAGTCTTCGTCAATCTTTCCCGCGAGGCCATCAAGCACTCACCGGAATACACGGACAAGTGTCTGCCCACTCGAGATTATGAGGCTGGACTGCATCGACATTACAATCGCCAAGGATACTGGGTCGATGAAATGGCAGGCAAAGGGCGCTGAAACTCGAAAGCAGCAACAAAGCGGCCTGATAAATCCGTAACCACACTGAAACGAAGAAAGGACCAGCATGAAGGGCTCTACTGCCGAATCTGAAACGCCAGAGGAAATTGAACGCCGGAAGTTCCCGGCATGTGCCTGTGGGGTGCTGGTTGCAGCGCTGGCCTTGGTGATCGGGTATCAAGGGAGTCGTTTGCCAGCCGAAGCAAACCAAAAAGCGAGAGAACTACTATGCTTCGCAACGCTAAGACACTAAAGGGTTACAAGCTGGATAGCCTCGATGGGGAAATCGGGAAGGTCAACGAATTCTACTTCGATGACCGGCACTGGACAATTCGCTATCTGGTCGCCGACACTGGAAACTGGCTCACGGGCCGGCAGGTGCTGATTTCCCCGTATGCGCTGCGTGCCGTGCGTACAGAAGAGCAGAACATTGCCGTCGAACTAACGAGGAAGCAGATCGAGGACAGTCCATCCTTGAAGACTGACCAACCTGTTTCTCACCAATTCGAGGAAGGTTACTATGGGTATTATGGATGGCCGAAGTATTGGGGGGGCCTGTGCAGGTGGGGAACGTATCCCTACATTGTTCGTAACCGCAGGAATTGGAGCGAATCGGCCCAGCCCGGGAAAGCGTGGGATCGCCATTTGCGCAGCACGGACAGTGTCAGTGGCCAACACGTCCAGGCGACCGACGGCGAGATTGGCCACGTCGAAGACTTTATCATCGACGACGAGACGTGGGCGATTCGTTATCTAATCCTCAATACGCACAATTGGTGGCCGGGGAAAAGGGTTTTGGTTTCACCGCAATGGATCGAGCGCGTCAGTTGGAGCGAATCGAAAGTCTTCGTCAATCTTTCCCGCGAGACCATCAAACAGTCACCGGAATACGCGCATCAGACTACGCCAAGTCGGGCTTATGAGACCGGACTATACCTGCATTACAATCGTCTTGGATATTGGGTCGATGAACCGGCTGACAAGGAGCATTCCTATTGAAACTGCTGCCCTTCCGCTCTCGGCCCGGATTGTCCAGCGGTGGGCGGAGCGCAGCGCAACGAAAAGAGGTTCATGAAGGATCTGATGGATGATACAGAGGGATGGGGTGGTGGGGTTGGGGGATGGACGTGGATCTGGGCGCTGATCTTCGTTCTGGTGGTACTGCTGCTGGTCGTCGTGGTGAACAGGCGGTCCAGGAAATAATCATGCGTTCACAACGCGCCTGTGAATTGAGCTGTTAAGCATGAAAGGAAACCTATTCTAGTCAAATCATCCACGAGAAACCAAGCGACAAACATGACCACGCAAGAATCGAACTCCGTGAGCAAAGACCCCATCTGCGGGATGACCTTGGACGAAACAGCCGCTCTCCCGGCCGAGCGCGATGGAAAGACGTTCTACTTTTGCAGCGACCGCTGTCGGCACAAGTTTCTGTCCGCGTCCACTGGTGCCAAGACGGAGGACAAGTCAGCCTCGATTCTGGTTAGCTCGAACCCTGGGACAATTATTATGATGCACAATGTCAAAGAAAGGGGTGAGAGCCGGTTTGGTTGCAACCGCGGTTCTCTCGATGCTCATGGTGACGAAATCGGCGATGGGGGTGATGCCCTCACTCGACATCATCTCAATGTTGAGCTGCCTGATGGGTTGCGGCCCGGTCAGGGGCTGGATTGCTGACTTCATGATCGGTGCGTTCATTTTGGGCGCTATATTTGCGCTCCTCGAACCCACCCGCCCAGGGGGCAGACTCTGGCTGAAGGGCGTGCTCTTCGGCGTCGGCGTCTGGTTGGCGATGATGTTGGCCGTCATGCCGATGGCCGGCGCCGGTTTCTTCGGCATGAATTTGGGAATGGTCGCCCCGATCATGACACTCGTGCTGCACGTGATCTACGGGGCTGTCCTCGGCGGCGTCTACGCAGCGCTTCAAAGCCGGAAGCACGGACACCAAAACGCCCATTGGCGGGCGAAAAAGTTCGGCGCAGCCTCAGTCTCGGCTCAATTAAGGAAACTTGATAGATGAAAACCAACACCGTCACCCCGAAACTGATCCACAAAATGGATGCGTCCTGGCGCGCTGCCAGGGGAGATCTATGAGCGCCGCGACCTCTAGCGTGTCCGAGCGGATGAGCGACGCGCCGGCGGAAACAATAATGGCAAACAAAAGAAAAAGGAATTGAATTATGAAAACAAAAACACTAACGACGGAACTGCTCCACAAGATGGATGCCTACTGGCGGGCCGCGAACTATCTTTCGGTCGGCCAGATATATCTCTACGACAATCCGTTGCTGAAGCGACCGCTGAAACTCTCGGACGTAAAGCCGCTGGTGGTCGGACATTGGGGCACGACACCGGGCCAGAACTTCATCTATGTGCATTTGAACCGGGTCATCAAGAAGTATGACCTGGATATGTTTTACATCGCCGGCCCCGGTCACGGAGGCCCGGCGATTGTTGGCAACGTTTATCTGGAGGGCACCTGGAGTGAAGTGTATCCGAACGTCACCCAGGACGAACCTGGACTGAAAGAGCTCTTCAAACAATTCTCGTTTCCCGGCGGGATTTCCAGCCATGTTGCGCCAACGACGCCGGGGTCGATTCACGAAGGTGGCGAGTTGGGCTATTCGCTCAGCCATGCCTTCGGGGCCGCGTTCGACAATCCCGAGCTGATCGTCGCTTGCGTCGTCGGCGACGGTGAAGCCGAAACGGGCCCCTTGGCGACCGCCTGGCAGTCCAACAAGTTTCTCAGCCCGATCACCGACGGCGCCGTGCTGCCAATCCTGCACCTGAATGGCTACAAGATCAGCAACCCGACCGTCCTGGCCCGGATCGAGCATGAGGAATTGGAGCAATTTTTCCGTGGTTGCGGCTGGACGCCCTACTTTGTGGAGGGGGATGAGCCGGAAAAGATGCATGAAGTCATGGCCACCACGTTGGACAAGGCCATCGAGGAAATCCAGGAAATCCAAACCAAAGCACGGGACAAGAACGATACCACTCGGCCGCGCTGGCCGATGATCGTCCTCAGGTCACCCAAGGGCTGGACCGGACCGAAAGTCGTCGATGGTCTGCAAGTAGAGGGCACCTTCCGAGCGCATCAGGTGCCGCTCCTGGTGGACTCCGCGCATCCGGATCATGTCAAGCAGCTTGAAAGCTGGATGAAAAGCTACAAGGCCGAGGAACTGTTCGATGAAAATGGCCGGCTCATGCCAGAACTGGCCGAACTGGCGCCGAAGGGCGACCGGCGGATGGGCGCCAATCCGCACGCCAACGGCGGCATTCTGCTGCGCGACCTGCGGATGCCGGACTTCCACGTCCACGCGGTGAAGGTGCCTTCGCCAGGCGGCGTTGACGGCCAGGATACGCTCGTGCTGGGCAAGTTCCTGCGTGACGTGGCCAAGCTGAATCAGCATCAGCGTAATTTCCGTGTCTTCGGTCCCGATGAGACCCTCTCGAATCTCCTGGGCGCAGTTTTTGAAGTCACCAACCGTCAGTGGGATGCGCGGGAGGTAAAAAATGATGAATTCCTCGCGCCGGCCGGCCGCGTGCTGGACTCGATGCTCAGCGAGCACCAGTGCGAGGGCTGGTTGGAAGGCTATCTGTTGACCGGGCGGCACGGTCTGTTCAACAGCTATGAGGCTTTCATTCGCATCGTCGATTCGATGTTCAGCCAGCACGCCAAGTGGCTGAAGGTAACGTTGGAACTGCCCTGGCGGCGGAAGATCGCGTCGCTGAACTATCTGCTCGCCTCCCACGTCTGGCAGCAGGATCACAACGGCTTCACGCACCAGGATCCCGGCTTCCTCGACCATGTCATCAACAAGAAGGCCGATATCGTGCGCGTTTACCTGCCGCCCGACGCCAATTGCCTGCTGTCGGTTTTTGATCACTGCCTGCGCAGCCGGCATTACGTCAATGTGGTGGTGGCCGGCAAACACGCCCTCCCGCAGTGGCTGACTATGGACGCGGCGGTCGTGCATTGCACGGAAGGAATCGGCATCTGGCAATGGGCCAGCAACGACCAGGGTGCCGAGCCGGACGTGGTGATGGCCTGCTGCGGAGACACGCCCACGCTGGAGATTCTGGCCGCCGTTTCCATTCTGCGCCAGCATCTGCCCGAGCTGAAAATCCGGGTGATCAATGTCGTCGATCTCATGAAGCTGCAGCCTAAGAGCGAGCACCCGCACGGACTGAGCGACACGGATTACGACTCGCTCTTCACGAAAGACAAGCACATCATCTTTGGCTTCCATGGATACCCCTGGCTGGTCCACCGGCTGACCTACCGCCGGACGAACCGCAACCTCCACGTCCGGGGCTACAAGGAAGAGGGCACGATCACGACGGCCTTCGACATTAGGGTGCAGAATGACCTGGACCGCTTTCATCTGGTGCAAGACGTGGTCGATCGCCTCCCGCATTTGGGTTCTAAGGGCGCCTACCTCAAACAGCAGATGGAGGACAAGCTCATCGAGCACAAGCGGTTTATCGACAAGCACGGCCAAGACCTGCCGGAGATTCGGAATTGGAAATGGAAAGGATGACGCAATGATGCCGCGATTGATTGAGATGGTCGTGCGGGAGAGGGGCGCCGGGAAAGCTCTGCCACGGGTGTTTTTGGAGCCGGAACAGCGCGAGGTGGCGCTGGAGTTGTTGGAGAAACGGCACACCGCTGTGGGAGAGCAACCGGGCTTTCGGCATCCCGCACAACAACAGCAACCGCGCCTCGTCAGGTAAATATCAAGGAGGAATGGAATGGCAAACATCGAACGGTTGGAATTGGATGGACATCGCAGTGCAATCATCGCTGACGTGAAGAGGTTGGTCGAAAAATATCGCGCCATATTCGATTGGGATGTGCCCGATATCGATCAAAATCGGGCGGACCAACTCATCTTGATGGAAATGCGCAAGGCCTTGGATGATATCGAAAAGGAATTGCGTGGCTAAACGGAACAGAACCTCGAGAACAATATGAACGAAATAAAGCATGGTCACAGCCCGCACGGAGATCCGAATGGCGGCAGCAATCATCCTGGTCAACGTCCTTACTGGAAACGCGCGCATCGTGGTTGGCCCTTCTGGATCGCAGTATTCTTAATGCTTGCGGCCATGATCATCTATGTGATGAGCAACGACCTGGGGGGATGGCATCGCGGCAGACCGCGGCAGCCGATTGCCGGCAGCGTCGGAAATTAGGGGGCTCCAGACATTCACAAGCAAGGAATCATCACAAATGAACGCGCAAGCGCTTATAGACACCGCGAGGGCTCTGGTCGCCGGCGACAAGGGCCTGCTGGCGATGGATGAAAGCAATCCAACCTGCAACAAACGATTTGCCAGGTTGGCGATTCCCCAGACCGTGGAGGCGCGGCGCGCCTATCGTGAGTTGATTGTGACCACGCCCGGTCTCGGTGAGTGCATCAGTGGCGTTATCCTCTACGACGAGACAATCCGCCAGCAGAAGAAAGATGGAACTCCTTTTGTTAAAGCCATCACCGATGCGGGAATCATTCCCGGCATCAAAGTTGATACCGGTGCAAAGGACATGGCAGGTCATCCCGGAGAGAAGATAACCGAAGGTCTGGACGGATTGCGCGAACGCCTCAAGGAATATGTTCGAATGGGCGCCCGTTTTGCCAAGTGGCGCGCGGTGATTGCCGTGGGGGATGGCATTCCCAGCCGGGGTTGCATCGAGGCCAACGCGCACGCATTGGCCCGCTATGGCACGTTGTGTCAAGAAGCCGGACTGGTTCCCATCGTCGAGCCAGAGGTGCTCATGGACGGCGGGCATACCTTGGAACGGTGCGGCGAAGTAACGGAAGAAGTCCTGCGAACCGTTTTTCACCAGCTTAATTCCCAACGCGTGGTGCTGGAAGGCATGATCCTCAAACCCAACATGGTGCTTCCAGGATTAACCTGCCCCCTGCAAGGAAAAGTGAAGGAAGTGGCCGTCGCCGAACAGCAGTATCAGGTGAGATTGACCGACCGCCAGCAAGACGAGTTGGAAGATGTGGACGAAGTGGCCGATGTCACGGTGAGGTGTCTCTTGCGAGCCGTCTCCGCCGCCGTTCCGGGGATTGCGTTCCTGTCGGGCGGCCAATCCGCTGAACTGGCCTCGGCCCGTTTGAATGCCATGAATGCCAGATTCAAGTCGCGGCTGCCTTGGGCGTTGGCGTTTTCGTTTGCCCGCGCCATCCAGCAACCGGC
>Ga0181527_1005110_pt1 | contig 11009 bp, 13 predicted proteins | sample PEATcosm2014_Bin_30_FD_119762 | JGI IMG/M metagenome (GOLD analysis project Ga0181527, IMG submission 119762) | Peatland microbial communities from MTU Mesocosm Facility, Houghton, MI, USA - PEATcosm2014_Bin06_60_metaG | ecosystem: Environmental > Terrestrial > Soil > Wetlands > Peat | place...
GTTAAGTACATACAAAATAGGCTTTTGCGAGAGGAACATAAAGCCTTTGATGAGCTTTTTCTCCTCCGCTGTCATCTCCAGTTCGCGCAGCGGCAGCTCCTTTTCCAGAGCTTCCTTCGACCGCAGCAGCAGCGCCTGTTCGTGTTCCAGATCGTTGGTGCGCCCCTTTTTCAGGTCCTTCTCGAGCCGCTCCAGCCGCTTCTCAACTTGGGTGAGATCGCTGATCATCAGGTCGAATTCGACGCTGCGGATGTCGCGCAAAGGATCGATGGGGCCGACGTGCGCAATCGACTCCTCCTCGAAGGCGCGCAGCACGTGGATCAGTGCGTCCACATTACGCAGGCTGGTCAGAAAGGCGGTCTCTTTCAGCGCCTCCTGCCCGATGGCCGCCACGTCGACAAATTCAACCGACGCGTAGGTGGTCTTCTTGGGCTGGTAGAGCGCCGAGAGCCTGTCCAGCCGCTCGTCCGGCACTCTCGCCACGCCGATGTGCTCCTGGCGCGAGTGGCCGCGCTCGTCGAGCCGGGCTTTGGTCAGAATCTTGAACAGCGATGTCTTGCCCACCTGCGGCAGGCCGATGATGCCAGTCTTCATGCACGTCCCATGAGGGCTTCCGGCTAGAGGAGATGCACACGCCGGAGCCTCTTCGATGATACAGGAACGGAGATCAGTGGACGCCGGTCATCATTACAGCTCCAATTTGGGTACCGGTCATGATCGCGACCCCAATGTCCATGGGCCAATGGGCGATGATCAACGGCGACAGGCGGCGAATACGCAGGTAGACCGCCATGCAGAGCAGCAGGATAGGAGCCATCATGAGAGAGCGATACGCCACGAACCGCCAATCGGGAATGAAGGGGAACATGCAGTGCTGCACGGACCACCAGAATAAGACGATCAGGAAGGCGATCCAGGTGCGGCCGGTGAGCGCCTGCAAGCGGGGCAGCACATATCCGTTGTAAGTCATTTCTTCGGTGGCCGATTGGATCACCCACCAGACGGTCAAGCTATACACCGTGGCCCAGAGTGGCAGGGCATGCCGTTGCAGGATGAACTCAATGGGCACCTTGGCCGGGGAGCCGTATACCAGCACTTGCGCGAGATAACTGCCAACCATGGCGCACGGATACGCGAGGACCAGAATCCCAAGCCCGAGGAACAGATCGTGTCCCCAGCGCATGCGAATCGGCCCGATGAGGTCGCGCAGCCGGATGCCTTCCTTGCGCGTGAAATACTTCATGCCGAAGAGGCAGCCCAGGTCGCCGAGGTTGGCGTAGACAGGCCACCATTGGCCGGCCGCTTGCAATGGATGGGGGCGGTGCAGGGCAAGAAAAACCAGCGCCAACAGCGACTGTAAGGTAAGCCACAGAACAGATCGAGCTGAGACCAGGAGTAGCGGGCCGATCCAGGGAATGCGCCCGGCCGCCGTGCGCTCCTGAATCTGAGAACGCGCGTTTACCGGGATTGTTGCTGAGCTTGCAATTTCAAGTGTGGTTGGCAAGACGATCTGTCTCCGTTGCAGATTTTAACATCAGGCGGACGCGAGCGGCTGTGACAGACTCAAGACGCTTGCTCGGTGGGAGGCCACAGAGTTTCAGGTCGACATTTGCAACCGGTTCCTTGTCTTCGTCAGTGAATGCCGGTCAGAATAGCGCCCGCAATATCCATGGGCCAGTGCGCAAGAATGAGCGGACTCAGCCGCCGGATGCGCAAATAGACCAACATCATCATGACAAGCACGGGCAGCATCATGACGAAGCGATAGGCCAGATACTGCCAGTCGGGGATGAAGGGGATCATGCAGTGTTGCAGCGCCCACCAGAATCCTACGATCGAGAAGGCGATCCAGGTGCGACCGGTGAGCGCTACCAGCCGGGGCAGCACATATCCCTGGTAGGTCATCTCTTCGGTGGCCGATTGAATGATCCACCACACTGTCAGACTGTACGCCGTGGCCCAAAGCGGCAGAGTGTGCCTTTGCCAAACGAGTTCCATGGGCACCTTGGCCATTGAGCCGTACGCCACCCAGGCCGCCAAATAACCTCCGGCGATGAACAACGGAAAGGAGAGAACCAAAAGCCCTAGTCCGAAGAACAGGTCGCGTCCCCTTCGCATTTTGATTGGCCCGATGAGGTCGCGGAGGCGGATGCCTTCCCTGCGCGTGAAGTATCGCATCCCGAGGAGACAGCATAGATCGCTAAGAGTGCCGTAGATCATCCACCAACTGCCCGCAGTCCGCAGCGGAGCGGGGCGATGCATGGCTAGAAAGATCAGCGCCAACAGGGATTGTAAGGTAAGCCACAGGACGGAGCGCGCCATGACCAGGAGCAGCGGGCCAATCCAGGGAATGCGTCCGGCCGCCATGCGCTCCTGAATCTGAGAACGTGCGTTCAACAAAATAGTATCTGAGTTTGAAATTTCGCGGGCAGGCGACATGCCGATCTGTCTCCGCTACGAAGTTTACACTAGACGGGCGCGAGTGGATGGAATGTGGCCGAGCCTTGTGTGGTTATAGACTCTTGCTTTCCGCCCTGCTCACCAGCGCCACCGTCGCCAATCCCAGCAGTAGCACACTCTCTTCCCCGTACACGCTGCGCCGGTGCAGCCTCTCGAAGTCCATGCGGCTGGGGTTGGCGGCATCGGCTGCCTCGATAACGCCGCCCACAACGATGCGGTCCCGCTCCATTGCTGGAATAATGCACAACTGCGAGTAGAGAGTAAGGCCGATCATCACCGCCAGGAGTGTGATCGGCATCAGCACCGCGCGCGGGTGGAAGTAGTTCCGTGTGGCGCCGAGTGCAAGTATCAGCACCGCGATCATTCCACACGAATATCCCATGCCGTGCAGAATGCGCAGCAGATGGCCGACGATTGCGCCCGCCGCGTGCGTATCGGGCCGCAGCGTCGCGAAGGTGACAGCCGCTACAATAGGGAAAAAGATCTCCGCACCCAGCCAGACGATTAGCGCCAAATGGAGTACGGTGCGCAGCAATGTCTTCATGCTGCAAATATACATGGAAGGATCAACAGGTAGCAGGGAAGAGGGAATTGATAACAATGCGAACCATAACATTTAATTATCGGAATTGAAGGAATTATAAGTTTGCGGAATGAACCGTTTTCCCCCACACTGAGAGTGGAGGCAGAGGATGACGCAGACCTGGGATGCAACGGACTACGGTAAGAACGCCGCATTCGTGCATGGAATGGCTGGTGGAATGGTCGAATGGCTGGGCGCGAAGCCCGGCGAATCGATCCTTGATCTCGGCTGTGGCGATGGCCAACTGACCGAGCGGCTCATCTCCACAGGCGCCATCGTCACCGGAGTTGATCTTTCGCCGGAGATGCTTGCCGCGGCGCGCTCGCGGGGGATCGATGCTCACGAAGGCAGCGCCGAGTCGCTCCCCTTTGCGGATCATTCCTTCGACGCTGTCTTCTCGAACGCCGTCTTGCATTGGGTTCGCAACCAGGACGCGATGATGGCCGAGGTGCGCCGCGTTCTCAAACCGAGCGGCCGCTTTGTCGCCGAGATGGGCGGTCATGGCTGTGTTGCGGCCATTCGCGTAGCCTTCATGGCGGTTCTGGCGCGGCATGGCCAGCGCGACACGGAGGAGGGCGTCAACTTCTTTCCCACCCCCGAGGATTACTCGCGAAGGCTGGTACGCCACGGCTTCCAGGTGGAGCGAATCGCGTTGATTCCCCGTCCCACGCCGCTGCCGGATAGTGGAATGAAAGGCTGGCTGCGCACCTTTCGCCGCAGTGTGCTCGCGGGAGTACCGGAGGCGCTGCGCGAGACGGTCGTCGTGGAGACCGCCGCGCTGCTTGCGCCAGTATTGCGCGACGAAGAGGGAAGCTGGACCGCCGACTACATCCGCCTGCGCTTTATCGCGCGGGCCTGATGCAGGAATGAGAGGGATTGGGTTCGTACTCTCCCACCCTTCGCAAAGAACGCGAAGGGTGGGGCACCAAATCTTTCGGCCTGTCAGCGCCCGAACCACATGCGTCCGCCGATGGCAATCAGGGTCAGTGCGAAGATGCGCCGCAGCCATAGTTCCGGGATGTGCTGCGCGCCAACGGCCCCAAAGTAACCGCCGACCAGAAACCCGAAGGCCAACAGCAGCGCGATCCGCAGGTCGGCGTTGCCCTTGCGGTAGTACTCCCAAAAGGCCAGAGCGCCCACCGGCAGCAGCAGAGCTCCCAGCGAGGTGCCCTGCGCCCTATGCTGGTCCATGCCCGCTAGCCACACCAGCGCGGGAACAAACAAGATGCCGCCGCCAATGCCCACTACGCCGGAAACCATGCCCACCGCCAGCCCCACCAGCAGCATCATCCAGGTCACAAGAGCCTCCCTTTGGGTACGGCCGGACGAGTAGGCTGACCCGCATTTTCAGCGTATACCATGGCGCGGCTGCTGATGGAGCGACTCTGATTTGAAAGAGCGAGGCTTTTGCTGTAGCCGCGCCCAGGCAAAACCCGGTGCCCCGCAATCCTGATTTGCAGTTGGTTTCCCCCTCAAATTCACACAACGTTTGCAATTCCTTTGCCTGACTGAATTACTCTGTTAATGATTCCGTGCGGCCTCCGCATCTGAAGTTCAACGGCCGCCGGGCGAGGGCAGAGCGGTTGAGCCAAACCATATTTGTACTGGAAGACGACCACGACATAGCGCGGCTGGTGCAGCATCACCTGGAGGCGGCCGGCTTTGCGGCGCGGCTGTTTCACACTCCCACCAACCTGATTCCCGACGCCGAGCGCCAGGCGCCCGCGCTGTTTCTGCTGGACATCATGGTGCCCGGTGGCGACGGCCTGGACGTTTGCCGACGCTTGCGCCTAAATCCTGTGCTCTCCACCGTTCCCATCATCTTCCTGACCGCGCGCGCCTCGGAAAACGATCGTGTGCTGGGCCTGGAGATGGGGGCCGACGATTACATCACCAAGCCCTTCGCCACCCGCGAGCTGGTGGCGCGCGTGAAGGCCGTGCTGCGCCGCTTCGAGCGCCCCACCACGCCTTCGGTCATCCGCTTTGAAGAGGTCATCATTGACGCCAACGCCATGCAACTGACAGTGCGCGGCGAGCTGACTGCGACCACGGCCACCGAGTTCCGGCTGCTCGACTACCTGGCACGCCATTCCGGCCGGGTCTTCAGCCGCGACCACCTGCTGGACTCCGTATGGGGCGATGCCCGCTTCGTCACCCCCCGTTCGGTCGACGTTTACGTGCGCCGCATCCGTGAGAAGATCGAGATCGACCCGGAGAATCCGCGCTACCTGCGAACCGTGCGCGGCGCCGGCTACCGCTTCGAGCTGCCAAAAGGCGAGTAGGACTCCTTGAAAACCAAAATCTTCACCAAGCTGCTTGGCCTATTTCTCCTGCTGCTGCTCTTTCAGGCGGCGGCGATGGAGTTTGTTGTTCTTCCCTTTATCGCGCACAAAGTATTGGAGATTCCTCCCGGCAGCACCGGCCTGTTTCTCGGTCATGAAACTCTCTGGTCCGGCCTGATCGCGCTGGGGGTGGCGCTTGTCCTGGCTGTTTGGGTTGCCGGCCGCATCACCATTCGGCTGGAACGGCTCATCGTTTTCGCCCGCCGCATCGCCGACGGCGACCTGAGCGCCCGCCTTCCTCAAGACAGCGATGATTCGCTCTCCACCATGGAGACCGCGCTCAATCAGACCGCGGAGCGGCTGGGCGAGAGCTTTGCCGAGATCGAAAGCCGCCGCCTGGAACTGGCAGGCCTTCTCGACTCGATGCAGGAGGCGGTGGTTGCCCTTACTCCCGAAGGGTTGGTCCGCTGGTCCAACGCCCAGATGCAGCGCATCGCCGGTACGCAGATTCGTGTGGGCCGCCCGCTGGTTCACGCGGTGCGCGACCCCGAACTGCTGGCCTGTGTGCGCTCTGCGCTGGAACAGCGCGAGGCGCGTTCCGGTCGCGCCAGTTCGCTTGCCCAGGGGCGCATCTTCGAGATCAATGCCGCCCCCATGCCCTCCGGCGGCGCGCTCGCCGTGCTGCACGAGATTACCCGCATCGAGGCCGCGGAAACCTCCCGCCGCGAATTCATCGCCAACGTCAGCCACGAGCTGCGCACTCCGCTCACCTCCATCCAGGGCTACGTCGAAACGCTGATGGAAGAGCCTCGTCCCAACCGCAAAACCAGCGATGAGTTCCTCGGCATCATCCTCAAGAACGCCACCCGCATGAACCGCATCACAGAGGATTTGCTCGCGCTGGCGGGTGTCGAGAGCCCGGATTACAAACTGGCGTTGCGCCCCACGCTAGCCAGCGTGCTGCTCCAGGACGCCATCGACTCGCTGGGAGGCATCGTTGCCGATACCGACGTCGCCCTGGAATTCTCCGGCGCGCCCGACGCCCTGGTCCTGGCCGATCCCGATGCGATGAACCAGGTATTCAGCAACCTCATCGAAAACGCGCTCAAGTACGGCAAAGCCGGTCAGCGTATTCTCGTCGGCGCGCGGCTACTTGAGTCCCCAGCAACCCCTCAAGCCGCCTCCGAAGTCGAGTTCAGCGTTCAGGACTTCGGCCCCGGCATCGCCTCCGAGCACTTGACCCGCATCTTCGAACGCTTCTATCGAATTGATAAAGCGCGCTCTCGCGAGGCGGGCGGCACCGGCCTCGGCCTGGCCATCGTCAAGCACATCGTGCTGGCACACGGGGGGCGCATATGGGCGGAAAGCGAACTCGGCCGCGGCGCAACTTTCCGTTTCACGCTGCCGCTGGCGTCCGCGGCTGAACCCAGCCTGTAGAGTATCGACGGATAAGCAAATGAGAGGGAAAGCGGCCGAAAGGAGTGGTGAGCTCGCTGGGGCTCGAACCCAGGACCCACGCCTTAAAAGGGCGTTGCTCTACCTACTGAGCTACGAGCTCGCAAAAGGCCGCTCCTTCAAAATTATCACAGTGCCTGCTTTGTAGGGCCTGCTTTGTCGCCTCAGTCCTCGTCCTCCCGCTCACTCCAGCCAAATGCGCCTTCAAAATGCGCGAACTCCTTCTCCTGTCCCGGCACAAGGTAGACACTGAGCACATCGAAGCGGACCGGCGGGGCGGTTTCCTGGGGTAATTGGCGGATATACTGTCGTGCCAGACGGCGGAGAGTGTTGCGTTTGTGGGAGTCGACAGCGATCTCGGCCGGGGAGGCGTCGCGGGCGGTGCGGGTCTTCACTTCGATAAAGCAGAGCCTCGGCCCCTGCCAGGCGATCAGGTCCACATCGCCGGGCATCTCGCCCGACGACCAGCGCCGCGCCACCACGGTGTAGCCCTTGCGGCGCAGGTGGAAGAAGGCCGCATCCTCGCCTTCGATGCCGGTGGCCAGGTGAGGAGCCAGGTCGTCGCTCCGGCCACGTTTCCGCGCTGCCCACGCGAGACCGGCCAGCGCGCGCTCCTCGCAGCCGATCCGCATCTGCTCCATCCATCCCATGGCAATCCATTCTCAACTGAATCATTGAAAGGCGCAAATCGGCCTCGGGCAAAGCTGTCACCCGGCTTCCAGGCGTTAGCATGGAATCAACCCATGACGAACCCTCCTCTCCACCCGAGAAAGAAAGCCGTCTCCACGGCCTCCATCGTGCTGTCCTTCGCCTGCGTTTACTTTTTCTGGGGATCCACCTATACGGCCATCAGCATTGGAGCGGCCCTGATGCCGGCGCTGCTGCTCTCCGGAACGCGGTTTCTGATTGCCGGCGCGATTCTGCTCGCCTGGTGCCGCTGGCGTGGGCTGCGCCTCATCTGGCCGCCAAGGACCATGCTGATGCTCGGCGTGGTCGGGCTCTGCCTTCTCTTCGGAAGCAATGTGACCCTGGTCTATGCGGAGAAGACCGTCCCCAGCGGCTTGGCTTCCCTGGTGTTGGCGGTGACTCCGCTCTTTATTGCTCTGGCTGAGATGCTGCTTCCCGGTGGTGAACCGCTTTCGGTGCGCGGCTGGCTGGGTATGGCGCTGGGTATTGCCGGCCTGACGGCGCTGGTATGGCCCTCGTTGCGCACCGGTTTCGCCGGGGACTTCACGCGCCTCGTGGCCATCGGGGCGCTTCTGTCCGGAGCCTTTGCATGGACCGTGGGCAGCCTCCTCTCACGCCATGCGCGCCTACCGGTCAACAGTTTTGTGGCCGCCGCCTGGCAGATGCTGATCGCCGGCGCATTCTGTACCCTGCTGGGCACCGTGCTCGGCCAATGGCCCGACTTTCACGTGAACGCGGCCTCGATAGGCTCGCAGGCCTGGCTCATCACCGGCGGCTCGCTTGTGGGCTACTCCGCCTTTATCTACCTGCTGGAGCACGTGCCGGTGGCCAAGGTCTCCTCCTATTGCTATGTGAACCCGGTGATCGCGGTGCTGTTAGGAATTGTTCTGCTCCACGAACGGCCGGAGAGCGCCGAGTTCGCCGGCATGGCAGGCATCGTTGTGGCTGTCTTCCTGCTGACCACTTCGCGCGTCAAGGCTAAAGGCCCGCAACCCGCTGAGGAACTGGAGCCGGCGCTGGCGGAGTGATTGCGGGACTCTCATTCGTAGATGTTAGGATTTCGACGACAAGGAGAACTTATAGATGGTCAGACTTCTGGTTCAATGGCTATTAAGCGCGTTTGCCCTGCTGGCGGTTTCCAATCTGGTGAGCGGCTTTGAAGTTGAAGGACTTGGGCCTGCGTTGGCGGCGGCACTGGTGATCGGTCTGCTCAATGCGACGGTCGGCTTCTTCCTCAAGATTGTGACATTCCCCATCAGTATCCTTACATTCGGCATTTTTCTGCTGGTCATCAATGGGTTGATGATCCTGCTGGCTTCGAGCATCGTCCGCGGCTTCCACGTGCGCGGATTCGGTCCGGCCTTTTGGGGCGCCTTGGTGCTGGCACTGCTGGGGATGCTTATCCGCGCAGTCACAAAGAACGCATAAGCCGCTACTTAGCAGGTAGAGCGGCGGGTTGAGCGATGGATTTGTGTGCTGCCGCGGACTTGCCACGCCGGACCGGCGTCTGCGGCGCAGCCACTGCCGGTTGCGCCACCACCGGCCCGTTGAGCGTCTGCGGAGTGCGCATGGCTCCGGCGCTGGAAAACCCGCCCTGCGAGGAGACGCGCGGGGGAGTTGCGATTGCCCTGGCAGGCTGCGCGGGCTGCACGCGCGAGATGATGCCCCACCCGCCGCCAACCACCACAGCGACAATCACAGCAGCCGCTGCCGCGCGCGCCAGGGAACTCCGCATCCAGGCGTTGTCCAGGCGAAGCGCCACGGGCCATTGAAGAATCTTCCCCCTGCCCAAATTCGTGCGTGACGCCGCGCGCAATCCAGCCTGCACGCGTTCCTCAATCCCCTCGGGCGCGGAGAGGCGGGCGATCAGCCGCAGCGTCTCTTCAAACTCGTCCGAGCCGGAAGATCTGATCTCTGATCTCTGATCTCTGATCTCTGTCTTCATCGCAAACTCCTTGTGTGATCCAGCAGGCCGGCCATCAGGTTACGCGCGCGAAAGAGCCGCGAGCGTACGCTGGACTCCGTAATGCCCAGAACCGATGCGATCTCCACACTGCTCAGCTCCTCGAAGGCGGAGAGCATCAGCACCTGGCGCTCCTTGGCGGGAAGCTGCTCCACGCATGCCAGCACGCGGGCGTGGTGCTGGGCGGCGGCGGCTCGTTCCTCAGCGGTTAGCCCTCCGGCGGGCAGTACGCGCGCCAGCTCGGCCACGTCGTCGGTCTCCGGCCGGGTCTTCATGCGGCGCTTGCGGTCCAGCACCACGTTCCACACAATGCGGATCAGCCACACCCGCTGGTCACGCACCTCTGCGAGCGTCTCGCGATGGCGCAGCACGCGCACAAACGCCTCCTGCACGGCGTCTTCGGCGTCAGCGGAGTTGCGCAGAACCGAGTAAGCCACCCGGTAGAGCGTTCCGACGTATTGGCTCACCAGCCCCGCGAGCGCCTGCTCTTCCGCGAGCTTGCGAGCCTCGTCGTACTCAGCTTTGTCCGCGATCTCCATCCAACCTGAGAATACCGCCTGGCCCGCGCTCATAGTCCACCAGACGCGCGTGAAAGGAAAAATGCTCGGATGCAATGATGTTTCGGCGTAAAAAAAGAGGCTCGCGATGCCTTTCGCATCACGAGCCTCTTTTTTAATCCACTTCCTTACTGATTGGCGCCCAGCTTCTGTGACGCAATCGAGCCGGCGGCGCCATCCTTGTCGGCATCCTTCACCTTGGCCCATAGCGCCTTCGCCTGATCCTGCTTGCCGGTGGCGGCATACAGATCCGCCAGGTCAAGCTGCGCCACGGCGGTTGAAACCGTATCCGACGGCTTTGCGGCCAGCGCATTGTAGAGGCCAATCGCCTCGGCATCGCGGTTCGTCTGGTGATAAAGCCCGGCCAGCGCCAGCTTGGCCAGATTCGAGAGATTCCGGTCCCAGGCGTGGGCTGCGGCCTTCAACTCGGTCTCCGCCGGGCCGTTTTGCCTCAGTTCCTCATAGGTTACGCCGGCAAAGTAGTGGGCCTTGGCGCCCTCGGCCAGCCAGCCATACTGCTTGGCCAACGCGACAAACTGCTGATTGGCAGCCTTCGCGCGATCGCTGGTCGTCGCGTATACCCCGGGTGTTGCCGGGGCGCCGGGCTGCGCCAACTGAGCGGTGTAGGTGTCCAGAGCCGTGCCCAGCGCGGTGTCGGCCTTGTTCGAGGCCCAGACCCAGAAACCGAGGGCGATTCCGCCCACAACCAGCACGGCAACTGAAACGATGGCCCAGCGCTGAACGCCGGTACGATGACCGCTCAACCAACTCATGCTGCTTGCGGTGGCCTGGGCAAAACTGTCCTTCTTCAGGGCATGACGAGTTCTTGTATCCACGGGGTCTCTTCTTATCCTTGGTTTGCGGCTCCGTACAGCGGAGGCCTGCTACTGCAACCCCATTAGTCTATCAGCGCGCCAACAGAAGCGTCCACCAGCACTTGCCGACGGGCGGGCAGGGCGATAGGATGATCTTATGTATGAAGAGTTTAGCGTGAAGGACCGCTGGAGCGGGGAAGAGCTGCA
>Ga0181527_1005111_pt1 | contig 11008 bp, 11 predicted proteins | sample PEATcosm2014_Bin_30_FD_119762 | JGI IMG/M metagenome (GOLD analysis project Ga0181527, IMG submission 119762) | Peatland microbial communities from MTU Mesocosm Facility, Houghton, MI, USA - PEATcosm2014_Bin06_60_metaG | ecosystem: Environmental > Terrestrial > Soil > Wetlands > Peat | place...
ATCGGCGAATAGACGAAGATCGCCCACAGGCCGATGAACCACAGCATGGCGGAGAACTTCATGCGCTCCGCGAACGAGCCCGCGATCAGCGCCGCGGTGATGATCGCGAAGGTCAGCTGGAACATCGAATAGACGGTTTCGGGGATGGTCGGCGCCAGCGGATTGGGATTGCCGGTGCCGTTCGTGATGTCGCTCAGGATGCCCTGCAACCCGGCGCGGTCGAGCCCGCCGATGAACGGAGTGCCGGAACGGAACGCCAAGCTGTAGGTGAATAACAGCCAGAGCACGCTGATCAGACAGGTGATGGCGAAGCTCGTCATCACCGTGTCGCCGACGTTCTTCTTGCGGACCATGCCGCCATAGAACAGCGCGAGGCCGGGAATGGTCATCATCAACACGATGGCCATGGAGGTGAGCATCCAAGCGGTGTCGCCCGAATTCGGCGTGCACTTTTCGAGCGTCTTGGCGTCGCAAGCCGGCGGGGTCGCCGCCGCGGCCGGAGCCGGAGCCGGAGCCGCTTCGGCAGCCGGAGCCGCCGGGGCCGCGGTCGGAGCCTGTGCGTAGGAGACGTGGTAGGTCGGTAGGCTTAGCGCGATCCCGAGCAAGACCGCCCCGGCGAAAGCAACGAGCCCCGCGCGGGAAAATTTCTTCAACGACATGGGTTCACTCCTGTCCGTGAAATGGAAGTGGGCGTCTTCAGAGCGCCGCGGCGTCGGTCTCGCCGGTACGGATGCGGACCGCGTGGTCGAGACCGAACACGAAGATCTTGCCGTCGCCGATCTGTCCGGTTTTGGCCGACGCGCCGATCGTCTCGATGACCTTGTCCACCACGTTGGAGGGGACGGCGATTTCGAGCTTGATCTTGGGAAGGAAGCTCACAGCGTATTCCGCGCCGCGATAGATTTCCGTGTGGCCCTTCTGACGCCCGTAGCCCTTCACCTCAGTGACGGTCAGTCCCTGAACGCCGATTTTGGTGAGAGCGTCGCGGACCTCGTCGAGCTTGAAAGGCTTGATGATGGCCATGACGATTTTCATTGAAATGTTCTCCAGTCGCCCGCTCGGTCCTCGATCGGGCACACACAGTTAAGCGATGACCGCGTAAGGCTCGGCCCCGACGCGTCACCGCCAGGCATCGGGAATTCAAACCCCGTGCCAAGTCCGCAAACCGTCTCTAAACGGCCGGGAAATCGGGAGTAACTTGACGCGGCGCAGCGCCTTGCCGCCCCAGATTGGGAGCTGCGGCTAGTTACGCGCTGAAAGAGGCGTCACTACGCCTAAAAACTAGGCGCACGTTCCGAGTCATCGTGACTGAATTTATTGCAGGGCTTCGCCGTGCTGCGTCACGTCCAGTCCTTCGATCTCGCTCTGCTTGTCGACGCGCAACGGAACGAAGGCCGAAATGGCCTTGAGCAGGACGAAAGTCCCCATGCCGGACCATGCCGCGGTGACGGCAAGGCCGTAGAATTGGATGAGCACCTGGCTGCCATTGCCTTCGAGCAGACCCGAAGTGCCGCCGATCGAGCTCGCCGCGAACACGCCGACCAGCAATGTCCCGGTGGCGCCGCCGATGCCGTGCACGCCGAATACGTCGAGCGAATCGTCATAGCCGCACGCCCGCTTGAGCCAGGTGCAGCTCCAGAAGCAGACCACGCCTGCAATCAGCCCGATGGCGATGCCATGCCAGGGCAGGACGAATCCCGAAGCCGGCGTGATGGTGCCGAGCCCGGCGACCGCGCCTGACAACATACCCAGGACGGAAGGCTTGCCGCGGGTCCACCATTCGAGCGCCATCCAGGTCAGGGCGCCGGCCGAGGCGGCGAGATGGGTGGCGACGATGGCAAAAACCGCGCGCGAATCGGCGGCAAGCGCCGAGCCGCCGTTGAAGCCGAACCAGCCGACCCACAGCATTCCGGTGCCGATCACCGCCAGCGACAGATCATGAGGGGCGAAATTTTCGCTGCCGTAGCCTTGGCGGGCGCCGATCATGTAAGCGGCGACAAGCCCGGCGACTCCGGCATTGACATGCACCACGGTACCGCCGGCGAAATCGAGCAGTCCTGCGCTTTGCAGAAAACCGCCGCCCCAAACCCAATGCGCGATCGGCACATAGACGACGATGAGCCAAAGCGCCGCGAACCACATAAAGGCGGAAAATCGCATGCGGTCGGCGACCGAGCCGGCGACCAGCGCGACGGTGATGACCGCGAAGGTCATTTGATAGATCATGAACAGCGCTTCGGGGATGGACTTGGCGAACGGGCTGATCGCGGTCAGCGTCAACCCGCGCAGCAGCAAACCATCAAGATTGCCGAGCAGGGCGCCATCGCCGGTGAATGCCAGCGAATAGCCGAGCGCAGCCCACAGCACGGAGCCCAGCGCGGTCACGGCCAGCGTTTGCGCCATGGTGGCGAGCACGTTCTTTTTGCGCACCATCCCGGCGTAGAACAGCGCCAGACCGGGTATCGACATCATCAGAACCAGCGCCGTCGCCGCGATCATCCACGCGGTATCGGCCGGATCGATTTTGGCCGCCGATTGCGCTTCGGCGGTCGCTTGAGCTATGGCCGGCGTGCCTGCCAAGAGTGTCAGTGCGACGGCAATTACGGCCGCGCGCGCGAGCGGGTTCATCCTCACCATTTTTGTTCCCCCCGGAATGGAAATAGGCTTTTTTCAGAGAGCGTCGGCGTCGGTCTCGCCGGTGCGGATGCGGACCGCCCGATCGATCGGTGCGACGAAGATCTTGCCGTCGCCGATCAGGCCGGTTTTCGCGGCCGTGCCGATCGCCTCGACGACCTTGTCGGCGTCCTCCGACGGGACGGCGACTTCGATTCGGAGTTTCGGCAGGAAGTTCACCGCGTATTCGGCACCACGGTAGATTTCGGTGTGGCCTTTTTGCCGGCCATAACCCTTGACCTCGGTGACGGTCAGGCCGTGAACGCCGACGGCGAGGAGCGCGTCACGCACCTCTTCGAGCTTGAACGGTTTGATGATGGCGACGACGAGCTTCATGTGGGTATTCCGCTTCTAATGCAGGCAACTACATGCCCACGATATAGGCATTGCGCTTGGGTATTAAGCCCTTTTCCCCGACGCGCTCCAACGCTGCACAAGAAGTTTTGGCCGGTTCGTCACTACCGAGGTGGCGCCGGTCGCCGCAGCCGCAGCATACCCTCCTGCGCCACCGAGGCGACCAGCGTGCCGTCGCTCGAGAAAATGAGGCCGCGCGAAAAGCCGCGCGACCCGCCGAGATTCGGGCTGTCCTGGGCGTAGAGGAGCCATTCGTCGGCGCGAAACGGCCGGTGGAACCACAGCGCATGGTCGAGGCTTGCCGCCATGATGTCATCGCTGAAAACGGTACGATGATGCGTAATCAGCGCTGCATCGAGCAATGTCATGTCGGAGGCATAGGCAAGCACGCATTGATGGATGGCCGGCTCGTCGGGCAAGCGGCCGGTGGCGCGAATCCAGACGTGGAAGCGACCGTCCTTGGATTCCTCGCCGAGATAGCGGCCGAATTCGACCGGGCGCAGCTCGATCGGCCGCTCGCGTTCGTAATAGCGCCGCACCGGCTCGGGCATCATCGGCCAGATCCGCTCCTTCATTTCGGTCTCGCTCGGCAGCGCGTCGGGCTTCGGCACGTCGGGCATATTGAACTGATGCGACAGGCCCTGTTCGGTGACGTGGAACGAGACCGACATCGAGAAAATGGCGTGGCCGTGCTGGATCGCGATCACGCGGCGGGTGGTGAAGCTTTTGCCGTCGCGGATGCGGTCGACTTCATAGATGATCGGTACTTTGGGGTCGCCGCCGAGCAGGAAATAGGCGTGCAGCGAATGCGGCGGCCGCACCGTCACATCCTCCACTGTACGGCAGGCCGCCACCAGGGCCTGGCCGATGACCTGTCCGCCGAACACCCGCTGCCAGCTCGATTGCGGGGAGCGGCCGCGAAACAGGTTCAGTTCGATCGGTTCGAGATTGAGGGTATCGATCAATTCCTGGACGGCGGAAGCCATGCTTTCACCCTCGCGCCGGGACCGTTCCGGCTGGCTTTCTTGCATACGGGATCGGCCTCGCGGTCAAGCCCTGCACGGGCGCGGCCGATCGGCTAAGCTGGTAAGCTAAGTCCCTCGGGCTGCGGACCAAGGCGGACGAGATGCGATTCGGAAGGAACAATGGCTCGCAATAATGTCGATGTGCTCATTGCCGGCGGCGGCTTCGCCGGCCTGACGCTTGCCGTCGCCTTGCGCCAGGCGCTGGGACCTGTGTTTTCCATCACTGTCGCCGACCCGACGCTCGGCCGCAGCTATGCCGACGACGAGCGCGCATCGGCGATTGTTGCGGCGGTGCGGCGGTTGTTCGAAACGCTCGGCGTCTGGGAGCAGGTCGGCGACCAGGCGCAGCCGATCCTCGACATGATCGTGACCGACAGCCGGCTCGATGACGCGGTGCGCCCGACCTACCTTACTTTTGCCGGCGATGTCGAACCGGGCGAGCCTTTCGCCCATATGATCGAGAACCGCCTTCTGGTCGGCGCTTTGGCGGACAAGGCCCGCCAGGTCGGCATCGATCTGCGGAGCGTGGCGGTCGCGCGGTTTGAAAATCCGCCGGCGCCGGCGCCGGCCCTCGAAGTCGCCCTCGCCGATGGCAGTGCGATCGCGACCCGCCTTCTGGTCGCCGCCGACGGCGCCCGCTCCAGCATCCGCGAGCGCGCCGGCATCGCCACGCACGGCTGGAATTACGGCCAATCCGCCATCGTCCTCACTGTGGCGCACGAGCGCGATCATGAAGGACGCGCGGAAGAGCATTTTCTGCCGGCCGGCCCGTTCGCCATCCTGCCGCTGAAGGGCCGGCGCTCCTCGATCGTGTGGACCGAGGAAACCAACGAGGCGGAGCGCATCGTCGCGCTTCCCGACGACGCCTTCCACGCCGCGCTCGAACAGCGCTTCAAGCTGCATCTCGGCGAGATCAAGGTGGTCGGACCGCGCCGCGTGCATCCGCTCGGCTTTTTCGTCGCGCGCTCCTTCGTCGCCGAGCGCATCGCGCTGATCGGAGATGCCGCCCATCTTATTCATCCGATCGCCGGCCAGGGCCTCAATATGGGACTGAAGGACGTGGCGGCGCTGGCCGAGGTGATCGTCGACGCGGCGCGGCTCGGCCTCGATCCGGGCGCATCAAGCGTGCTCGATCGCTACCAGCGCTGGCGCCGTTTCGATACCATGGCCATGGGTTTCGCCACCGACAGCCTCAATCGGCTGTTCTCCAACCGGTCCGACGCGCTGCGGCTCCTGCGCGACGTAGGCCTTGGCCTGGTCGACCGGCTGCCCCCGCTCAAGCGCGTCTTCATCCGCGAGGCGGCCGGACTGGTCGGCGCGGTGCCCAAATTGCTGCGCGGCGAACTGCTGTGACCGTCGTGACGAGTTGCGTTTTTAAGCGCTTGTTCCGGCCATCCAGCCCTTTAGACTTCGCACCGCTTCGGGCCTGACGCGCGCGCTGGGAAACATGGCAATCGATCGCATCGCGGTTATCGGCGCCGGCGCCTGGGGCAGCGCCTTGGCGCTGACCTGCGCGCGCGCGGGGCGGCGGGTGACTTTGTGGGAAGGCAATGCCGCCAACGCCGAACAGCTTAAGAACAAGCGGGAAAGCCTGTTCCTGCCCGGGGTGCGGATCGACGACAGCATTGTTCTTGCCGGCGATCTCGCCGAGGCCGCAAAAGCACAAGCCATCCTCCTCGTCGTTCCCGCACAAGCCGTGCGCACGGTCGCCACGGCGCTTTCGTCCTTGCTGCCGCAAGGCACGCCGGTGATCGTCTGCGCCAAGGGCATCGAGCGCGGCACCAAGAAATTCATGAGCGAGGTGCTCGCCGAATGCGCGCCCGCGGCAGAGCCGGCGATTCTGTCCGGGCCGAGCTTTGCCGCCGATGTCGCGCGCGGTCTGCCGACGGCCGTGACCTTGGCCGCGGCGGACGGCAAGCTCGCCGCCGCATTGGCGCAGGCGGTCGGCTCCGCGACGTTCCGGCCCTACCATTCCAGCGACTTGCGCGGCGTCGAGCTCGGCGGCGCGGCCAAGAATGTGCTCGCGATCGCCGCCGGCGTGGTCAACGGCCGCGGCCTTGGCGCCAGCGCGCTGGCGGCGCTGACGACGCGCGGTTTTGCCGAACTGGTTCGCTTCGGGCGGGCCTATGGAGCGAAGCCGGAAACTTTGATGGGGCTGTCCGGCCTCGGCGATCTACTCCTGACATGTTCGAGTCCGCAGTCGCGAAATTTCACCTTCGGCATCAATCTCGGCCGCGGTCAAAGGCTCGAGGAAATCCATCGCAGCACGGGCCTCGCCGAAGGCGTCTTCACCGCGCCGGTACTTCTCGACATGGCGCGCGAGCGTTCGGTCGACATGCCGATCTCGGCCGCGGTGGCGGCGCTGCTCGACGGCACCATGGGCGTGGATGCGGCCATCGAGTCGCTGTTGACGCGGCCGTTGAAGGCGGAGGAATGAACAAGGGAGATGCGATCACGATGCCGCAGTGGCTGTTATTCTTCGGCCTTTACATCCTGGCGGCCGGCGCCGGCGTCAGTTTTGTGTTTCAGCAGGCCGTGAACGCGAATCTGCGGGCGGAAATCGGCTCGCCGTGGTGGGCCGGCTTCATCAGCTATCTCGGCGGCACGCTGGCGATGTTCGCCATGATCCTGGCCTTACGCGAGCCGTGGCTGACCGCGCCCGCGATGTCGCGTGCGTCGTTGATGTCGTGGACCGGGGGAGTTTTCGGCGCCATCTATATCGCCGTGTCGATCTTTTTGCTGCCGCGGCTCGGAGCCGCGCTCGTCGTCGCCTTGATCGTGCTCGGCCAGATGGTGGGCGCGCTGGCGTTCGATCATTTCGCGCTGCTCGGCGTGCCGGAGAATCCCATCAGCCCGACCCGCCTCGTCGGCGCCGCGCTGCTCGTCGCCGGCGTCGTGTTGATCCGATTGTGACGCGAGCGCTTTCAGGAAAGGAATGACCATGGCCTATTGGCTCGTGAAGTCGGAGCCCGACACGTTCTCGTGGAACGATCAGGTCAAGAAGGGCGCCAAAGGCGAGCCGTGGAGCGGCGTGCGCAATCATCAGGCCAAGCTCAATTTGATGAAGATGAAAAAGGGCGATCGCGCGTTTTTCTATCACTCCGGGGAGAGCAAGGAGGTCGTCGGCGTGGTCGAGGTCGTCCGCGAACATTATCCCGATCCGACCGCCAAGCCCGGGGAACCCTGGGTCGCGGTCGACGTCAAGGCGCTCGAAGCCTTGAAGAAGCCGGTGCGGCTCGCCGACGCCAAGGCGGAGCCGCGGCTCGAACTCATGGTGCTGGTCAACAATACGCGGTTGTCGGTGCAGCCGGTGACGGCCGAGGAATGGAAGCAGATCTGCAAGATGGGCGGGGTCACGCCGTGAGCCGCGTCCCGACCAAGGACGTCCGGGTCCGGACTAAGGACTAATGCCCGCGCTCTTGTCGGTCGTCCGCGCGCTATCGCATAATGGAGGCGGAAACGCTTCAGGGCATGACCCCGAAGATACCGGCTGTCGGTATTCGGATAAGATCGGGCCAAAGCAATAACAGACCGCAGCGGTCATGCTATAGCGGTCATGTGCGCGTGGAGGATGTGTGATGTCGGATAAGATTTATGAAGTTCCCGCCGAGTGGACCAAGCGCGCCTTCGTCGACGACGCCAAATACAAAGAGATGTACCAGCGCTCGATCGCCGACCCGAACGGATTTTGGGCGGAGCAAGGCAAGCGCATCCACTGGACCAAGCATTTCAGCAAGGTCAAGAATACGTCCTTCGACCAGCATAACGTTTCGATCAAATGGTTCGAGGACGGCACCACCAACGTCGCCTACAATTGCATCGACCGCCACCTGCACAGCCGCGGCCATCAGACCGCGATCATCTGGGAAGGCGACGATCCGAAGGACAGCAAGCACATCACCTACAAGGAGCTGCACGACGAGGTGTGCCGCTTCGCCAACATCCTGCGCAACCGCAACGTCAAGAAGGGCGACCGCGTCACCATCTATATGCCGATGATTCCGGAGGCGGCCTACGCCATGCTCGCCTGCGCGCGCATCGGCGCCATCCACTCCGTGGTGTTCGGGGGCTTCTCGCCGGATTCGCTCGCCGGCCGCATCGAGGACTGCAAGTCGAACGTCGTCATCACCGCCGACGAAGGCCTGCGCGGCGGCCGCAGGGTGCCGCTCAAGGCCAATACCGACGCGGCCATCGCCAAAGTGGGCGGCGTCGACTACGTCATCGTCGTCAAGCGCACCGGCGCCCCGGTCGACATGGATCCGGTGCGCGACGTTTGGTACCACGAGGCCAAGGAAGTGGTCACCGCGGATTGTCCCTGCGCGGAGATGCACGCCGAAGATCCGCTGTTCATCCTCTACACCTCGGGCTCGACCGGCAAGCCGAAGGGCGTGCTGCACACGACGGCGGGTTATCTGGTCTATACGTCGATCACCCACCAATACGTGTTCGACTATCACGACGGTGATATCTATTGGTGCACCGCCGACGTCGGCTGGGTCACCGGCCACAGCTATATCGTCTATGGCCCGCTCGCCAACGGCGCCACCACGCTGATGTTCGAGGGCGTGCCGAACTATCCGTCGATGTCGCGCTTCTGGGAAGTGATCGACAAGCACAAGGTCAACATCTTCTACACCGCGCCGACCGCGATCCGCGCGCTGATGCAGGCCGGCGACGGGCCGGTGAAGAAAACCTCGCGCGCCTCGCTGCGGCTCCTAGGCACCGTCGGCGAGCCGATCAATCCGGAAGCGTGGGAGTGGTATCACCGCGTCGTCGGCGACGGCCGCTGCCCGATCGTCGACACTTGGTGGCAGACCGAGACCGGCGGCATTTTGATCACGCCGCTGCCCGGCGCGACGCGGCTGAAGCCCGGCTCGGCGACGCGGCCGTTCTTCGGCGTCATCCCGGAGATCGTCGACGCGGAGGGCAAGGTGATCGTCGGCCCTGCGACCGGCAATCTCTGCATCGCCGATGCATGGCCGGGAATGATGCGCACCGTCTACGGCGACCATCAGCGCTTCGTCGATACCTACTTCAGCGCCTATCCGGGCAAATATTTCACCGGTGACGGCTGCCGGCGCGACGAGGACGGCTATTACTGGATCACCGGCCGGGTCGACGACGTCATCAATGTTGCCGGCCACCGCCTGGGCACCGCGGAAGTGGAATCGGCACTGGTCGCGCATCCGAAAGTGTCCGAGGCCGCCGTCGTCGGCTATCCGCACAACATCAAGGGCCAGGGCATCTACGCCTATGTCACGCTGATGTCCGGCGAAGAGCCGACCGAGGCTTTGCGCAAGGAGCTGGTCAACTGGGTGCGCACTGAAATCTCGGCGATCGCGTCGCCCGATCTGATCCAGTTCGCGCCGAACCTGCCGAAGACCCGCTCCGGAAAGATCATGCGCCGCATCCTGCGCAAGATCGCCGAGGACGAGTTCGGCAATCTCGGCGACACCTCGACGCTGGCCGACCCCGCCGTGGTCGACGATCTGGTGGACAATCGGCAGAACAAGAAGGCGAGCTGAAGAGCCCAATTGGAGCCAGGCGACAGCCTGACCGCAGCCGTTTCGCCACTGCGCAGTTGGCACTGCGCAGTCGGCTTATGGTCAGCTTCGATTTTGTATATAATGCTGGCCCATGACGGCGTTGACGAAGTCACGAATGACGGTCGATGAGTTCCTCGCCTGGGCCGAAGGCCGGCCCGGACGGCATGAGCTGTTCAGAGGCGATGTCTACGCGATGTCTCCGGAAACGATCGGCCATGCTGACATCAAGGGTGCTGTTTACCGCGCCCTGCACGCGAGCGTTCGCGGGAAACGGCTCCCTTGCCACGTCGTCCCGGACGGGGCGACGGTTCGCATCGACGAGACGACGGCCTATGAGCCGGACGCTCTGGTCTATTGTGGACAGAAGCTTTCGCCGTCTGCGATCGAGGTTCCGAGCCCTGTGGTCGTCGTGGAGGTGCTGTCGCCCTCGACCCGCCAATTCGACGTTGCCATCAAGCTCGTAGGTTATTTTCGGCTGGCAAGCGTAACCCATTATCTCATTGTCGATCCCACCCAGCCGTTAGTCCTGCACCATTCGCGCGGTGCCGGTGAGGAGATCGTCACGCGGATCGTCACCGCAGGCACCATTGCGCTCGATCCGCCCGGGCTCGAATTGGCGCTCGACGATATTTACGGGGCTTAGGGCGTCCCTTTCCGAGTCGCGTGGTGCCGTCTCCTCTGTCACGCCCGGACCACACCTTTCGAAAAATTTGTGAAAACTTTACCGTGTTGCCGCGCCGATACTGAGGTCGGGCGCCGTTTCGGCTAGGATAACCGCCGGTTGGCGATCCCGCAGTCGGGATCGGTGGGGCGATTCCGTCAGTCAGGGGTTTGATAATGCGAGGGAAAGTCCTGCTTTCGGCCGCGTTCGCGGCCTTCGTCGCCGCATTCGCCTTCGCGCCGGAGGCGGCGCTCGCGCGCGGCGATATCGTGGCGGTGGCGGATGGCTATATGCCGGGCACCATCGTGATCCGTACCAATGAGCGCGCGCTTTATTACTTTGTCGGGGTGGGCCAGGCGATCCGCTATCCGGTCGGCGTCGGGCGGCTCGGCATGCAATGGGCCGGCACCGCCGTTATCGACGGCAAATACATCCAGCCGGCTTGGTCGCCGCCGGACTCGATCAGGAAAGACTACCGCAAATTGCCGCCGGTGATCCCGGGCGGCTCGCCGCAAAATCCGATGGGCGTCGCCGCGATGACGCTGTCCGGCGGTGGCCAATATGCCATCCACGGCACCAACAACGAGGGTTCGATCGGCCACTTCGTGTCGCACGGCTGCATCCGCATGCATAATGTGGACATCACCGATCTCTACAGTCGCGTCAGCATCGGCACGCGGGTGGTGGTGACCAGGTAGCAGGGGACAGTAGTCAGTAGTCAGTACTCAGTAGTCAGAGGGCCGAACGAG
>Ga0181527_1005112_pt1 | contig 11008 bp, 7 predicted proteins | sample PEATcosm2014_Bin_30_FD_119762 | JGI IMG/M metagenome (GOLD analysis project Ga0181527, IMG submission 119762) | Peatland microbial communities from MTU Mesocosm Facility, Houghton, MI, USA - PEATcosm2014_Bin06_60_metaG | ecosystem: Environmental > Terrestrial > Soil > Wetlands > Peat | place...
AGCGGTACTGCGATGTCTCCGTAGTCGCAATGTAGCGCGGCATGGCCTCTACACGGGTACGCATTTCCGGTCGCGGCCAATAGGGCTCCCACCAGCGGGTACGCGCATGCGCGTCGCGCGCCGTGGACCTGGCCTCCTGCAAGGTGCGCAAGTCGGTCGCGCTCTCTGGATCGTACCGGGCCGCCTTCAGAAACTCGAATGGCGCTTCGAATGCGGCGGCATCGGCCTCCGATAAATTGAGAGGCAGGTCGATCAACCACCGATCACGGGGCCGTGCGGTGACATCGTCGCCGTTCCAGTAGGGTTTAAGAACTTCGCAGTTATGATGTCCGTTTGGATTGACCGGGAGCGCCATCATCTGGCGTGCCAGATCGCCCGGAATGTCATGGGGGCCACTCGTCTGTATCCCGAGAAAAGATGAGTCACTGTTTTGCTTTAGCGGAGCCGCCACGGTGAGGTCTACGCCCGATGAAAGATCGGCGTTGATCCGGGTCACCGCATGGCCGTCAAGTTCAATTTGCTCGGGTCGCAATTCGTTCGGGCAAAAGCATATCAGCGAGACTTCAACGCGCGCGCCCTCGACCGTCCATGGCTGCTCTCCCCACGCGTCAAATATTGTCAATTCGCGGGCGATGCGATCGAGCACCGGCCGGTTTGTGCCGCCGCGTATCGAGCTGGTGGCGACTAGGCCCGCGCGGCGCGTTCGGCCGGCTCTGACTTCCGCTCGCGCCTTTTCGAACCAGAAGCAGACGAGATCGGAAAACCCCTTGAGGCGGCCAGCATAGGCGGCGCGCAGACGGTCCGTATATTCCGGGCCGAGCCAGCGCTTCATCAATTTGGCGCCCAGAAATGGCGGGTTGCCGATGATGAATTCGCTTGGTGGCCAGGATGCCTCTAGCCCGTTGGGCCCCAGCACCGCGTCCCGGCATTCGATCGTATCCAAGGGGCGGAGGATAGGATTGCGGCTGGCGTCGAAGCCGTTTCGCCTCATCCACTGAATTTCACCGATCCAGACTGTCACGCGCGCGAGTTCAGCGGCGAAAGGATTGATTTCGATGCCCTTCAGGCATTCCGGCCCAACCGAGGGTGAAAACCGGCCAAGACCCATCATTTCGGCGTCGAGATTGGCGCGGTGTTCGATGTCCTTGAGCGTCAAGAGCGCAAGGTAAAGGAAGTTGCCGGAGCCGCATGCCGGGTCGAGGACCCGGACATTCCGCAGACGCTCAACAAATCCGGCATGAATGCTCTGCGCTTCGCGCCATGCGCGCTCTTCCTCGCGGCGCGCGGCGGCGAAGACACGCCGAGCTTCAGACTGACGCTCGGGCCGGCGAGCCCGAGCCTCGGCGTGTTTTTTTACCTCGGCGGCAATTTTCGCTTTTGCCAGAACCCATTCTGCGAGCAACGGCTGAAGGAGAACCGGATCGATAATCTGCATGATCTTGTCACGATCCGTGTAATGAGCGCCGAGCTGGCTGCGCTTGTCGGGATCAAGACCTCGCTCGAACAAGGTGCCAAGAATGGATGGATCGATGTCGCTCCAGTCCTGGCGTGCGACCTCAAGCACCAGCGCAATATCGTCGCGCTTAAGTGGCAACGCGGAATCGCTATCGAAGAGGCCTCCGTTAAACCAGTCCACGCGTTCGAATCCGACCCGACCGCCGTCTTTCATCGCGCGGAACAAATCACGCGCCAGATTATGAAAGTCGTCCGGCTGGTTCAGGGCGTGTTCAAGCATGCGCTTGAACATGTCGTTGGGAAGTAACTTTACGTCTTCGGCGAACATGCAGAAGACAAGCCGGTTGATGAAATGCGCGGTGTCTTGCGGATCATTTCCGCGCTCGCGCAAGCGCAGGGCAAGGTTGGCAAACTTCTCGGCGACTTCGACCGTGAGGGATTGGCGCGTCTTGCCCGGCCTCAAGGATTCGGGATCGGAAAATACCGATTTCAGAATGGCCCGTTTGTCGGGCTCCATCAGGTCGGTCAGCGCGATCTCGTGGACGCGGCTTACGCTGTTTGTAAAATTGGTATGGATACGAAAGCGCTCGCGATCGCAAACCACAAGCAAAGGGGGATTTTCCAGAGCGACGGCGTATTGCTGAAGCTGGGCATAGGCCGCAGTAAGGTCCTTTCTCGGTCCCTTATATTCCCATCCGAATGCGCCGCGTTTCCAAACGTCGGCCCATCCTTCGGCTCCGGTCGACTTTGCGGCTCCTTTCTCGAAACAATAAGTTTCGGCGTCGGTGCCGGCGTCATACGGAGCCGGCTCGCCGAGAAGATGACACAGGTCGATAAAATGCGTGTGCGACGCCTGCCGCTCGGTGAGCGAGTTGTCGCGCCATTTCTCGATAAATTCTTTTGGCGTGATTTCCACGGCGGCTAGCCGAAAGCCAGCATATCGGCAGGCTGCGGATGTAGCCAACTACCGTCCCGCCCCTTGCGCAGCACTGCAAAATCCTCTTCGGCACCCCTATGTTCGACGAAAGGGAGGGCGCCGCCGCTGGGAACGGGTGTTATGTCGGTGAGCCTGTGAGTGGCAGTTTCGCGCACCGTGCTGTTCGGCACGAACCAGCAGCCCCCAAAAGCCAGTCGGCCGCAGACCAGTTCATAGCCGAGGAAGCACCGAACGAAGACCTCGCAGTTTGTGTGGCAAGCGTTCGGCAGGGCTTCGGACCAGGGCGTGCGCGGAGGCGTAGGCGCGACGGCGGCGCGCGCAGCCAAATCATCAAAATAGGCGCTTGTGCGGTGATTCATTGGCAAAGCCTAGCGCAAGACATTTCAGTGAAACAGGAAAATCTAAGCCAGTGTCCGTTAGGCGTCCCGGGGCGAAACCCTACCCCTGTTTTGGGTTCCTATCGGTACCAAGAAAAACCGGAAAGACACTTCGCTGCTGATTCATGCGCAGCGCGTCGGTGGCACCAGTTGTATTGGCCTTGCGCCACTGGCCGCCCGATTCAGTAAGAACCTCCAAGCCGGGGTTTTCGATAATCGCCGCATGCACGTCATCCATGTGAGCCGGCGTCATATTGTAGATGCTTCGATAAAACTCGCCGACGCCGATTGCATCGCCAAACTCCGCGACGAGCCGCGGAATGTCTCCGGATCATCGGCCCATTCGGCCGTATAACGGCGTTAGAGACCCGCTGAAGGGGGGTCGAAGCGCCGCGGCGACATTTTATCACCCCGTTTCGCAACGCGGTTCTGCCACCGCCGCCCTGACGTCCAGCGGAGGCGGTTGCTGGCACCGGTTCACTCCTTAGCTGCGGTCGAGCGGGCCGAACAATCGCGCACACCGGCGGATCTAGCTCATAAATGCGGCGCCGGCGGCGGTAGCAGACCCACGCCGTGTAGATCCGTTCTTATCTTGTAATCCCGGGGCTCATGAGGCTCCGAACTGCTCGCCGCCAGCTCGGCCAGCACCGCTGCTATGACCGCCCGCAGTTTCCATCCCGCGATTGTCAGTTGCGCTCGAGCGCTCCCACCAGCGCTGCCACTTCGGCACGCAAGGAGTCGATCATTTCCGCCTGTGCGCGGCTCGCTTCGGTCAGTTGTTGGAGCGCGCGAGCTAGAGCCGCCACCGGGTCCTCCGGTCCGGACGGCACCGGGGTCAGCAGTTTTGTGAGCTCCGCGATCTGCCGCGAGAGGTCCTCTGTGGTTTGCGCTGCCGGATTCGGCTGCATGAGTTTCTCCTGCCGTTTTGTTGTGAGCCTGAATTTTCCTAAGACGCTGGCCGCGCTCTGACTGGCCGCCCCCGCGTTCGATCTGCGTCGCCACGTAGCCGAGATGGACGCCAGGCAGGTGATCACTGCCTTGCTCGCGTAATGACCGATGATCTATGCACGCATCGAAGCGATGTCGTGCCAAGTGGCGATTGACGACAGATTCCCAAAGTACGCGAAGTTCCTGTAGCCGCTGTTTCCCTCGCAGACTGCGGTCTTTGTGCGAGGTGAACCCATCGCGACAGATCTGCCGCTCCGGTACCATGACATGCAGATGAATGTTGCGAAAATCAGATTCGCCATCAGCGTCGTGAACCGCAGCATCGGCGACCAGACCACGACGTACGAATCCCTCCTTCACAAAATCTTTCACCAACCACAGCTGTTGCTCCAACGATAATTCACAGGGAAGTGAGGCTTCAAACTCGCGGCAAAGCGTCGAGTTGCGCCGCCCTTCGGTTTTCTCCACTTTGTTCCAGAGAGCTTCGCGGTTGTGTACCCACGCCGGCGAGCCCGGTGGCGCAAAAATTCCTTTGAACACGACCCGCTCTTTGCGACGCGCATACTGCTTGAAGGTCCCGCTGGCTTCGTCCCTAAGCCTATCGCCACTGCGGTACGCGGCGGACGCGACCGCATTCTGATTGGCGCGGCGTGAAATAACTTTCGCGCTGAAGTGATAGATTGCCACTTGCTATTCCATTACTGGACCGTGCTGGATGGCGCGGTCCCGAGCAGGTCAAACGAACGTTTGCCTAAGTGCGCCCTCTTACTTTCGTCCTTTGCTCTTCGGCTAGTGCACTAACTTGCCGAGGCTCTTCAGCGCCGGCCTTGCCGAGCTCATAGCCACGCTGACTGCGCGGAGCCCAGCGTCCGTACCGGAGGGTCCAGGCTTGTGGCGGAGTGTGCGCATCCCGGTCGCAGCCTCATCCAGGAGCGCTCGAACCTTGTCGATTGTCGGCCGCGTTTCTTTCACGAACCGCAGATCGTCAATGGCGGCGCTCGCATTTTCGATTTGAGAAACGATTGTCTGCAATTCAACGCGCACTGAAGGCCAGTCCAGTGACACCTGAATGATTGATTGGCGCAACGGGCCAAGGCAGCGCACCGCGTCAGCGATTACAGTCAGGCGCTCGATATTCGCCCGGGCCGGGTCGGCGCGTTTCGGGATCCAAAACTGTTTTTTACAGACCCACCCGCTGTTCTTCACAGTCAACAGCGAAACGGTAGCTTCGCCCACCTTCACATAGTCGGCGTCGCCGGTCCGAATGGCGTAGGGATATAGAGGCGCCTCCCCAAATAGGATAGAGCACTCCTTTTCGACGCACAGCTCGCGGAGCGATCCTAACATCATCTCATGGCGCCGATACTGCACGCCGTTTTGAGAAAACTCGCGGCGCTGCCTCTGGACCAAGGAAAGCGTGATCGGCACCGGCACGGCCAAAACCAAGCCCATCCCGATGCCTACAGCCCAGGTGTCAACGTCTTCGCCTGCCAGCTTGACGAGAGCGGCGGCGAATGTCTTCTCGCTTTCACCCACCTTCGGTTGCGGCACCCCGAGCCCCCGCGCGATCCTACAGCGCAGATAGCTGTGCACCTGCTCCGTGTTAAACGGCTCTAACGCGTCACGGATTTCAGGCTGAACAAGCATTTCCCTGAAACCAACGCCACGACCTCCCAGGCCGTAGAGAAGGCCGTCGATGGTTTTCGCGGCGAAGCGCCAATCGATGATCATTCTTCGCTCCCGTGTTTGTTGGTCATCAATGCGAGATGGCCGCAAAAACGCTTTCGAGTAAGGCCGGCAAGCGCGCCGGCTGTTCGATGATCGCCGGGGAAGTCAGGAGCACGCACACCCGACGATATGCGGTCTCTGACAGCGCGCCTTCCAGGATTGCGGCGACTTCCCGGAGCAGCGTGAGAGGATCCGAACGAGCATCAGAATCTTCGTACTGAGCCGGCGCCGGCAAACCATTGTTCGATCCTTCGCTTTCGATCATTGATCGACGAGCTGTACGTATCTCCGCCTCGATCGCGCGCATGTCGATGCACTTGCCAGATTCCAGGCACTCTACGACGCGCGATTTGATCTCTAGCGGGGTCGATGGGGCAGCGAGCTTGTATAGGTCGCTGGGCGCCAAATGCGAAACCAGTTCGCTTTTGCCCGAGCAGAAGCTCGCGGCTGTCATGTATTTTTCTGCAGTACGCAGCGTGAACGGCAACTCGTCGGTGACCCAGCACGCGAAGAGCCCGTGTTCGAGGCTGGCCTTGACGTCCAGCAGGAGCGCACCAATTTCAACGATCGCCGATACCTGCGCCTCAACTTGACGCCGGATGCGGGCAGCGCCGGTTCTGAGCCTTTTTGCCAGATCAGGCTTGACCACTGAATAATCGAAGCCGTCGGGGTGGAGAACGACAATGTTTCTCACTGGGTGGGTCTCAGCTAGAGGTGAACGCGATGACACCGTTACCGTGCACCACCTTAGCCACTGCCAATCTCTTCTGAAAAGAGTGTTGATCGTCGCCGTAACAGTTGCCGCCGCGCATCAGAAAACATCATATCAAAAAATTTTCCAGCCGATCTGGCGCCGTCAACAAAACATCGCATTATCGGCAGGCGCGGTTGGTCTAGGTTATCCACAAGATTCGACTGCGATGCCGAAGGTCCGTCCTTCGGGTACACTATGCGCGCGCGGACCTGATGTATTGCCTAGTCGACGATGATGGTCCAAAGTGTCAGCAGCGAGCCGCTGCTACTTGGAAAAAGAAATTGCTGAATCAGAGATTTCGCTGTGTAAGCTCCCGTCCTAGTTCCCCAGCCAGCCGGCGTGGCTTCTGCTACACGATTTTCATGTGCGTGAGGGCCGCGGACGGGTTTCCCATATGGAAATACACAATCGGTTCAGGCCAAGCCCATCTCGCCCTAGCGTACCGCGGCGATCGCCCGGTCGACGCCTTTGATCGACTGGAGAGTGATGTTGAATTCGGCGCCGTCGGATTTCCAGAATGTGATCGCGGCGGGGCCGTTGGCGGCGGCGATCGTTTCCCTCAAGAAGGCCTCGTCCATCGGAAAGGTCGATTCGCAGCGTTGCGGATTGCAGTCCACATAATTGATCTTGCGCGGCTGGCCGTTGCCGAGCTTGAGCTCGATGCCGCGCCCGACCAGGACGCCGATGTCGATCTCCGGCGTCTGCACCACCGAGACCAAGGCGCCGTCGCTGTTGTGGGCGATGATCCACGCGCCGATGGTGATGCGCTGATTTTGCTGCTGCGCCACCATGGGCAGCGTCGCCGAGCAAATCTTCTTGCTCTTGCCGTCCGCGGTATCGCGGCAAGAGACGGTCCAGGCATCGTAGGTAATCGTCTCGGTGCGCACCGGTGCGCTCGGCGCCGCGGCTGCGCTGGGGGCCGCGGGCGGGGCAGCCTGACTCGGCGGCGCCACCGGCCGCTGCGGCGCCGGCGGCTTTGGTGCCGGCATCGGCGTCTGTGCGCCTACATTATCCCAAACAGCGGAATAGATCGTGGCCATAAGCGCGATGACACCCGCTATAAAGACCGTGCTCAACACCGCGATGATGTTGCGAATGCTCATTTTATTTCCCGCTCTGTTGCCACCAAAAAAGCTAGCATCCGAACGCACGCTTGGCTACCGAAACGGCCCGGCTGCGGCATCGTTGACGGTATTGTCGGTCGGCGCGTCACTGCAGGACAGAAAAAATACAACCCGGCGAAGCCGCTGAGGCGTCGCCGGGCACGATCCAGAGCATAAAATCCCAAGGAGGAGACAAAAGGCCCGCGAAGGACGGGCCTTCGTATCGATCGAACGGACTACCAGCAGCAGTCCCAATAGGGCGGCAGCGCGTAGTAATAGCGGCGCACGTGGCCATACCACTTGCCGTACATCGGATATCGCGAACCCAGGTCGTATTCCGGGAAGCCCCAGGGATACGGCGCATAGAGCCTCTGGAGCGGCGCATAGATCATGGGGAAGGGGTAGACCGGATAAAAGTCGTGTGGGTTGTAGTGCCGGTGATGCCATCCCGCGTTGGCTGAGCCAGGCAGCAGGAACACCAGCAACAACGCGACCGCGGCGATGGCCGAGCAAATTCTAGCTACTGACATTTCAGATTCCTCCAATTCAGCATCCCTGAGCGCAGGCTGACTGTTACCATTGATAGCGGACGCCGGCCGTACCGGTGAGGGTGGTCGCCTGTCCGCTGAACTGTATGCCGCTGTTGACGATGGCCGACCACCCGGTCGCCTTGCTGATGATCGTGGCACTTCCCGTCAGCTCGCCGTAGACCCGGGCCACCTGGTCCTTGAGCGTGAGCGGCATCGCGTTCGGATCCGGATTGGTGTCGAGGAAGGTGACCGGATTGCGCACCCACAACTGATCCCAAATCTTGCCGGTGATCGAGGTGTCGGCCTCGTAGACGGCGGTGTTGTACCAGTTAACGCCCAAGCGCGTTCCCAGCGAACCGCGCAGGTTCTGGCCTTCGCCGTATTGGAGGTAGGTCCCCGGCACGGTGTAATTGTCCACGTGCGTCGCAACATAGGACAACGTGCCCATCGGCTCGATGTAGAACAGCCGGCTGAGATCCCAGCGATATCCGATATTGACCATGCCACCGGCGTTGACGACTTGCTGCCGCGGCACCGCGATGCCGAACTGATCGAGCGTCGGGATGTTGGCGTGCAACTCGAGGAAGTCGGCCTTGATCAAGCCTTCGGCGAAGAAGTTGCCGGCCAGATAGGTGCCCGACAAGCCCGCCGTTCCGCCGGTGAACTTGTACGTCGTGGGCGACGACTTGAAAGCGAGGTTCGAGTCGATGTAGCCGCCCATGATGCCGGTGACCCAGCTATCGTACGGGCTGAAGATACGTTCGCCACCGATGTCGACGCCACCGTACTGGGCGAAGGTCTTCTGCTTGTAGCTGAGGTCGTATTGCGGCAGCCCTGAGGTCATGGAGTAGTCAGGCCCAGCGACGCCGCTCGTGATCGTGGTGCCGGGGTTGAACACCGTCGTCCGGTCGGTCGAGTCTCCGAGCGTCTTCATCCAGACTCCGGGACCGCCTTCCGGACACGCGACGGGCGCGGCCTTCACGGCCAGGTCGGCTCCCGCCCCATAGGCGTAAGCTGAGCGGCACTGGCCCCAGCGCATCCAATTGCGCAGGTCATCCTGACGATCGAGCCAGCCCAGGGTGGTGTTGTTGAAGATGCTCTGCGCGGCCGTGGTGATGATCGGCTGCTGGGTGGCCTCGATGCTCGGCACGCCGACCAAGGCATAGCGGCTGCCGGCCGGGCTACCCGCCAGCGGCAACTGCACCAGCGCGTCGACGAAGAAGCCCTTCTGCAACGCACCCATCGGGCCGAAGTTCGGCAAGTATTCGTCGTGGTAGTCGCCCTGCGTCTGATGCAGCGGGTTGGTCTGACCGGCAAGATAGAAGGCGTTGATCGATGGCCCGTTCACCGCGGCCAGAGTGATGCCGATCGGGTTATAGGCGCCGCCCGGGAAGGTGCTCGTATCATACACCTGGAAATAGGTGCGGTCAGCCGTGCCGCTGATGATCAAGCGATCCGACGACGTGCCGGGAGCGCCGACATTGGTGTCGAGATAGACGGTATTGTTGCCCGTGCCGTGCCAATTATAAGGCGCGCCGAAGGTGTAGGTGTAGTTCAGATCCGACGTTCCCGTCGTCGTCGCATTGAACGCGACATAATCGGTCGGATTCAGATTGCCGGGGACATAGGCACCGACGGCATGCTGGCTGATCGGGAAGGCCGGCGTGCCGATCGGCGGCACATCGGTGAGCGGCTCCTGCGGCAGCGTGCCGCTCTGGAACAGGCTCATGTCGATGATACCGCCGTTGGCGTTGAGGAAGCTCGATCCCGCCGCGCCGGTGAAGGTGGTGTGGCCGTTGACTTCGATCACGCCGATATTGCTGACCGTCTGCTGCGCGCCAGGAGTGGCGTTGAAGCTGATCTGAGATCCGGGGATGCCGCCGACCGACCCGCAACTCGTCGCCTGGGTCAGGCATGGCGAATTGCCGGCATAGATCGTGCCGCTGTTGAGGAAATTTTGCAGTCCGCTGAACGTCGCCGCGGGGCCGCTGATCCAGATGCTGTTGACGCTGGAATTGTTCAGCGTGTTGGGACCGGATCCACTTCCGAAATTGGCGGCGTTGGCCGCACCCGGTGCGCTGTCGCTGACCGCCCAGACGCCGCCCGGCAGATTGTTGAAGTAGTTGCCGTTGGTCGCGGCGTCGAGCGCGATCCGCCCGATCAGCGTCCCGGAATTGTTGATGACGGTGGAGCCGAGCGCCGCCGGCGTAGAGCTCGCGATCGCCAAGCTGCTCACCGATGCATTCGGCAACAGCGCGTTGCCGATGTACGCGCCGGCATAGTTGTTGATGGTCACGGTGCCGGGGACGGCGGCGGTGTTGCCGATCGAGATCACCGGATTGGCCGTCGTGCCGGCGCCCGTCACCTGGCCGTAATTGTTGATGAAACCGTTGCCGGTTCCCGCTCCGGCGCCGTTTGTATTGAGCGTGATGCCGGCTGCCGTCGTCCCGCCCGTCACCAGCGTTACCGCGGAGACATTGACCGTGTCGGTGCCGCTGCCGGAGCTGCTTGCCGCAATGCCGCTATTGCCGGTGCCGGTACCGGTGATCTGCGCCGCGTTGGCATTCACCGTCGTCGCGCCGTTCACGCCGGAGGCGAAGATGCCGTCCCCGGCGAAGCCGATCACATTGCCGGTGGGGCCGGAAGCGGTTGTCACCGTGACGTTGCCGAAGCCCTGCGCGGAAGCGGCGATACCGGTCCCGCCGAGCACCGTATTGCCAGTGGTCACCGACACATTGCCGTTGCCGCCCGTCTGGCTGGCGGTAATGCCGAAGTGGCCGGCGGCCGTGTCGGCTATAACCTGACCGTAGGTCTCCACCGAAATCGCCCCGCCCGGGAAGCCCGGGACGCCCGTGGAGACGGCGTCGATGCCGTTGCCGAGAGAGGCGGTCACTGCGCCGGTAACGATCGAAGTCGCACCCGCCTGGGCGCTCGTATCGATGCCATCCGCCGTCAAGCCCGTCACCAGGCCGGCGGTCGAGTTCAGGGTGATCGAGCCGGCGCCGACGGTAATGGCGCTGATGCCGGTTCCCCCGGTTACCGGCCCGCCAGTGGTGATGCTGTCGTTCCCCGAGGTGGGGCTTACAAGAATGCCGGTGCCCCCGGCGCCGCCTATCACCTGGCCCGCCGTCGTCGTGATCGTGATTGTGCCGGTGCCCGAGGTCGAGGTCGCTTTG
>Ga0181527_1005115_pt1 | contig 11000 bp, 9 predicted proteins | sample PEATcosm2014_Bin_30_FD_119762 | JGI IMG/M metagenome (GOLD analysis project Ga0181527, IMG submission 119762) | Peatland microbial communities from MTU Mesocosm Facility, Houghton, MI, USA - PEATcosm2014_Bin06_60_metaG | ecosystem: Environmental > Terrestrial > Soil > Wetlands > Peat | place...
CGATCAGCAGCGAGCGGCGCTGCGGGAGGCGGCGGGTGATGAGCAGCAGGACCAGCACCGCGAGCCCGAAGCGGAGTCCCAGGAAGGGGGCCACCGGGTAGTGGGCGATCGAGTCCTTGATCACCACGAAGGTCCAGCCCCAGACCGCGGTGACGGCGGTGAGCACCAGCACGTAGGCCACGGGCCAGGGATGGTCGCCGATCGGCCCTCCGGCGTGCTCCGGCGCTTGGGAACTCCGGCTACGGCCCGGAGTAGACGACCGGCGCCCGGCCGCCTACGGCCGGGGGACTGCCCTGTCGCGGAGCGGAACCGCGCTGTTCGGCTGCACTGACGTCCTCCCGAGCTGTAGGCGGGCGCCCTCCGGCTGGGCGGCCCCGCTCTCGGGCGGCGGAGCCGTGTTGCTCGCCGGAGGAGCGGCTCCATTCGGCGCTGGGGCCGCCCCGTCCGGCAGCGCGACCGCGCTTCCCGGCTGGGGCGCCGCGCCCTCCGGCTGGGCGAGCGAACCCCCCGGCTGAGCAGCCTCGCCGTCCGGCTGCGAGCTCGCCCCGGCGGTGCCCGGACCCTGGTCCGTCGCCGGGAGAACCGGCCGGCTCAGCTCGTCCAGCCGGTATCCGACCCCGCGCAGGGTGGTGATCCGGACCCGGGCCGCGGCGGGCAGCTTCTGGCGGAGCCAGGAGATGTGCACGTCCACCGTGTTGACCCCGCCGACGAAGCGGGGTCCCCAGACCAAATCGAGGAGCTCGTGGCGCCGGAAGGCGCGCCCCGAGGAGCGCGCCAGCGCCACCAGCAGATCGAACTCGCGGGGCCGCAGCTCGAGATCGGCGCCGTCGACCTGGGCGCGCCGCGCCGGCGGGTCGAGGGCGAGCTCGCCGACCTGGACGGTCTCGAGCTGGTGGCGGACCCGTGGCTGCCAGCGGCGCAGCAGCGCGGTGAGATGGGCCTCGATCACCGGTTCGGGCTCGGTGTCGGCCAGGCAGACGTCGGCGCCGCAGGTCAGCGCCGCCACCCGGGCCGGTGCCGCCGCGCCGCTGACCAGGATCAGCGGAGCCCGGCTCAACCGGCGCACCGCCAGGGCGAGGGCGGCGGGGTCGGCGGTGTGGGCGAGGACCACGTCCACCTCGCCAGCCTCGGGACGGTCGGTGGGCCAGCCGGTGGCCCGGCGAACCAGGCATCCGTCGACGGCGAGGCGCTCCTCGAGGGTGAGCGCACGGGACTCGGGGACGTCGATCAGGAGAACGGTGGGCACCGTGGCCCCCTCAGTAGGACGAGATGTTGAGGTCTTCGATCCGGCCGGTACCGAGGTAGACGGTGCGCTCGCAGAGGTTGGTGACCCGGTCGGCGATCCGCTCCAGGTTGTGGGTGGCCCACAGCTGGTATGTGCAGGGGACGACGGTGTCCGGCTGCGCGGTCATGGTGGCGATCAGCTCGCCGTATATATCGTCGTAGAGGCGGTCGACGGCGTCGTCCTCCTCGACCAGGCGGCGGGCGGCGTCGACGTCGCGGTCGCGCAGCACGCTCACTCCCGAGGCGAGCATCCCCCGCACCTGTGACCCCAGATGCGGGATGCTGGCCGGCAGGGCGCGCATGGGCGGGCGCCCGAGCATCAGCGCGACCCTGGCGATGCCCTCGGCGTGGTCGCCGATGCGCTCCAGGTCGCTTATCACGTAGAGCACGGCGATGAGCAGGCGCAGCCGTCCCTCGCCAACCCCCGGGGCCAGCTCCGCGGTCACCCGCTCCTCGATCGCGTAGCGGAGCCGGTTGACCTCGAGGTCGGTGTGGACGACGGTGTCGGCGCCCTCCAGGTCGGCGTCGGCCAGCACGCGGAGTGCCTCGGCGACCTGGGCCTCGACAGTGTCGGCGAGCCGCCAGACGTCCGCCAGGACCTGGTCGGTCTCGGGCGCGGTGGTGCCCCCCGTCGTTAAAGACATCTTAATCCCGACCTCTCCATCCTTTAACCGGAGCCCTGATCCCGAGAGTATGGAGCACCGCGTGGACGGCAGCACCGCCAGCTCGACGACCGCCCCCTCACATCGCACCCTCGGCGAGGCGCTCGACGAGGCTCCGCTCAGCCTCTTTCACCTCAAGGCGGCGTTCACCGCCGCGATGGGCTTCTTCACCGACGCCTATGACCTCTTCATCATCGGCGTCGCCCTGGTCCTGATCAAGGGCGAGTGGCACCTCTCCGCGGTCCAGACCAGCTTCCTGGGCAGCGCCACCCTGCTGGCCACCCTGGTCGGGGCCCTGTTCTTCGGCCGGGTCGCGGACATCCTGGGCCGGACCCGGGTGTACGGCCTGGTGGCCGGGATCATGGCCCTCGGCGCCCTGGCCACCGCGCTGGCGCCGAGCTATCTCTGGCTGGTGGCCTGCCGCTTCGTCCTCGGCATCGGGATCGGCGGCGACTACCCGGTCAGCGCCGTCATGGCCAGCGAGTACGCCAACCGGGAGCACCGCGGGCTGCTCGTCTCGCTCGTCTTCTCGTCCCAGGCGGCCGGCCTGATCATCGGTCCGGTGGTGGCGCTCGCGCTGCTCGCCTCCGGGGTCAACCACGAGCTGGCCTGGCGGCTGATGCTCGGGCTCGGGGCCCTCCCGGCCCTCAGCGTCCTCTACCTGCGGATCAAGACCCCGGAGTCGCCGCGGTACGCGGCCCAGGTCCAGGGTCGCGAGACCGAGGCGCGGGCCGCGATGGAGAAGTACAGCCAGGGCGTGGTGCGGGCGGCCGCGCAGGGCGGCGGGACGGGGCGCACCACGCTCCGCTCCTTCCTGACCAACCGCACGTCGCTGCTGCTCATCCTCGGCACGGCGGGCTCATGGTTCCTGCTCGACTACGTCTACTACGGCAACACCATCTCCGCGCCGGTCATCCTGCGCGGGGTGGCGCCCGGGGCCAACCTGCTCCAGTCGACCGCGTGGACGCTGATCATCTTTGCCCTCTTCGCGGTCCCCGGTTACGTCTTCGCTTTCCTCAACGTGGACCGGATCGGCCATCGCCGGCTCCAGTGGATCGGTTTCACCGCGATGGCGATCTGCTTCGGGGTGATCGGGTTCATCCCGGGGCTGACCCATGTCATCGTCCCCTTCCTCCTCATCTACGGGATCAGCTACTTCTTCACCGAGTTCGGGCCCAACGTCACCACCTTCCTGATCCCGACCGAGGTGTTCGGGGTGGGGGAGCGGACCACCGGGCACGGCATCGCCGCCGGGGTGGGCAAGCTGGGGGCGTTCCTCGGCGTCTTCCTCTTCCCCCTGCTCAGCTCGGCGCTGGGCCTCGGAGGGGTGCTGATCTTCTGCTCAGCGCTGGGGCTGGCCGGGGCGCTGCTCACCCGGGTGCTCCCGGAGAAGAGCGGTCACAGCCTCGATGCCGCCACCTTCAGCCCGGCGGCGAGCGCCGCGGAGACTGTCGCTCAACTCGCGGTGGAGGCTGTGGAGGCTTCGGGGAAGGTCCCCGCCGAGTCGGCCGCGTAGCTCGGCGGCGCAGGGGCTTGGCGTCGGCGTGGCCACCGGCCTGGCGCCACTGGCTCCAGCCCGCCGCGTCTCGTCAGTTGCGAAGATTCGACCCGTGACCGGCCGGCAGGACCGCAGACCAGGGTGACCGGGCTCGAGGCCGGGTTCGTGGCCGGTGCCGGCGTGCTGGCGGGCATGGCCAACACCATCGGTGGCGGCGGCTCGCTGCTCAGCTACCCGGCCCTGCTCGGCGCCGGCCTCAACCCCCTCGCCGCCAACGTGACCAACACGGTCGGGCTGGTCCCCGGACTGCTCACCGGGAGCCACGGCTACCGGGCCGAGCTGGCCGGGCAGGGCCGGCGGGTGGCAGGCATGCTGGTGCCGATGTCGATCGGGGGCCTGGCCGGCACGGTCCTGCTGCTCCGGACCTCGCCCGGCGTCTTCACCCGAGTGATCCCCTGGCTGATCATCCTCGGCTGCCTGGCCCTGCTCTTCCAGCCCGTCCTTTCCCGCCTGGTCGGGGCCCACGCCGGCGAGGCCTCACCGGTGCTCCGCGGCGGGCTGGTGCTGGGAGGGATGTACGGCGCCTACTTCGGCGCGGCGCTGGGCGTGATGCTCCTCGCCCTCCTCGGCCTCTACGTCCGGGACACGCTGCAGCGGCTCAATGCGGCCAAGGTGGTCTGCACCACGACCGTCAACGCCATCGCGGCCGTGGGCTTCGCCATCTTCGGGCCGGTCCACTGGCTGGACGCCCTGGTCCTCGCCGCCGGCACGGTGGTGGGGGGGGCGATCGGCGCGGCAGCGGGCCGGCGCATCCCGCCGGTCGCCCTCCGGTACGGGGTGGCCGGGGTCGGCATCGGGCTGGCGATCAAGCTGCTGGTCGCCCCCTGAGGTCCGACTCTCCCCCTGGCAGAATCCTCCCCATGCTGATCGGGGCTCACGTGGCGGCGCGAGGCGGTCTCCACAACGCGGTTGACAGCGCCCTCGCCATCGGGGCCGAGGTCATCCAGACCCACCCGACGCCGGCCCAGATGTGGAGGCCGCTGCGGTTGGAGGAGGCCGATCGGCAGCTCTACCTCCGGAAGTACGCGGCCGCCGGGCTCCGCGGCCACTACCTGCACGCGGTCTACCTCGTCAACCTCGCCTCCCCCAAGCCCGAGCTGCTGCGCTCGTCGGTGGCCTCGCTGGTCCATTACATGGAAGTGGCCGCCGCCCTCGACGCCGAGGGGGTCGTCTTCCACCCCGGCTCCCACCTGGGAGCCGGGTTCGATGCGGTGCTCGCCCAGGTGGGCAGGGCAATCCGCGAGGTCGTCGAGAACAGCCCACCCGGGCGGGCCCGGCTACTGGTGGAGAACAGCGCGGGCTCGGGTGGCTGCGTGGGGCGGAGCTTCGAGGAGGTCGCCCGGGTGGTCGAGGCCGCCGGCTCCGACCGGGTCGGGGTCTGTCTCGACACCCAGCACGCCTTCGCCAGCGGGTACGAGCTGCGCGATCCGGAGGGGGTGGCCCGTACCCTGGCCGAGTTCGACCGGCTGGTCGGCTTCGAGCGGCTGGGCCTGGTCCACGTCAACGACTCGGCGCGGGCGCTGGGCAGCAACGCCGACCGCCACGCCAACCTCGGGGAGGGGGAGATCGGGACGGCCGCCTTCCGCCTGCTGCTGCACGACGGGCGGCTGCGCGGCGTTCCCTGGGTGCTCGAGGTCCCCGGTCACGAGAGGAAGGGCCCGGACCGCCAGCAGGTGGAGCTGCTGCGCGAGCTGGCCGGGCCCAGGCCGCGCCGACCGACCTCCCGCCGCGACGGAGGAGGGCCGGTACCGGCGGCCGCGAGGCGCGTCCGGGTTCAGGGCCCCGCTGACGGGCTCGAGCTGGCGCAGGGGGTCGGGGACCCCGCTCCGGCGCCCTCTGGTTCGCCGGCCAGAAAGCCGGAGCCCAGGAAGGGGTCGCCGCCCGCGCCCTGACGCGCCCTCACGCGACCTCAGGGGCGTGCCGGCGGCGCCCCGTCCTCGATGGGGGCGAGTGCCAGCCTCGCCCAGCCCACTCCCGCGGCGCTGAGCTGGACGAGGGGCACCAGCACCAGCAGCCCCAGCGCCACCCAGAGGCCGGGATCGGCCCCGCTCACGATCGCCGACGCTCCACGGCCGAAATGGCCGGCAAACACCTGGCCCAGGTGCAGCGCATTCAGCTCCAGCAGGGTGCCGGCGACGAGAGAGAGCACGCCGCTCGTGAGCCGGTGCCCGCGCGGGCCCCAGACGATCAGCGCCATCGCACCCAGAATGGCCAGACCGGCGAGCAGGGCCAGGGGCTGGACGCCGAGGTTCGCCTGGCCGGCGTCCTGGATGTTGCTGAGGCACCCCGCGTTGACGGTCGGGTCCCCACCGATCGCCAGCGACAGCCCGCTGTAGGCGGCGATCCCACCATTCACGCAGGCGGCGGGCAGCGCCCCCAGGCCCGGCAGCTGCTGGAGCTCAGAGATGAAGGCGGGCGAGAAGGAGATCCTCACCATGCTGGCCCCGAAGCAGCCGGCGGCGGCCAGGAGGAGGAGCAGGGTGACCAGGCGGAGGATGGGATGGCGGTGCCGGTCGGAGGCGGGCATGGCCTGCCACGATAGCTCTGCCGTCGGTCATACTCGGCGGCCGATGGGGACCTGATCGACAGGAGGGCTCGATCATCAACCGCCGACATCTCGCCGCCCTGGCGGGGCTGGCCGCGGCCATCGCGGCCTGCGGCTACTCCGGGCCGTCGGCCGCCACCCTGCTCCAGCGGGCCAAGGCGACGTTCGACCAGACCTCGGCCTTCCACATCCAGCTGACCAGCCAGAACGTGGCCGGGAGCGGGACCCTGCTCACCGCCGCCGAGGGAGACGCGGTGCGCCCCGACGAATTCTCGGGCACCCTCTCGATCGAGGAGGCCGGTTTCCCCCTCCAGGTCAAGGTGGTCTCGACGGGTGGCCAGTTCTACATCCAGCTCCCCTTCACCGACGACTACCAGAAGGCGAATCCCTCGCAGTACGGCTTCGGCGATCCCGGCAAGCTGCTGGATCCCAACAGCGGGATCTCCACCCTGCTCACCTCGGCCCACGACCCCACCCTCGGCTCCGCGGTGCGGCTCGACGGCGAAGCGCTCCAGCAGGTGGACGCCACCCTGCCGGGCAGCCGGGTGGCCGCACTCCTGGTGGACGCGGAGCCCAGCCAGCCGGTCTCGGCGGTGTTCTCGATCGACACCGGGAACTACCAGGTCAGAGAGGTCGACCTGACCGGACCCATCTTCGCGGCCGGTGAGCAGAGCACCTTCCACCTCGTTCTCGACGACTACGGCGAGAGCGTGAGCGTCAGCCCGCCGCCCACCTCCTGAACGGTGAACCGTCCCGATCCCGGCGGCGCGATCGGCGGCGGCACCGCGGGGAGCGCGCGCGCCGGGCGCGCGGATGGAGGGGCGGCGCGGGGTTCGGGCTGGAGGCTGGGGTTCGCTGCGGCGGGCGTGATGCTGGCCGCAGCCGACACCTACGTGGTGGTGCTCGCCCTGCCCGCGATCATGAGCGACATCGGGTTGAGCCTCGACCACCTGGAGGCTGCGACCCCCATCGTCAGCGGCTTCCTGCTCGGCTACGTCGCCCTGCTGCCGCTCCTCGGCCGGCTCTCCGACATCGTGGGCCGCGGCCGGGTCTTCACCGGGTGCCTCCTGGTCTTCGCCTTCGGGTCGCTGGTGACCTCCTCGGCACAGGACCTCACCGGGGCGGTGGTGGGTCGGGCCCTCCAGGGAGCCGGCGGCGGGGGGCTGGTCCCGGTGACCCTGGCCATCGTCGCCGACCTCTGGCCCGCCGGCCGGCGCGGGATCCCGCTGGGGGTGGTCGGCGGGGTGCAGGAGCTGGGCGCGGTGCTCGGCCCCCTCTACGGGGCCGCGATCCTCAGCTTCTCGACCTGGCGGCTGATCTTCTGGCTGAACCTGCCCCTGACCGCCCTGCTCGGCGCCGGATTCCTGCTCTCACGTCCGGCCGGGACCGCACCGGTCGGCGAGGCGGCTGACCCGGGTGTCGAACCGGTGCCGCGGAGCCGCCCGCGGCGCGGGCCGGCAGGGGGGGCGGTCGACCTGCCCGGGACCCTTCTCCTGGTCGGCACCCTCGGGCTCGGAGGTCTGGCGGTGGCCGCGCCCGGGCCGCTCGCCGCCAGCGCGACCTGGGGGGTGCTCTGGGGCCCGATCGCCGGGGATTCCGCGTGGACCACGCCACTCGCCTTGGCCGCGCTGGCGGGGGCGGCGCTCTCCATCGCCCGGGGTCTCACCGGGGACGGGGGCGCGCCGCGCCTGCTCCGGCTTCGCCGGCTCCCCGAGATCTGGAGTAGCGTCGACGGACTGGGCGGGGCCCTCCTCGCCGTGGTGCTCGGCTTCCTGGTGATCAGCTTCGCCGCGGCCGATCCGAGCCAGGGATTGGTGGCCCCCGCGGCGGTGGTGCTGCTCCCGCTGGCCCTGGTGGCGGCCGCCGCCTTCGCCGTCCGTGAGACCCGCGCTCCGGCCCCGCTGCTCCCCCTCGGGGAGCTGCGCGATCCCGCTGCGGTCGGAGCCCTGCTCGCCAACCTGGCCATCGGGGCGGGGCTGATGGCGGCGCTGGTGGACGTCCCCATCTTCGCCCGGGCGACCTCGTCCGGGTCGCAGCTGGGCGCTGCCCTGGTGCTGCTCCGCCTGCTGGCGGCCGTCCCGGTGGGCGCCGTGCTCGGAGGCTTTCTCTGCGAGCGGATCGGCTACCGGGTGACCACGCTGCTCGGGATGGCGCTCACCACGGCGATGTTCGTGCTCATGGCGGGCTGGACCGCAAGCTCGCTGGGCCCGGGGCTCCGCCTCAGCGACCCGGTCCTCGCCGGCTGCGGCCTCGGCTTCGGGCTCGCCATCGCCCCCATCAACGCCGCGATCCTGGGCGCCGTCGCCGCCGCCAGGCATGGGCTCGCCGCCGCGCTCGTGGTGGTGGCGCGGATGGTGGGGATGCTGGTCGGGATCTCCCTGCTCACCGCCATCGGACTGCACCGCTACTACCAGGAGGCGGCGACCATCCCCTCACCGGCGATCCTCTGCCCGGGCCACCCGCTGAGCTGCGCCGCCTACAACTCGCTGGCGCAGCTGGCCCTGCTCGACGAGCTGCGCACCATCTTCCTGGCCGCCGCGGTGTGCACGGGGGCGGCGGGGGCGGTCGGGGTCGCCATGCTGCGACGCCGGGGTGGGAGAGACCCGGGAGCGATGGCGGCCGCCCTGGGCGCGTAGCCGAGCGGGCGAGGCGGCCGGGGTCGCCGTGCGAGGGTGCGAGGTGGTCGTGTACAGCGGCGGTTACACGTTCCCGGAGGAGCCGGTCACCGGACCCGCAGCGGTGGCGATCTCGGTCGCGGCCGGTGGGATGGTGTAAACACCGGACGACAGCGTCGACATCGACGCCCCCGTCCCGGCACCGCTACAAGCGCGCGGACAAGGAGGTGGTCACTCTCACCATCACCGACACCGGCGGAGCGCAGGCGTCCGGCAGCAAGTCGATCAGCGTTCACTGAGAGGCCACCGCGCAGGCGGGTGCTGCAGCGGCTGGCAGACGGCCCGTCGGCATTGCGGAACCGGGGCGGTTGGCTCGCTACACTCCAGCCTCATGCCGGTCCGGGTTCGCGCGATCCGTCCTCGGCTCGACCTCGCTGAGGTCCTGGAGGCGCTCAGGCTCTCCGCCGTGGAACTGCACCTCGACGCCTTCCTGGTCGGTGGATTCGTCCGTGACCGGCTGCTCGGCCGGGAGAGCAAGGACATCGACCTGGTGGTCGTGGGCGGCGACGGTGTCCCCCTGCTGGAGCGGGTGGCGGGGAAGCTCAGCTGGGCCCGGCCGGCTGTCTTCGAGCGCTTCGCGACGGCGCAGGTCAGGGGCGGAGGCTTCATCGTCGAGGTGGTCCAGGCCCGGGCGGAGAGGTACGACCCCGAATCGCGCAAACCGGACGTTCACCCCGGGAGCCTGGAAGACGACATCAGCCGCCGCGACTTCACGGTCAACGCGCTGGCGCAGACGTTCAACGGCCGGGTCCTCGACCTCACCGGGCGGGGGCTGGACGACCTCCGCGAGGGCATCCTGCGCACCCCCCTGGATCCCTCCGACACCTTCTCCGAGGACCCTCTCCGCATGTTCCGGGCGGCCAGGTTCGTCGCCCAGCTCGGTTTCCGCCTTGCCGAGGGGGTCGAGGAGGCGATAGGTGCGATGGCCCACCGAGCCTCCATCCTCTCCGCGGAGCGGGTGCGCGACGAGCTGATCCGGCTGCTGGTCGCGGAGCACGTCCGGGACGGGATGGAGGTGCTGCGGCGCACCGGGCTCCTGGAGGTCTGGATCCCCGAGCTGCTCCCCATGGTGGGCGTGGAGCAGGGCGGCTGGCATCTGTACGACGTCTGGGAGCACAGCCTGCGGGCCGTGGAGCTGGCCCCCCGCGACCTGGTGACCCGCCTCGCCTGCCTCTTCCACGACTCCGGCAAGCCCCGGACCCACGTCATCGCCGCCGACGGCCGGCACACCTTCCATGACCACCCGCGGGCGGGAGCCCAGATCTCCGCGGCGGTGATGAGCCGTCTCCGCTTCAGCAACGAGGAGGTCGAGCGGGTGGGCGCCCTGGTGCTCCACCACATGTGGCCGATCCAGTACCGGCCCGATGAGGTGGGCGACAGCGCGGTGCGGCGATTCATCCGCACCCTGGGAGAGCTGCGGCCGCGGATCCTCGAGGTGGCCCGCGCCGACACCCGCGCCTCCGCCTACCCGGACGTGGAGGCGATCGACGAGCTCGAGCGGCGGGCGGCCGAGCTGGATGCGGGCAGCCAGGTCTCCCGGCTGCGCCCGCCCCTCGACGGCAATGCGCTGATGGAGCGTGCCGGGCGGGGGCCCGGGCCGTGGGTGGGCAGGGTGCAGAGGGCGCTGCTCGACGCCATCCTCGACGGCGAGATGCCGGCCGACGACCCGGTGGCGGCCCGGCGCTGGCTGGACGCACATCCTGACCTGCTCGGGGGCGACTGAGGGGGACACGGGACGATCGCTCGGACGGATCGCCAACCCGCGGGTCAGCCTCCGGGGCGCCACCGCCTGGGATCCGGACGATCGCTCCCGGTGGCGGTCGACCCCGGTCGGACGATCAGAAGAGGGCGCCCGACCAGGGCAGGGGCGACCAGCGGAACATCGCGGTCGCCCGGATCACGGCCCCGGCGGTGCCCTCCTCGACCCGGCCAGCGCGGTGAAGTCGCTCCACCGGGGCGTCGCCCAGGAGGATCGAGCCCAGCGCCGCCGTGCCGAGGCTGAGGTCGGGCGAGGCCGTCGAGGGCACGCAGGTCGCCCCCTCCAGGCCACCCTCGAGTCGAAAGCGCCGCGGCGGCGAGCCGTCGGGCTCGTGGACCTCGAGCACCAGGCCGTCCTCGCGGCCGTAGCGACGCGCGGCGAGCAGGGCAGGGGGATCGAGGGGACGCAGCCACAGCCCGTCCTCCAGGGTCTGCCCCCAGGCGCGGGGATTGGTCAGCCGGAGCTGGTACGCCTCGTCCGCGGGGCGCCACTGCGCGGTGACGCGGGTCATGAGGTC
>Ga0181527_1005120_pt1 | contig 10993 bp, 8 predicted proteins | sample PEATcosm2014_Bin_30_FD_119762 | JGI IMG/M metagenome (GOLD analysis project Ga0181527, IMG submission 119762) | Peatland microbial communities from MTU Mesocosm Facility, Houghton, MI, USA - PEATcosm2014_Bin06_60_metaG | ecosystem: Environmental > Terrestrial > Soil > Wetlands > Peat | place...
TATGCCGAGGCCAAGGGCAATGGTTTTGACGTCAAGGCGCTGCGCGTCGTGGTGCGCCTGCGTAAGCAGGACGTGAACGAGAGGAAGGAGCAGGAGGCTATACTCGAGACCTACCTGCACGCGCTGGGGATGCTGTAACCCGGCCGCGCCGCTGCTTTGGCACCCGAATGCGAGTTACTGCAACGCCGCGGTGCGCAGCGGATAGCTTACCGTCGACACGAAGACGATCGCCGCGCCGCTGAAATGCTCATGGTCGAGGCCCGGATTGGGGTCGGCCTTGAACGTCATCACGACCGAACTCGACGGCTTGACCATCTGCGTCGCTAACGAACGGAATTCGCGCGCGCCAAGCGCCATGGTGGTGAGGTAGCCGTGCACGCTCGGCGACAGCACGATGGCGCGCAGCCACGGATTGGCGAAATGCGCATCGGTCGCCTTGACGACGGTCAGTGACGCTGTGCCGGCCGTCATGGTCGCGGACGTGCCTTGGCCGCCGGCGCGCTTGACCGCGATGGTCGTGACGTTTTGCGGAACCGGCGCGACGGTCGGCTGCGCCGGAAGAGCCGCGGCGCGCATTGCGGCGATGCCCGCCGCGTCACGCCGCAGCGGTTCGGCATAGGCAAGGGTCATTGCGCCCGCCGATCGATCGACGCGCGGATCCGGGAACGGTCCGATCGAGCCGGTTGCGTCGCCGTCGCTCGCTACACGACTTGCGGCGTCGGCGGCACGTTGCCGCTGGGCGGCAAGAAGCGGTTTGGCTCCCGGCGTCGCGTCGGCCGGGCCCTGCCAATAGCCGCGCGCGACAATGATCTGGTTCGGGGTCGGCGCGGTGCCGACGGCGCTGCGCGCCTGCGCCGGGGTAGCAGGCGCGGCTGCGGGCGCGGGCGCCGCGTCGGCGGTACGGATCAGCTTAACCTTCGATGCCGCGTCGGCGACTTTGACCGCCGCGTTTGCGGTGGCTTTGCCGGCCGTTTCGGCGACCTTGGCGCCGTGTTCGAGCGCGGCGAGGACGGGGCGCTTCGACGCCGCCGGCACGGCCGGCGCAGCGGCGATAGCGGGCGGCGCGACGTTCGCGGCCACTGCCTGCGGTGCGCGCGGCGCCGCGTCCTCCTCGTCGTCGTCGTCCTTCGTCAGGCCCAGTAATTTGGCGAAAGGATTCGCCGCCGGGCGCGTATTGCTCGCCAACAATGTATCGACATTCACCCCGGCATTGCGCGCCGCGTCGAGCGAGTTCGCGGACGGCGTGCCGTCGCCGCGCTTCCTGATATCGGCAAGGGCGAGCGCATAGCCGGAGAGCGGCTTGCCGTCGGTCGGAATATGGACGGTCCGGCCGTCGGGGAATACGCGCGCCAGTTCCTGGTGCGTCATGCGCGGCCACATCCGGATGCCGCCGGTGTCCATGTGCACGAACGGCGAACCGGACTCCGGATAGAAGCCGACGCCGCCACGTTGCAGCCGCAAGCCGATGACCCGCAGCTCCTCGAGCGGGACGCCGGGGACGTAGAAATCCATGGCGTGGCCGAGCATGTGCTGGCTGAAACGCGCGACGCCCGAGCTGCGGCGGCGCAGCATGGCGTTGGTCTGCGGCGAGCGGTAGCCGCACACGACCCAGATCGGCTGTTTGGCTCCGACCTCGCGTTGCGCCTCCCACACCAGATCGATGAGATGCGGGTCCATCCGCGTCTGTTCGCTGCGCCGCCAGTCGCGCAGGAACCAGTTGAGCTTCTCCAGCGCGGCGTCGTCGTAGCGGCCGTCGCGCTTATAGGTGATCGTGATGTCCTCGCCGGTGTGCATGTGATGCATCGAGATCGTGCGCGTCTCGCCCTCGGCGACGGCGTTTTGCAGCGCGCGCGATCCGAACAAGAAACAAAGGACGGCAAGGGCGCACGAATAGCCGGTGCGCGTGACGGACGGTCGACAAGCTTTTAGGCGCGCGTTCCCGACGTGCACTGGCATTCCCGCATCGAAGCGTTGTGGGCATCACCTGGCACGGCGAAGGGCCGGGTAACGCTAACGCATTGCTAATTTGGGAAGGGTTAACGAAAACCTGACGCCACCCCACCCCCGACATTGCGGGCCTAAACCCCCAGTGTGGCAAAATATAGCCACCGCCCGGTTTTGCGGCCGGGCGCAGCCGATGTGGGAGAAAATGGTTAACGCGCGCGCCGGGATAGGGTCCGGAACGGCCGAATCCGGCCGTTCCGGAGCATGGAGTTACCGCTCGACGGTATCGTGGCTGGCTCGGGTTTCCTTGCGCGGATGCGCCGCCGGCTTGCGCACGGGCTGCGGCGGCGCCGAGGCAAAGCCGCCGAACAGGCGGGAGAAGAAATTGTCGCCGGTGCCGCCGGCAGAAGTGTTGCCGCCGCCGAAAATGCTGCGCTGGCCGAACAGCGACGGCTGGTCGGGCATGGCGAGCACCTCGCGATGCGAAATGTCTTGTTGGTGCTCGACCGCGATATCCGCGACCTTGCGGTCGTCGCCCTTGAGGATGGCGAGCAGCGTCCGGTCGCGGCCGTAGACGTCGTCGCGGAATTGCAGCTTGCCGGCGTCGTCGACGAAGGCGGTCTGATAGGTCAGGTTCACCGGAATGAAGGTCGGGAGCTGGATATCGGTTTCGCCGCCCGCCGCGATCATCTTCTTGATGCGGTCTTCGGTGTAGCCCTCGTCGGGACGCACCAGCGACAGCAGCACTTCGGCGTAATGTTGCGGGTCCTGCACCCGCATGCAGCCGTGGCTGTACGCCCGCTTGTCATTGGCGAACAGATATTTGTCCGGCGTATCGTGCTGATAGACCAGGAACTTGTTCGGGAAATTGAAGCGGATGCGGCCGAGCGCATTCTTGTCGCCGGGCGGCTGCCAGATATGGACGGTGCCGTCCGGATTGCGCGCGAGCTTGAGCCCCATGCGGTCGAGCACGGTGGGATCCTGCGCCAGCGCCGGCAGGTATTCGTGATTGATGATCGACGGCGGCACGTTCCAGGTCGGATTGATCGTGATGTATTTCATGTCCGCCGTCATGATCGGCGTCGGCATTTCCGGCTTGCCGTCCACGATCCTGGTGGTCCAGACCGGCTTGCCGTCGTGCATCACGCGCAGCGTGAAGTCCGGCAGATTGACGATGACGTAAGTGTCGGGAAACCGGTGCGGCATCCAGCGCCAGCGTTCCATATTGGCGAGAATGATGTCGGCGGCGCGGTCGGGCTGTTTGCCGTTCAGCGCTTCGACGGTCGGCGCGGTCAGCGCGCCGGTCGCCGCGATCTGATGCGACTGCTGGAATTTCTTCACCGCCTCGGCGACCAGCTTGTCGTAGGTCGTGCCGCCGTCGCCGAGGATGGCGAGCCGCTCGCGCAAGGCCGGCACGCGATCGTCCTGCATGCCGGTCTTGAGCACCGGTCCGTTGGCGATCGGCGCATTGCCCTTGTCGACCTTGCCGGCGCGGATGTCGGCGAGCTTGGCCTTGAGCGCCAGATAGCCCGGCGTCTGCGGCTCGTAGTCGTCGAGCGTTGCCGCCACGTCGCTTGCGCCGGCTATGGCCGCAAGCACATCGCCGGGCGAGGGCGGCGCGATGTTGTATTCGATATCGGCGCTCACGCGCGACCAGTGCACGCGTCCGATGCTGGCGTGATGCGCATAAGTAATGACCGCGGTGGTGAGCTTGATCTCGGCGTCGGCAAGGTCGTTCGGCGTCGTTGCCGCGCTGAAATTCGGGACCGGGTAGTCGGCGGGATCGAGGCCATCGGCGTCGACATGGCCGAGATAGGCGACCGCCGCCTTGGCGCGCGCATTGGCCGCGCCGTCGCTGAGCCACAGCGGCGCGTAATTGCGCCCGGCATAGAACGCGTCGATCTGGGCGCGGTCCTTCTTGTTGCCGATCGTCTTGTCGAACGCGCCGTTGGCGAGGTTGCGCAACTGATCGGCGATCGGCGCGTCGGCTGACGCTTGCGCGGCCACGGGCGCCGCGGTCGCGGGAGTCGTATCCACCGCGGGAGTCAGTGTCGCGGGCGTCGCATCCGCCGCGGGAGTCGGTGTCGCGGGCGTAGCGTCCGCCGCGGGCGCGGCGTTGGCGGGGGTCGCATCCGCGGCAGGAGCGGCGGTCGCGCGCGGCGTCGCGTCAACCGCGGCCGGAACCGCGGCCGTCGATACGGCTGCGGGCGCAGGCGTCGCGGCCTGGTCGCTCGACGGTGCCGGCTGTGCCGCCGTGCCGGAACCAAGATCCAGGGATCTCGTCACCGGGGCCTTCGCTGCCTCCGGGGTCGGGGTAGCGGGACTGACGATAGTGTCCGAACCGCCGGTCGTGGCGGGGTCGGCCAGAGCGCTGCCTGCCGCAGCGGTCAGCGCGAGCAAAACGGCAGTCGACGCGAGAAACCGGACACGTATCCCGGGCATTGCAATTTCTCCTCCAGAGCCGCGCCGGATGGCCGCAAAGCTCCTACCTTTGGGAGCGGATGCCCCCAATTATGGCATTGGCTGCGGAATTTCGGACGTAACTAGGGCGCCGCGCCGGCCGCACCTTACGTGACCCGACCCACTTTGTCCCTGTGGTCAACGGGGACAAGAGGTAAAATCCGGGAGATTTTTGACGGCTGTCGCTCTGCTGCAACGGGGGCTACTCGGCGTCTGCGCGTCCGGCATCGAGGCCGAGCGCTTCGAGCTTACGGTAGAGGGTTGAACGGCCGATTTTCAGCCGGCGCGCCACTTCGGACATTTGTCCGCGGTAATGGCTGATCGCGTAACGAATGATATCGGCTTCGAATTCATCCAGAGGTCGTACTTCGCCATCGGCATCAAGCAGTGGTAGTGCGTCGCCTAAAGGCAGCGCCGGCACCACGGCAGGGGCCGTCCGCTCCTCCTCATCGAGGGCGAGCGGGACGAGAAGCGGCGAAAACTCTTCCTCAGCGGCTGCCGCCGCGTCGTGATTCGGCGCCCCGGCCGGAGCTTCGTTCGCATACGCGCCGCCGATCTGGCTTCCGACCTGCGCCGCCACTTGCGGAAATTCATCGACGCCGACCGTATCGGATTCGGCGAGCACGACGGCGCGGAACACCGCGTTTTCGAGCTGACGGATATTGCCGGGCCAATGGAACGCCGACAGCACGCGCATCGCCTCTGGGGTCAGCAAGCGAATGCGTTTTCCTTCCTCGGCTGCGAACCGCGCCAAGAAATGCCGAGCCAGCGCCGGAATGTCGGCGGGCCGCTCGCGCAACGGCGGCACCGTGATCGGAAAGACGTGCAGCCGGTAGAACAGGTCTTCGCGGAAGCGGCCGGCCTTCACATCCGCGATCAAGTCGCGATTGGTCGCCGAGATGAGCCGCACATCGACCTTGACCGGCCGGCGCGCGCCGACCGGTTCGACTTCGTTTTCCTGGATCGCGCGCAACAGCTTGACCTGGGCGGCAGCCGGCAATTCGCCGACCTCGTCGAGGAACAAGGTGCCGCCCGAGGCCTCGACGAATTTACCGACATGGCGTTCGGTGGCGCCGGTGAACGAGCCCTTCTCGTGGCCGAACAGAATCGACTCGACCAGGTTCTCCGGCATGGCGCCGCAATTCACCGCGATGAACGGTTTTGCACGCCGCTCGCCGGAACCGTGGATCGCGCGCGCGATAATTTCCTTGCCGACGCCGGATTCGCCCGACACCAGTACCGGAATGGTCGAGGCCGCCGCCTTCTCCGCCATGCGCAAGACGGCATGCATGGAGGCGCTTTTGGTGATGATGTCCTGAAACGACAGCGTGCCGGAGCGGCTCCTCTTCATGCGCGCCAGTTCGCCTTCGAGCGCGCTGGCGTTGAGCGCGTTGCGCAGGCTGACATGAAGCCGCTCGGCGCCGACCGGCTTGACCACGAAATCGACCGCGCCGGCGCGCATCGCCGAGACGACATTATCGATGCCGCCATGCGCGGTCTGCACGATCACCGGGACGTTGATCGAAGCCTGGCGCATCTTGGCGAGCACCCCGAGTCCGTCGAGGTTCGGCATCACCAGATCGAGGATCACGCAGTCGATCCGCGCGCCCTCGGCCCCGGTGAGGAGCGCAAGCGCCGCGTCGCCATTGTCGCGCGTCAGCGTCTCGTATTCGAATTTGTGCAGCATGCCCTCGAGCAGGCGGCACTGCACCGGATCGTCATCGACAATCAGAATGGTCATGAGTGCCCCGGCGGCCTTCCCGGCGCCCGCTGTGCCGTTTCGGGTCACTCTGCGGCAGGAGGCTTAAGGGGGTGTTAAGTTGCGCCGAGCGCCGCACCTCGCCCCGCTTGCGGGGAGAGGTCGGCGCTTATTTCATCCGCCCCCGCGATGTTTGGGGGGGACCACGCGAAGAGTGGTGGAGGGGGCTTCTGAAGTGAGGCTTCGTTGCGGTTACAGGAACAAACAACAAAGCGCGAATGCCTGCCGTGCCTGCGAGGCTGGCATGACGTGGAGACCGAGGCTTCTTCCACCGCCCTTCGGGCGGTCTCCCGATCTCCGCTTCACGGGGCAGGAATCGGGGGCCTCTCCGCGATTCTGCGCCTTGCAGTCCGCGCCCAGAGGTTGATGTGGAGTTCCGGGAGAACGTAGAGGCAAAAATCCCCCACGCAAAGTAATATGGTGGCACCAATTCCCCGAATCAGCGTGCCGGAATAGAAATGGACCGTAACTTCAGCGCCGCATCGTTGTTGGCGAGGGCGCGCCATCGTCGAACGTGGCGGTCACATGCTTGCCGCCGCCGTCCGTCGGAAAGACATCGCCGTTGCGAGGCCGGAGGCCTTGTCGAGCCGCGCCGAGGTGCTGACCCGTTACCGCCATTTGCGGGAAATCAGCAGGCAGCATCATTCCACCGCGTTGCATTTCTTGTCCAAGGATACGATCATATCCCAGGCTCGGCGCTTAGGCCTGGCTCAGGGCAAGACGCTGGTCCTCGACAGCATGGACGATCTGAATTTGGCCTTCGACCTTGCGATCCACACCGCACCGAAGGAACGCTCCCGGGCGATCGACCGTTATGCCCGAGCGGCACGGCTGGCGCCGGAGTCCGACGAGTCGCTTGTGCTCAAGGCGATGCGCCGCGCGCGCTTCTCGATCGTCACTCTTGTGCGCCGGCACCCTGTCGCCGGCCTGATTGTCAAGGACTTGTTCCGACGCGTCGAGGTTTGGCTGGTCGATGAGGGTCTTGAAAGTTCGCTCTCGGACGGGGCGGTCCTGGCCACTCGGCTCTACACTCCCGAGGACTTCGCCATGACGGCCGGCGTCCTGGTGCCGCTCGACCTCGAACTCATGGAGGATGCGATTGCCGACACGCCGCAATTGCTCCGCAAGGGTTACGAGGAGGTGATCGATGATCGCCGTTTCGCGGAGGCGATCTATCGCGTCGCCCTTGCGAGCGGGTTGATGGAGCAGGTCGGTTACCAGGACACCATTGCCGAATCCGAGTGACTTTGGTGCGAGGATCGCGCGGCAGCATCACGCCACTGCGTTTGTCTCGGTCGGGTCAAAGCGAACATGACTCGGTCAAATAACGATGTCTGGGTTCGCCCCGAACGCGGACTTTCCCTGGGCGGTTGTGAGTCCACGCCCCTGAGAGTTCAGGAAACGAACGCGCGCCGCGTTTGGGTGACGGCTATTTTCCAGATCGATGGGTTTTCTCGCCTACCAGCTCACGCCGTCCGCCGCTCCCGCAAGCTTGCCGATTCCGCCGCCACGGCGACGTCGACGGTCATGCCGAGATAGCTGCCGGGCGGTCCGACGAAGCTGCCGCTGATGGGGACGGCCTGGCTGATGTCGCGCGTGACGGCGACGCGGATCAGATCCATGCCGCCGATGGTGTGGTTGGTCGGATCGTAGGAGATCCAGCCGGCGCCGGGCACGTAGATGTCGGCCCAGGCATGGGTCGCCCCGGCGCCGATCGCCGCCGCCGAACCGGGATCGGCCGAGGCCCGATAGAGATAGCCCGTGACCACGCGGGCGCCGAAACCGAGGCTGCGGGCCGCTTCGATGAACAGCACGGCGAGATCGCGGCACGAGCCCCAGCCGCGGATCAGCGTCTCGACCGGGGTCTGGGTGCCTTCGGTTTCGCGGCTTTGGTATGAGATCTGGGCCGCCACGCCGTTGTTCAGATCGGCCAACAGCGCAGACGTATCGGTCGGGTTGCTGCGCACGAAAGAGCGCGCCCAGGCGCCGAGCCGTCCGTTGGGATCGGGATATTGGCGTTCCAGCATGCGGCCGAGGTCGATGCGGTCGTCCGCGGAATAGACGAACGGATAGCGCAAGGCGTCCGGCGTGATCTGGAACGGCGGCCGCTCGGCGGAGTAGGTCTCCAGCACGAGGTCGCTTTCGATCCGCAATTCCGCCGCCGGTTCGCGGAACGACGCGATGGCGACCGAATTGCCGAACACGTCGTGCATCCAGCGTACCGACGCCGGCTGCGAGAACGTCAGATTGGTTTTGATCAGGCGGAGGTCGTGACTGTCGCGCGGTCGCAGCATCAGCCGGTGATCGCCGAGCGTCACCGGGCGGCTGTAGCGGTAGATCGTGGTGTGCCGCACATTGAGAACGCTCACGGGCGCCCCCGCGATCGACTTGGATCGATATGGTCTTGCAGAATCATGCTTGCGGGATGACCGCGTCACGATCCTGCGCCGCCTGAAGCTCGCGAGGATCGATGGCCACCATTTCCACCGAGGACGGATTTTGCGAATCCGCCGGAACGAAGATCATCGTGGCGATGCGGCGATAAACCGGAAACGACAATTCTTCGATGAGTTCTTCATCCGTCACGACCCGATAATCTCCGGCCGCCAACATTCGATCAACCCCCTTCAGCAAGAAGGGACGCGCAAACGATACCGTTTTGCTGCTCGTTCGCGTGGTCATCGCATTGGCGCTGCCGGTGCGCTAGCGCGGGATGATTTTTGGTCGGGTCGACATCCCGCTCTAGCTCTTTGTTTGCGCATGTCCTTTTCGCAAAACCGGTTCCCACTTTTGCGGGACATGCGCTAGGGGTGGAGAACGGTCAGGACCAGCATGGCGATAAAGACGACGACAACGGCCGCCAATGCATAATAGCCCGCCTTGATGGCGAAACTCGCCGTGCCGTAGCTCGTCGCCATCGCGGACTCCTAGCTATTTTTGCTGAGTTTTCAGGCCTTTTAATACATACTCTATTTGTGGGCTTGGAAATATTAAACAAGCGAGATTTTCGACTTTATTTTCAAAACCGCGATTCGTGGGGAGAAATCGCGCGGTATTGTGTGATAATCATTGACCATGTTCGATCATTCCGACTTCTCCGTCGTCGTTAAGCACAGGGCGCCGCCGCCGAAATCGTGGCGATGGGAAATCTATCGCGCCGGCCGGACGAGCCCGATCGACCGCTCCGGGATCTTCTTCGACACCATCACGGAAGCCAAGCGCGCCGGGACGGTGGCGCTCCGGCTCATGCTGAGCGAATACCCGGACGTTTCGTAGGGCGCAGCGCCTCCGTTGCCCGGCCGAGCCGGGTAAGCCCCGCAAGCCGAACGCGGCTCGATCCGGCCTTGCGGCAGCCGCACTCTTGCGCCACATCAGCCGCGGGGAAGATCAATCAACACACGGCTCGATAGATGGCTCGATACATGGCTCGGCACACTGTGAAACCCGCGAAGAAAACTGCCACCAAACCGTCGGCCAAGCACGGCCGCGGCGGCCTTGGTGCGCTGCCCGAATGGAACTTGTCCGATCTTTATTCCGGCCTCGACGATCCGGCGATCAAACGCGACCTCGATCGCGCCGACGCCGAATGCCTGGCCTTCGAGGATGCCTATAAGGGCAAGCTCGCCGCCATGATCGGCGGGGCGCAAGGCGGCGCGGCGCTTGCCGCCGCGGTGCGCCGCTACGAGGCGATCGACGATCTGATGGGCCGGCTCGGCTCCTATGCCGGGCTGGTCCATGCCGGCAACACCGTCGATCCGGCGCGCAACAAATTCTACGGCGACGTGCAGGAGCGAATGACGGCGGCGTCCACGCATCTGTTGTTCTTCACGCTCGAGCTCAACCGCCTCGACGACGCGCTGTTGCAGGCCGCCATGGCCGATCCCGCGCTCGGCCATTACCGGCCGTGGCTCGACGACGTGCGCCGCTACAAGCCCTACCAGCTCGAGGACCGCGTCGAGCAGCTGTTTCATGAAAAATCGGTCACCGCCTATTCCGCCTGGAACCGGCAGTTCGACGCGACGATCGCGAATTTGCGCTTCAAGGTGTCGGGCAAGTCGCTCGCCATCGAGCCGACGCTGAATCTCATGCAGGACCGCTCGGCGCAAAAGCGCAAGGCCGCGGCGCAGGCGCTGGCGCATACGTTCAAGGACAATGTCCAGGGCTTCGCGCTGATCACCAATACGCTCGCCAAGGACAAGGAAATCTCCGACCGCTGGCGCGGCTTCGCCGACATCGCCGACGACCGGCATTTGTCGAACCGGGTCGAACGCGAAGTGGTCGACGCCTTGGTCGCCGCCGTGCGCGCGGCCTATCCGCGGCTGTCGCACCGCTATTACGCGCTGAAAGCCAAATGGTTCGGCAAGAAACGCCTGCCGCATTGGGACCGCAACGCGCCGCTGCCGCTCGCCGCGACCCGCACCGTCGGCTGGAGCGAAGCCAAGGACACGGTGCTCGAGGCCTACGGCGCGTTCTCGCCGAAAATGGCCGAGATCGCCGAACGCTTCTTCGCCGAGCGCTGGATCGACGCGCCGGTGCGGCCGGGCAAGGCGCCGGGCGCCTTCGCGCATCCGACCACGCCGTCGGCGCATCCTTATGTGCTGCTGAACTACCAGGGCAAGCCGCGCGACGTGATGACGCTCGCGCACGAGCTCGGTCACGGCGTGCATCAGGTGCTGGCGGCGCCGAACGGCGCCTTGATGGCGCCGACGCCGCTCACGCTGGCCGAGACCGCGAGCGTGTTCGGCGAAATGCTGACGTTCAAGAAGCTGCTCGCCGCGACGCGCGACCAGAAAGAGCGCAAGGCCATGCTCGCCGCCAAGGTCGAGGACA
>Ga0181527_1005124_pt1 | contig 10989 bp, 11 predicted proteins | sample PEATcosm2014_Bin_30_FD_119762 | JGI IMG/M metagenome (GOLD analysis project Ga0181527, IMG submission 119762) | Peatland microbial communities from MTU Mesocosm Facility, Houghton, MI, USA - PEATcosm2014_Bin06_60_metaG | ecosystem: Environmental > Terrestrial > Soil > Wetlands > Peat | place...
AATTCTTCGAAGCGGGACAACCCATGCTTCGCTTGTCCGGGCCTTCTGGCTCGGCAAGCTTCGCAGGGTTCTACTCGCTTTCATCCACGCGCTAAAGCACGTGGTTTTCGCGAAGTAGAATAAAATTACTGGAAAAATTCAGTTTCTTTTATTTATTGCATCCTCTGGAATTACACCTATACTAGTAGCCGCATTACATTGAATATCTTGAGGAGAATTATGTTTAAAAAATTATTTTTAGTAACGCTATGCAGCTTAAATCTGTGTATAGCAGCACCATTAAATAGCCTTGCCCTATCTGCGCCGAATCCTACACGTTATGTCACAACGGGCGATTTGATCTTAGCGATATTGGGGCTTGCAATAATCCCATACATGCTCAAATCGTATTCTGAGATGGACGATAAAGAAAAGGATTTCAAGGACAGAGTTAGCGAGTCTCTGCTTATTGGTGCAGGCCTCAGTTTTTTTATGTATGAGGCTGCAAAGTTGTGTGTTTTCGCAAAAAATTTCTATGCCTATTGCAATCCAAGCGAAGCTCAAAAAGCTATCACTGAAGCAGCTAGAGAAAGGAATAAACAGTATCAAGCAAAAAAAGCCTTTCGAGATTGTCTTATGAAAAATGCTAAAACACCACGAAATGCATCTGGTATCCCGACAGCATGCGAAGAATTAGCCATTGCGTTTGAAGCGATAGCCGGAAAAACTGCGCACGATGAAATGGTAACAAACTTCAAAACCGCTTATCAAGAGTAAATATGTAATCCGAATTCGATCAAAAATAGCATGTGGTCCCCAGAAAATCTGGGGATTTTTTTTATTCTTTTTTTACGATGATTATTATTTTACCGCGCGCACTATTTTGACCGGGGGAAAAATGTTCCAATACAAGCCAGAGATTGCGATGTTTTTTAGGCCGGCCTCACGTAAAATTCGTACATATTCACCCGTGCATTGAAAATCCTGAATAAAGATTATGCCGCCTTTTTTGCACACGCGAATCATTTCAGTAATTGCCTTTTTTCTGCCTCTCTGATCAATGTTATGAACCACCATACTCGAGATAATGACATCAAACATTTCGTCTGCAAATGGCATGCTGCGCGCATCACCATCAAGAAGCGTCACCTTTTCTGCAACTCCTTCAATCTCGCAATTGCGTTGCGTTGCTGCTTTTGTATTACGCGAAAGATCTCTACCAGACCAAATATCAATGCCATATGCTTTGCCGGTCGTCAGCCTTTTCGCTGCGCCTATCAATAAAAGCCCACGACCACAGCCAATATCCAAGACGGTTTCATCACCATTCCATGAATACTGATCGAGCAAAATATCGCGCTGCCGCATTTTTCCCCACATGCTACTCAAAAGCATGAGCGATGCCGGAATGAGCATCGTTATCATGGAAAGCACGTATTGCACATCTGGTGACATATTAAAGAGCAGCGAAAAGATGTTATAGGTAAAGAACAATTTGAATATTAGTGGACTATAAAAACTGCATACATATATTCCGGTGGTGACGACGGCTCCGCATAGAAGCCCTACGATAACGTATGGTGCATCAATGCCATACGATGCATTGCGTTGTTTCATAAAAACTCAAAAGAGGCGTGTGATATAATGGCTACAAAATATGGGTTTAACGGATTCTGGTAAATTTAAAATAAATTTTTCCATCATCAGATGAAACAACCAAATTATATGTCTTGCCATAAAAAGGAGAAAAACCAATTTTTGTCGTGACCGTCACTATGCATTCAGTCACCATGGAGTGTATGACGCTGTCTAATTCTAAATTGATTAATGTTGTTGGTGTAAACCAAGTTACGATTAGTCCATTATCCGCAGATAAATAATTGGATATATCGGTAAAAATTCCATCTGCAGTTTGCATCGATAAAAAAGATGCCGAACAGGTGCCGGCCTTCTGATTCTTTTCATTATAAATGGGAGCCCTTCCCGCAAGATAGCTTGATGCTATCGTTGAACTATCTACCGCTACATTGGATGTTGGTATTTCAATAAAGCTTGCTGCAAAATCGGCAACATTGAGATAGTACGTTATTGTATTCGGATCAGCATGAGCACTATCAGGCCAAGGGCGCGCATGACCTACGACGCTCATGCATAATGCTAAAAAAAATACCGCGCAATTATTTTTAATCATTTCGGACAATCTTAATGTTATCAACACGACATTCCTTTACCTTTTTTCTGGGTCATTCTGTTTTACATACGAGCAGTATGCAAAAGAAAAATTAGAAAAACAATACATATGATTTACCATAATCTTTTTAAAGCGAAGGCAAAGCCAGCACCAGATTTTAGATACTTTTCGAAAGCAACTGCTTTATTCTGATACATCATTCCAACTTTAATCGGCGAGATGCTCAAGATACGAATATCGCATCAACATCACGACCTCTTCCAGAACATCATCTGCAATCGCTCCCTGCCAGTATAAGATAGATTTTTTTGCTTGGGCTAAATCAATTTCATTATGAATAAGACGTTGATAGGTAACCGCATAATCTTCTTGGAAATCTGGTGTTAAATCAGCAAATCGGGAGGTTATCTTGCAGCTATCAACATAATCAATCACGCTGGGTATGTATTGCGCAACTTCATGGCGAGTCTCATCTTCATAACACTTATCATGGGCAGGACAACAATCCAACATAGAAAGCTGGGAATATAATGCATAGGTAGATTCGAGTAACATTTCTACTTTACTATCATGCTTGCTCTTATTCTGCGTTGCACAATCATCATCACCACACAAATAATTCCAACGCGCTGCAGTAAAACTCTCGGCAAATGCGTACAAATCCTTGCTTTTTTGATAGGCGATGAGAGCGCCTGAAAGATCTAGCAAGAAACCATTTAAATAGTATGAACGGGGATACTTATCTTTGGACATGCTTGCTCGCCTTAAGTCTTTTCATCATGATATTTCTTTTTTATCCTCAAAATATCGACGTAAGAATATTTTGCCTGCATTCGACTTTAAGTAGAATTCAAATTTTGATGCCTTAGCTTCTTGATCAAATCCTAAAAATCCCACCAAAATCCATGGCTTAAAATGCTTGGTATAGACCGATTTACCTTTATTATGCTCTACCAATCTTTCTTTTAAATTGGAAGTAAAACCTATATAGGTTTTATCGAGAGTGACTTTTGATCTGAGATAGTACACATAAAACATATCAAACTCGGATGCTATCGATTCTTGATGAAATTATAGTATGGGTTTTTTATTTTGGAGACCCTCCTTAGAAGGAATGGCGCCCCACACAGGAAAATTTACTACCGCCAACACTTGCTTTCCTAGTAATTCATTTTTGGCATAGTGTTTAATAATGGGAATCGGCTCTACTATGATAAGCGCGATAAGAAACAGATAATATTACTCATTCAATTTATACGAGAAATGGGAACATTACTTTCTTGATGTCTAAGAACGTCTTTTTATTCTCTGAATCATTTCTTCCAATGACTGTAAAAAACGAGAACTATCCTGCTTTGAAAAAGTGGCGTTATAACTTGAAGCTGCGCCTGTTTCACGCAAATGAATACGTAAATCACGCATTGCTTTTGCAACACCTATCGTATCATTATTAAAAATTCTACCTGTTGGGCTCAGGACGTTTACACACTTTTTCAAGCACCGCTCTGCTAGTAATATATCGAGGGTGACCACAATATCACCAGTCTCTATATGTTCTTCAATCCAATTATCTGCAGCATCCAGATCAGACTCAACCTGTATTTTGTGCACGTTTTTATCAACTATCATATTAAGGCGACTATTGCTTACTAAGTAAACCTGCAGATTATGCCGCATAGCCACCCGACAAATTTCTTCCTTTACAGGACAAGCATCTGCGTCTACGTAGATGTTTAACATTCACAACCTTTCTCAGTATGAGTAGACAACCTTATAATTTCTATAGCCATTTTCAGTCCGTATGTTACCAATTTTTAATGAGTAGATAAACCGCTATAAAAGCATGAGTGGCTGTGGTCATTTCTCAAAGCTAACCAACAAGCATGCTTTTTATGTTGGGCAATGAGATGGATAGAAATATCAAGCAAAAAACTATTCAAATAATAGGAATTAGAATTTTTATCTTTAACCATTATGGAATAATAATAGTAGAGACATAAACATTCGCAATAACACAGATTTTTTCAAGTTGAGGATTTGAAGAAAATAACTGATTCTTTTTATATAAATTGATAAGCACCTGCAATTTTAATGCACGAGAATCGATAGATGCATTAATTTGAGATATTTATTCATAATTTTGCACTTTTTTCTTGCGCATTAATTCGATTCTAAACTGCTCTCTCTTTTCAACTTCGTCATGAAGATATGTAAATGCCGCATCGCTATAATTAGGCCATTAAGAGGGCAAGGGCAATATTTTTTTTCATTTACAAAATTCCTATACGTCATTTTCCTGATGCAACATTCCATTAATAGTGTACAACTTTGCTGATGCATTCATTAACCAAATAGCCACACCAGTTGCTATAATGTAGTAAAAAATCCAAAGCGCATTTAACATCATTGCATATCCATCCATAGCAAAGTATATCAAAATACATTGACGTATAAATCCAAGTAGCTGCTGAGCATTAAGAACCCCATAATATGCATTCGCTACCATCATAAATAATAACATCCTCGTGCCCTGTTTTTTATAGACTGCACGATACACCAAATACCAAATACCGATATAAAAGCATGGTACAAAACATATTTTAAATATAAGCGATGTTAATGGTAATGGTGGATAGGTAACTTGTGGCGCTTGGTCACCAATTGTTACTGTGCGAATATAATTAAAAAAACCCTCTGGTGACTGCAGAGTTTTTATAATACTGGTAATAATGAAAATTGCTATGCCACCGAAATAAGCATAGAGCCATTGTTTGCGCATAGTTTCTTGGTGTGTTGATGTGATATTCAAGATAGTCCCTTAGTTTATTGTCACCAAAATCTTTTCTTTGCAAATGCTTTAAAGGCTTTGGATCTGAGATAGTACACATAAAACATATTAAACTCGAATGTTATCGCTTCTTGGCGAAATGATAATAGCGATTTTTATTCTTGGAGCCTCCTTAGAAGGAATGGCGTCCCCAAGGGGATTCGAACCCCTGTTACCGCCGTGAAAGGGCGGTGTCCTAGACCGGCTAGACGATGGGGACTATCAAAGAAATGAAATATGTATTTGGCGTAGCCAGCAGGTAAAATACCTTCTGTGGCTGGCCTGCCATTCATTTTCCAATCCTCGTAAGCACAAAGCTTTATTCGAAGCGGATAAAAATGAATGGTGAGCCGCGTTGGAATCGAACCAACCACCCACAGCTTAAAAGGCTGTTGCTCTACCGACTGAGCTAGCGGCTCATACATAATTTCATATACTATTCTCTTGAATTTTTATGCCTGTAAAAGATCTACAAACAATGACTTCAGGAAGTAATCAAAGAGAATACGTTTAAAAAGGTATAAGTTAACGGGCTTTTTGTCAAGAAAAAACCTTAAGAACTTAAAATTAATCGCGCCACATAGCAATAAATGAGAGCCCCCAGAATATCCATGAGTGTCGCCAAGAACGGACCAGCTGAAAAAGCAGGGTCAATATTAAAGCGACGAAGCACCAAGGGAATACAGCTTCCAAACACCACTGAAACAATCACGATAACCGCTAATGAAAGGCTTATTGCAAATGCTTCAAGGGTATTATACGTCGTCAAATAAACCCGCAAAAATGCCGTACATCCAAGGATAATGCCAATCATGCAGGCCATTAAAAACTCACGCCGCAAAAATCTAAACATATTTGACGGCTGAATGTCGCCCAATGCTAATCCCTGAATAACCATGGCAGACGTTTGACTGCTCGTATTGCCCCCCGTACTGGTCAACATGCTTGCAAAATAGAGCAAAAATCCAACTTCCAATGTCGATTCATAGGCACGCATAATAGTGGTAGTAAAAGATCCCGCCAATAAAAGTGCTATTAAAATGCGACTGCGTTCATAAAATAGCCGCATAAATGAGGTGTCAAAATAGGATTCTTTCATTGGTGCTAATGCTGACATTTTTTGCACGTCCTCACTCGCCTCTTCCACCAGAACGTCCACAAGCGTTAAACTCGGAATGATTCCCAAAAGATGATGTGCCTCATCAACCACAGGAGCAGTTGCCAGCCCATAGTGAACCATTTTTTTTGCCACCGACTCACGATCTTCATGCGCTTCAACTACCAATTGATTTTCACGCATAAATCCACCAACGCGCGCTTCTGACTCCTGCAGCAGCAAGTCTTCTAAACTGATATATCCAACCAATCTGTTGGCTCTATCAGTTACATACAAAAGATGATATACATTACGCATTGATTGTAATTGTTTAATAACGCCGATACTTTGAGAAACCGTCATATTTTCCATCAACGAAAGCGCCTCGGTATTCATAATCCCGCCAGCTGATTCTGGATGGAATTTCAGGAGAGAAAGAACCCGAGTTTGAACATCTTTGCGCAATAATGAAAGATATTTTTTCAGAGCGTCCTCTGATAAGAGATCAAACAAGTCAGATAGTGCATCGGCTGGTAATTTATTCAATAAATCGACTGCTTCTTCATCCGTCAGACAAGAAAGGCTGTAAAGCCTGAGAGGATCTGAAAGTTCCTCAAAAACCTCATATTTTTGCCTAATCGGCAGTTGCTCAAAAATTTGGGCAAACTGCTCACGAGTCAGATGGGTTAAAAAATCAGCAATATCGGCTGCATGCAATGAGATGAACTCTTTCCATAGGGAAACGTCCCGAGCAGAATTCTGCGCGATCACAGCCGCCAGATTCTCCCGCACTTGATCTAGAATAATTTTGCTATTCATAATTTTTCCTCCCTGAATATGTGAAATTCCCAACTATAGGGAAGCATTCACACAAGTCTGGTATCTAATGGATTTATACTGAGCGTAACTCATTTATACCATATTGTCTATTTGTATTGGTCATTTGACTTTACTCCACTATTATTTAGTATGTTTATATAGATTATGATACTAAGGATAGAAAAACCATATGGAACACACGGACCTTATCTCACCCAATAGCACATTTTCGTTCACTATACCAGAGACGGCCGTCAATAAGCGACTGGATCATTATATCGCGCAACAATTCCCTTTATATTCGCGGAGTTTCTTTCAGCGTGTGATTGATGAAGGCTATGTATCCATCAATGGTAAACCTACCAATAAACAGAGTACCGCACTGCGCGTACAAGACGTCGTTACCATACAATTTCCCCCTGAACGCCAATCCGAGCCAAAAGCGCTCACCGAAAAACACCGTGGAATCGAAATTATCACCCAGCAAGAGCATTTTTTGGTGATTTTTAAGCCTGCTGGCTTGATCGTCCATTCCCCAACTGCCCGCAGCACAATGCCAACCCTTGTCGACTGGCTGGTCACCAATTATGCGGACATTTCATCGGTCGGCGCTATTGATCGCCCGGGGATCGTTCATCGCCTTGATAAAGACACGTCGGGCGTTATGATTATCCCGCGTACTAATCATGCACATACAATCTTTGGAAGCATGTTTCGGAATCGCACCATTAAAAAAACGTACATTGCGATTGTCCATGGTCATCCGCAACAAGTGGGAGTCATTGATTTTCCTATTGGTCGCGATCAACGCAATCCCACCAGAATGACCACATTTCCTCATAGCGCTCTGGGGCGCAGTGATGCAATTCGCACATCCTGCACGAACTATAAAGTGCTTGAATATTTTGATGAACATAGTCTCATTGAAGTTCAACCGGTCACGGGCAGAACCCATCAAATTCGCGTCCATTTTGCTGCTATTGGGCATCCCATAGTAAGCGATCCGATCTATGGTCGCTCATCCCATCTTATTAAACGTCACGCGCTTCATGCGCAAAAGCTTTCATTCCAATTTGAAGGCACATCGCACGAATATTCTCATGCAATTCCCACTGATATGCAAATGCTCATCAATACACTTCGATCTCAAACACAAACGGTCTGGACTGATACACTTTAGTATCGAGTAAGAGCTGTTATGCGGAAGAATTTTCTTGCATTTTTTCCAAAGATCAATAGCATTATCTCCCGAGCTAAGAAGGAATTGTAGTAATGAAGCCTATCGCTAAATTCTACTCTTGGCTCGTTGTCATTATTTTGCAATCCCAGATTTCTTCTGCGGCATTAATTGCGAGCATCGTTTCTTTAATACCTCAAATTGCGTATCAAATTTTTTAACTGAATACGCGTCACCAAGTATCACAATATTCTCCTGATTACTTGTTTGCGCCGAGTGCGTTACATTCAATGACCCGGTCACTACTTTGCATGATGTCCCAAATATCATAAATTTATGGTGCATCGCATTACCCAATCCTTGTTTATCATTACCTGCTCTATAAACCCAGACCGGCACATCCTGATGCATCAGCGCATCAAATTTATTAAATTTATTCGCAATACATGTGGCATCCGTCACGCATTCGATCCGTACGCCCCGTTTTTTTGCATCATGCAGCGCCTGCGCAACTTCTTTATCCGTGAAAAGATACATTGCCATTTTGATACTTGTTGGTTCATTGGTAATCAATGTTATGAGTTCTGCATGAATATCATCATCTGGCGCAAAAAAAATCTTATGTTCTCCAACTGAAGAAAGAGACGCGTTTGCGGGAGATTCTTCATACTGCATATACGCCGTTTGCGGCATGCCTACCACAAAATGAGTTCTGCCTAACGTATTGGCATGATTAGGATAACTTTGTGCGACACTTGCACTTAATGCAATGCCCAAAAAAATATAATTCATCCTGCTTTTCCCTTTTTAAAATTTCCATCTCATTTCAACTTCTGCACCCACATCGCGTCGCTCATTGGCAACGCCCCGCACACTGATTTCATCTGAAACTAAATATTCAACCTCTAAACGCGTATCTTCTGTTAAGCTAAAGTTTTTTTGTATCAATGCGCGCCACCGATCATTGACATCAATTTCAATCGCACCACGCAGACCTCCACGTCCGGTTTGATCGCTAAAACTTGGTACCACATGTATACCGCTAAATGGTTGTAATAAACTGCTAAAAACCTTATCAATAGCGCGCGGCGATTGATCGTATCCAAACATGATCTTTTGCAAGTTTTGCATAATAAGTGCAGGCATAACAACGTTTAATGATTCCTCTTCTGAACCTACCAAAAGAAGGGACACGATCTGTTCTTCAGTCAGCGATGGCGTTGCATCAAGAATAATTTGATGATTCTGTAGCGAACCATTCACTTGCAACTCAACGTTGTATTTTTTAATTTTATTTTTTGCAACGAGTTCTATTGATGGATCATATAATTGATGCGGCAAGAAGTAGATCGTACCTTTGGTTATATATAATGGTCTATACGGAAATGCGAGAAATCCAGACAATAAATCAATCGAACCACTGACATGCGGATCTTTAAAGCTGTTTTTTATAGTTACATTAACCCGCGCGGCAGTTTCTAGAAATGGTGTTTTTACCCGCATAGGAATGCGTGAAACTATGTGAACATCGCAGGTGATATCATTATGATACGATGCGAACGGTCCACCCGTATAGCGGAATAAATTCTTCTGGAAGGTTCCTGAAAAAAGATTTTCTTTTATATAGGCACGATCAATGATAACGCTCGCCATTACATTCGCTGGCGCCGATGCATGCTGCGTTAATAATCCATAGCCAGAGATTTTGGCAAGAAAGCCCTGCTCCATATTTAGCATGAGCGAATCTACCAATACTGGAATGTGCATAAAAGTCGGTTCATGTGCATCATCATACTGGATAGTTGCACGATTAATGGCAATATGACCTTCATGAAACTGACATGATAAATCTTGAATCGTTATCATCTGCGTATTGTTATCGATATGGAGATTGCATTTCCCCTCACGCATAACGTTGTATGTTTGTGGCACCCGCATCAATGCATCCATGGTCGTAAGTGATACATCAATGCTATTGTGTTCTCTTTTTATGGAAGCTGCAATTGAGCCCTCTACTTGAATGGGATACATTGCATACATGTGCTCTAATGCGGCACGCATAAACGGCAAACTGACAACGGCATGCGTCACTCTATCATCAATCTGATCAGCACTCATGCGTATCAATGAGTTCCCGGCTGGATCATCATATGAAAAGGAGGAAAGATTCATCGTTGGCTGCAGCTGCATCATGCAATGATATGGCTTATTATGAATAGTCCCTTTACTTTCTAGATGCATATAATCAGTCTCAATAGTGCCCTCGCATTCCACCATCGTATCCTGCCAAAGTGAGTGTACTGCTGCCTTATAATTACCTGAAAGCGCTCCTGCTGCATCCATATTGATAGTGGATTCAAATAATCCCGGATCGATTTTCATGCGGGTAAAGTGAGGCAACTGTATGGTATCAGTATTGGCAATCTTGAGTGATCCAATGTGCGATGATTCTTGCCATTGCCACGCACCTTTCACTCCATACCACGCATCCTGATTAAGCTGGAGATTTCCTTTCCACTCGCCTTGCTCACGCGCATACGTAATCACGCCTGACCCAAGCATATGATCCTTATATGCGCAATCATCAAAAGAAATTCGTCCCGTAACCGCATATTCATTCTCTTCATAGCGCATATCGCACAATAGTGAGCAAGCACCCATGAGTTCCTCCTTGGCTGCATCATTATGTGCAAAGCGCCACACTGATGAAAGAGGGACTGAGCCGCGTATTGAACATCGAGCGCGTGTACCATCAAAGAAAATTTGAATCGGATTTATCGCCACTTGCTCATGCACATTCTTAAGAGAAAAAGTACCACTCGTGCCTTTCCATGATCCTGAAATAAATGTTTGTCGGATTGCCTTTGGCAAATAAGGCAATTCAATTGAGCAATCAGTAT
>Ga0181527_1005132_pt1 | contig 10978 bp, 8 predicted proteins | sample PEATcosm2014_Bin_30_FD_119762 | JGI IMG/M metagenome (GOLD analysis project Ga0181527, IMG submission 119762) | Peatland microbial communities from MTU Mesocosm Facility, Houghton, MI, USA - PEATcosm2014_Bin06_60_metaG | ecosystem: Environmental > Terrestrial > Soil > Wetlands > Peat | place...
GGCATACCGGGTTTGGTCGGGCGTCGAAAACTGGCGGATCTACCAGTGGCTGGTCCCCGGCGCGCAGCTCGTGTCGCGGCTGTACCAGGTCGAGGGCCAGATGCCCAAGGACTTCGAGCCGGTGGACGAGTTCTTCTACCGCCACGGGATCACGCCGCTGGTGCCCGTGTCGGACTTCGCACGCTTGTCGCAACTGGGTCCGATCCAGGCGAAGCACCTTGCGGCGCCGGCGGGCCGCGGCGCCGCGCCGGAGAAAGGCGAGAACGGGGAGAAGGGTGAAAAAGGTGAAAAGGGCGAGAAGGGCGAAAGCGATCTGAAAAAGCTCGCCGCCACCTGGAAGACCCGTGCGGACTGGACGGCGCGCGCCGCGACCATCCGCCAGGGGATTTTGCAGGCCGGCGGACTGGCACCGCTGCCGGCCAAGAGCCCGCTGCGGCCCCGGGTCCACAGCCTCCGCCAGCACCCCGGCTACAGCGTGGCCAACGTGGCCTTCGAGTCCGTGCCGGGCTTCTTCGTCACCGGCAACCTCTATCGCCCGCTGGAGGTCAAGGGGCCCTGGCCGGCCGTGCTCTGCCCGCACGGCCACTTCCCACAGGGCCGCTATGGGGCCGATCAGCAGCAGCGGTGTGCCAGTTTGGCCCGCATGGGGGCCGTGGTCTTCTCGTACAGTATGATCGGCTACAACGACTCGACGCAGGTGCCGCACCACACGCCCCATGCCTTCACACTGCAGCTTTGGAACAGCATCCGGGCGGTGGACTTCGTCTCGTCGCTGGAAGGCGTGGATGCCAAGCGGATCGCCGTTACCGGCGAATCGGGCGGCGGGACCCAATCGTTCATGCTCACGGCGGTCGATCCGCGCGTGGCCGTCTCCTGCCCGGTGGTCATGGTCTCTTCGGACTTCTACGGCGGTTGCGTGTGCGAGAGCGGGCTGCCGATCCATCGCGGGGCGGGGTACGCCACCAACAACGCCGAGATTGCCGCCCTGGCCGCGCCCCGGCCGCTGTTGGTCGTTTCCGACGGCAAGGACTGGACCAAGAATGTGCCCACGCGCGAGATGCCCTACCTCAAAAGCGTGTACCAGGTGTTCGGCGCGGAGGCTGCGGTCCAGAACGTGCACCTGGCCGACGAGGGCCACGACTATGGCCCCTCGAAGCGGCAGGCGGTGTACGCCTTCCTTGCCCGGCACTTGGGCCTGGCAACCAAGGGCCTGGCCAAGGCCGACGGCTCGATCGACGAATCGCCCAACGTGGTCGAGCCGGCCGCGGCCCTGGCGGCCTTCGACCAGACCCACCCCCGGCCGGCCGACGCCTTGCAGGGCGAAGAGGCGATCCTCGGGGCGCTACGCAAATTGCAACGATAAATGAAGTTGCGGGATTCCGGGAGGAACTGGCCGTGGAGCCCCGGGCGTCAGCCCGGGGATCGGTGTTAGGATAACCGCCGTCTTGCGAAGAATTCACGCCACCCCGGGCTGACGCCCGAGGCTCACCACGTCCGCAGACTCCCAGGGTCGTGCAACTGCATTTGGACACCGCAACCGTCCCCCGTCCTTTCCTGCCTAATGAAAACCCTTCCCAATCCCTCGCGGAGAACCGCCATGAACCGCTTGCTGTCAACGACCCGGTCCGCCCGCATCCTGCCGTTGCTCTTTGTCGCTCTCCTGCTCCCCATCGCCGGGGCCCAGGAGAAGAGCGTTGCCCCGGGCATCAACAAGCCTTACGAAAACCCGGACGTCAAGGGTTTCGTGAATTACTTCGAGGGGGAGAGCCGCGAGGTATTCACCCATCGCAAAGAGATTGTGGCCGCCTGCCCGCTCAAGCCGGGCATGGCCGTGGCCGACATTGGGGCGGGTACGGGGCTGTTCACGCGGCTCATGGCCGCCGCAGTCGGCCCGCAGGGCAAGGTCTACGCGGTGGACATCGCCCCGAAGTTCGTCGAGCACATCAAAGAGACCTGCCGCCAGGCCGGCCTGACCAACGTGGAGTGTGTCGTCTGCACACAGACCTCGGTCGAGCTGCCCGCCGGCTCGATCGACATGGCCTTCCTCTCCGACGTTTACCATCATTTTGAGTTCCCGCAGAAGTCGCTGGCCTCGATCCACCGCGCCCTGCGCAAGGGCGGAGAACTTGTGGTCGTGGACTACCGGCGGGTGCCGGGCAAGACGGCCGAGTGGATCCTCAAGCACGTCCGCGCCGGGCAGGAGGTGGTGACCAAGGAGATCGAGGCGGCCGGTTTCCGCCGGGTCGGGGAGGAATTTCCCTTCCTCAAGGAGAACTACGGCATACGGTTCGAGAGGGTCGAGTCGCCCGCAGGCAGCCCGCCGGCCGGATCGAGTGCCTACGCGAGATGGCCGCAGGGGCCGGGCCGCGACCGGGACTTCTTCCCCATCGCCGTGTGGCTGCAAAGCCCGCGCAACGCCACCAAGTACCGGGCCATCGGCGTCAACGTGTACGTCGGCCTCTGGGAAGGCCCAACCGCCGAGCAGATCGCCGAGCTGCGGCGGCAGGAAATGCCGGTCGTCTGCGAGCAGAATCAGTACGCCCTGGAACATCTCGACGAGAAGACGATCGTCGGCTGGATGCACGGCGACGAACCGGACAACGCCCAATCGCTGGGCCCAGAGAAGGGCTACGGGCCGCCCATCCCGCCGGAGAAGATCATCGAGGATTACCGGCGGATCAAGGCCAAGGACCCCAGCCGCCCGGTGATGCTCAACCTGGGACAGGGGGTGGCCTGGGACGGCTGGTACGGCCGGGGCGTGCGGACCAATCACCCGGAAGACTACGCCCAGTACGTCCGCGGCGGCGACATCGTGTCGTTCGACATCTACCCGGCCGTCGCCGACAGGCCCGCCGTGGCCGGCAAGCTGTGGTACGTGGCCCGGGGCGTCGGGCGGCTCCGCGACTGGGCCGGGCCCGAGCGGACCGTCTGGGACTGCATCGAGTGTACGCGGATCGGCAATCTGAAAGTCAAGCCCACGCCGCAGCAGGTCAAGGCCGAGGTCTGGATGTCGATCATCCACGGCTCGCAGGGGCTCGTCTACTTCTGCCACCAGTTCCAGCCGCGCTTCATCGAGGCGGGTCTGCTGGCCGACGAGGAGATGGCCCGCGCCGTGGCCGCCATCAACCGGCAGGTGCAAAGCCTGGCGGCCGTGCTCAACAGCCCTACGCTGCCCGCCGCCGCCCGGGTGACGGTCGATCCGGCGGAGGTCGCCGCGGACATGGCGCAACTGCTCGGGCCGACGGGCATTGCCCTGGCGGTGAAGAAGCACGGCGGGGCGACTTACCTCTTCGCAGTCCGCATGGAGGCCAAGCCGGCCAAGGCGACGTTCCAGCTCTCGGGGATGTCCGGTGCCGCCATGGTTCGCGTGATCGGCGAGGACCGCACCCTGCAGGTCCAGGACGGGCGGTTTCAGGATGATTTCGGGCCCTGGGCGGTCCACCTCTATCAACTGGAGTGACCTGCGCCTCGTTACAACGCAGAGCGTGGGCACGGGATACCAAACAGCCCCTCACTCCCGGGGCTCGGCTAGCGCCTTCAACCCCGCCTTGATGCTGGCGGCGACCTGTTTCGCAACGTCGTCCTTCTGCGGGCCGATCTCCTTGCCCCGCAGGGCGGCCGAAAGCCGCTCGCCGTCGCCCCCGACGGACCAGCCGGTGAACAGTACGCCCAGCATCCGCTGGGTGGCGTCCTGGCGGGCACAGCGGATCAAGGCCACCGCCGCATCGGGATTCTTCCAGGTGGACGGTAGCACGCGGAACCCCTGCTGCTGGAAAAAGCGGACCGAGGGATAGTCCGCCCGCCGCTCGTAGTGCCAATCGCAGAGGATGATGTCCTTGGGAATCCGCTCGATCGCGCGGTGCGAGCCGGTCTTGCTGGCCTCCCACGTCCCATAGGAGAACTTGCCGGCATCCAGCAGGCGGTCGCTCCACATGAGCATCTCCACCCCGCGCCCCTCGACCAGGTGCCGGTGCAGCCCGTTGACCATCCCGGCAAAGAGCTCGCCCACGTCCTTGCCTTTGCAGCGCGGGCACTTGTCGCTGCCGATGAGGAAGACCTCGTCCATACCGACGTGCAGGGCATCAGCCTGGAAGGCCTCGATAAGCTCGTCCAAGAGGTCGAAAACGACTTTGTCCACTTCCGGATTCGAGGGGCACCACTCGCGGCAGTAGATGCCCTTGTTGTCCGCGGGGACGTGCGGCGTTTCGTCGAACTGCGGGTATTTCTTCAGCAGCGCAGCGGTGTGATTGGCCCACGATTGGTGGCCGAGGCAGTTGAAGAGCGGGATCAGGCGGACTCCGCTCTTGCGGCAGACCTCGGCCAGCTTCCGCGCCTGCTCGCGGGTGATGCCGCGGCAGTCCAACTCCGGGTGCGATTGGAATGAAAAGCCGTAATCCACTTCCAGGATCAGCACGTTCAGGCCCAGCGGAGCCAGCATGTTGCTGACGAACCGCTCGGTCAGGGCGATGCGCTCCGGCTGCGGGCTCATCAGGTGCAGGGCCCGCCAGACGGGATTCTTCTTCTGCCAGTTTTCCAGCCAGGCCTTATTGGCGGACTCGGCGGCAGCGGCGGCCGCGGCGAAGCCCAAGATCAGGGTACCCGCCAGGCTCAATGTTTTCGCTCGGTTAAAGCTGCTCATGTGGGTCCCATTTCTTGCGATTGGTGCCGGCTCGGACCGGCCCGCTACAGCTTCTGGGCGGGGAATTCGAGGGCATTGAAGAACTCGTGGATCGCCACGTCGATAGGCTCGGGGTCGGCACGGTAGTCTGCGCTCGAAACCATGACAGCGAGCTGGTAATAGAACTTTCCCACCTCGAAACAGCGCACGAACTCTACGGTGTGAGCGCCGTGTGGCGCGCCATACTCCATTTGCATCTCTTGCCCCGCTTGGCCCCGGTACTCGACCCTCCTGCGATACGCGACCTGATGGCCGGGCGCCACCGTGACGATCATGTCCAAATTCCCGTCCACGGAAATCGAGGGCACGGGAACTCCGCCGACCGTCCTGGTCCGGATCTCTTCGCATTCAGCGAAGAAGGACGTTGGACCCTCATGGGCAGTCCAGCGGGCGCAGTTCCGCAAAGTGTTCACGGAGCCCTCGCGCTTGGCACCTTTCGGCATTCGCACAACAAGCGGGAGGGTGTGCTCGGCCACCGGCTCCCATCGGGAGACGTTGATCGCCTGCTGGGACCTCGCGCTGGCCTCGGGTTGAGGCCTCACGTCCAGCAGATGATGGAATGCGACACGCGCGCACTGTGCAATCAATAGATTAATCGCAACGCCAAGCCCAGCAAGCGCGGTCATCCCCCAAGCCCGCCGCCGAATCCCACCGACCAATCCTGTGATGGCCAGGACCAACCCGGCGACGACCGTCAGGACCTGCCCTGCCAGGAGTACGGTGACGAAGCCCACCCGGCCCGCCGAAGTCCGTAGCACCACCGCCGCAATCGCTACGCAGAGGATGAAAACAACCGGAGTCGAAAGCGAGATGTATACCGCGTAGTGCCAGAAGCGCCGCCCGCGTTCCCGAGGCGGCACGGGAAAATACAATAAGGCATCTGTGGGCATTGCGCGGTGACTCCGAGGCTTTTTCCCACCATGATCCCGCGCGCGGCCTTTGTCAAGAGGGGATGGGACTGGACCCCTGCCGGCTCGTCCGGCAGGTGAACCAGTTTGGGCAGCTAGGCCGGGCAGCCACGAGGCGTCCTCGGACCCCTGCCGGCTCGTCCGGCAGGTGAACCAGTTTGGGCAGCTAGGCCGGGCTGGCGCCATCGCCATGACGCACGGCCTGCATGTCATACTCGCCGAACGTTGCCACATAGTAGGTGGCCTGGAAGATGCGAAGGGACCCAAGTGCGTAGGCCAGGTTGTTCTGAAAGGCCAGTACGATTTCCTGCGGCGAGTGCGCGACATTGCCGCGGAGGGCCATGTGGAAGTGGTCCGGCATAACCGAGAGCCGGGAGATTGCATGCCCCTTTTTCCGGCCGATTGCGAAGCAACGCTCAAGAATCTTGCCCAGCCACTGGTCATCCGACCTTTGGTACCGTTCCTCATTCACCAGAACCAGATGGAGGTTGTACCAGTAGCGGCCGCTGCGAGTTTCGGTGGGCAGAGAGAGGTCGACTGCCGGATTCGTGACCGAATACTTCGCCAGGCGATGCCGAAGCGCCGGGTCGGCGACCGTTGCCTTCACCGCCTGTTGTTCGATGTACCGTTCCACGTCCGCGCGGTGGTTGTGGCCGACGGATCGCACGGCCAGCTTGCGGCTGAAGTCACCGGCGCAGGCCATATTCCGCAGCGCGTGCTGCAAGCGACCTTTCACGCGCCCGGCCAGCAGCACCGGGTCGACGTGCGGCTTGGCGCTGAGCACGAGTTGGACCATGTTCCCTGACAACCGTTGCTCCAGCATTCGCAGCCCATCAGCTTTCCAGCCCGCGGCTGCCGCGCTTGTTGCTGCGTCGAGCGATTCGGGCGCCAAGCCGCTCGTGCCGAGCCAGCCCATCCAGCCGTATCGCAGCTCATACGCTGGATGGACATTTGCGGCGATGTACAGCGGTGTTGGCATCACGGCGATTCCCGAGGATTTCCATGATACGCCATGGAGCGTGGGCCCGTCTAGCTGCCCAAACTGGTTCACCTGCCGGGCGAGCCGGCAGGGGTCCGGAAAGGCGCGCGGGGCCTTCCCCTAGCTGCCCAAACTGGTTCACCTGCCGGATGAACCGGCAGGGGTCCGCTCTTACTCGACCGAGACCAGCCAGCGGGTCTCCCAGAGCGGATTGCCGCAGCCGGGACACCGCTGGCCGTTCTCCAGCACCCGCCCGTGGCACTGGTGGCAGTCGGCCAGGACCGGGAGTTGGTCGATCTGGGCGGCGCGGAGCTGCTCGGCTCGGCGGGGATCGGCGAAGGCCAGGGCCGTGGCAATCTGCACCGCCAGCGGAAAGAGGGTGAACAGCACCAGCGGGGCCCGCCGCGATTCCGGCAGTGTGAGGGCCAAGACGTCGGTCAGGGCCAACTGCCGGGCGTGGGCGGCCTTGGACAGGTACCAGTCGATCCGCTCACGGTGCTTGGGGCCCAGCGGCGACTGCTCCAAGCGGAGTTTGGCCAGCCAGGGCACGTACCAGCTCTCCTCGGCCGGCAGGTAGCCGAACTCGTGGGCGGCGGCGGCCGACTCGGCGATCTGGTAGAGCTCGATCTCGCACTTCGTAGTCTGCCGGCTCTTGCTCGCGGAGACCGGCACGAGCATCGAATCCGCGCCGAAAACCCTTTCCACGTCGTCGTGCAGGTGGAAATAGAGGAGGTCGTCCAGCAGGCCCAGCCCGCCGGCCAGGGAGGCCACGGCCTGCGGCGCGTCGGCCCGGCCGCTGTGCTGCCCGAATTCCTGCACCATCTGCTGCTGGTCGAGCATGGGGAAGTGGCCAGGGGTCAGGGTCCCAGCCGCGGATGGATATCCGCGTGGGGCCCTCTTGCGGAAATCCTACACCGGCCGGAGAATAAAGGAAAGGAGGCGCCGCCCATGAGTGGAATCCCCGTGCTGACCGCGGAAGGCGACTGCATCGCCCGGGCGTGGGAGAATGCCTTGCTGCGGCTGTACGAGTCGGGCTGCGACGTGCAGACGCAGTACGACAAGCCGCAGGACCCGGCCAGCAAGGACGCCACCATGATCCTGACCGTGCACGACCCGCTGGCGGAGCCCAGGATCCATCGCGACTTTCCCGGCGGCTTCGAGGAACTCCAGGAATATGTGATGGAGGTCTGCGAGGGGATCAAGGACCACTGCGTGCGCGACCCGAGCGACCCGGCCGATACCCGCTGGGAGTACACGTACCACCAACGGCTGTTCCAGTACGAGGTGCCGACGCTGCCGCCGACCGACCAGATCGAGCAGCTCTGCCGCCAACTGGCGGAGGCGCCACACACGCGGCGGGCCCAGGCGGTCACTTGGAAGGTCTGGGAAGACCAGCGGTGTTACGACCCGGCCTGCCTGCAGAGCGTCTGGTGCCGGATCGTGGAGCACCCAGAGGGTACCCGGGAGACACCGCTGTTGAGCATGAACGTCCGCTTCCGCTCCAACGACGCCTACAAGGCGGCCTTCATGAACATCTTCGCCCTGGTCGAGCTGCAGTCGCGGATCGCCCGGCGGATCGCGGAGCTCTCGGGCAGGGAGGTCCGGCTGGGCCGCTATTGTCACATGGCCGACAGCTTTCACATCTACGGCTCGAACCTGGCCGAGTTTCAGGGGCGCTTCCTGGGGGCGATCCGCAAGCGGACGTTCGAGGAGCGGACGATCCGTTACGAGGACGTCCGCGAGCTGATGGAGGCCGCCCGCCCGGCGATCCTCGAAAAGGCCCGCAGCATGGGCCGGGGGGCGGCAAGGCAGGGAGAGAGTCCCCAACTCCTATGAAAACGCGACCTCGTTACGACGCTCCGCGTCGTAACGCACTGAGCGGACGCTCCGCGTCCCTTCGGGCCTTCAGGGCCGCGGAGCGGCCATTCAGTGCGTGCCCACCGGGCACCGTGCGAAGCACGGTCGGCGTGGGTACGAGATGGAGGCCCTACGGCAGGACGTGGATCTTGATGTTGCGGAACTCCATGCGGCCGCCGTGGTCCTGGAGGTCGATGTAGCCGCTGGCGTTCTTGCCGTACTTGGGCCATGCCTTGAACTTGCTCTTCTGGACGCGGCCGTTCCAGTCCTCGCTGCCGAACTCGTAGCTGACGATCTGCTGGCCGTTGAGCCAGTGCTCGACGTGCTTGCCGTTGCACACGATCTTGGCCGTGTTCCACTGGCCGACGGGCTTGCAGGCGTCCTTGGTCGGCGGATAGATGGCGTAGGCCGAGCCGGTGGCGGAGAGGTCGTCCCAGCGGACGCGGTGGTGGGCGTCGTCCAGGAGCTGGTACTCGGGCCCGGTCCAGTAGGGGGCCGGCGTGTCCTCGGAGACCCGGTACAGGATGCCGCTGTTTCCGCCCGGCGCGATCTTCCAGTCCAGCACGAGCTCGAAGTTGGCGTACTTCTCGACGGTCACAATGTCGCCGCTGGCCGTCACCCGGCAGAGGGCCCCATCGACGACCTTCCAGCCGGCGGGGATCGTTTTCTTCCCGTAGCCCCGCCAGCCGTCAGTGGTCTTGCCGTCGAAGAGCAGTTTCCAGCCGCCGGCCTGCTCCTGTGGGCTGAGGGTATTCAGGGCGGCCGCCCCGCCCTCGTCGGCCGCCCCAGCCCCGGCCGGTTGCAGCACGCCCCCCAGAAACCACGCCGCACACGCCGCCAGGGCCATCACTTGCTTCGTCATGGCGTTGCTCCCGATCGTTGATTGGGAAAAGGGGACAGGCACCTTTTGCCGGAACGGCCCAAAGGCGGGCACCATGCTTGCATGGTCGTCGCACAGAAGGTGCCTGTCCCCTTTTCCCTTTGTTGAAAGGCCTCGTAACAAAGAGCATCAAGAAGAACTTTCTCCGGGCGACGTGCCCGGCCTCCGGCATTATTGTCGTTGCGGCCGCCGCGGTGTCAACCAGTCGCAGCCGCTTTTCCCGCGGCCTGGCTGGCGCTGTTTCTCCCCTCTCACTTCACCCGTGCCGCAAAGGCATCGGGCAAATCCTCGCGGTTGACCAGCCACGGGTGCTCCAGGAGCTGCTTCGCGTTGCGGTTCCGCCCGAGGCTCCACTTGCCGTTCCAAGCCAGGAAGAAAGTCGTCTTGGGGAAATGTTTCTGCACGCCGTCCAGGAAGCGCGGGTAATCGTAGTTGCCCGGCGGGTTGTGCGGACCGTAGGGGCCGAACTCCGTGAATCCGAACGGCTTGGGCAGCTTGGCCACCGCGTCGTAACCCTTGATGTGCTGCGGGTCGACGAAATCGGTGTAGGCGTCCAGCCCGACGATGTCCACATAGCCGTCCCCGGCATAGTAGGCGGCCGTCTTGTCGCCGTGATTGGGCGAGTAGACCCAGAGCAAGTTGTCCAGCCCCTTGGTCTTGCTGAAGTAATCGAACATGTGCCGCCAGACTTCGATGAACGTCGCGGGCTGCTTGGCGCCCCACCAGAACCAACCGCCGTTCATCTCGTGGAACGGCCGCCAGAGGACCACCACGCCGGCGTCCCGCAACTCCGTCAGGCCGGCGGCCATGATGTCCAATTCCTTCATCCAGCGGGCGTGGGCCTCGTTGCCGGGCGTGAGGATCTCGTTCAGGTCCGCTCCCTGCTCCCACGGCCCGCGGCTTCTGGGGTTGGCCGGGTTGTAGAGGTGGGCGGAAATGGTAACCAGGCCGCCCTGGCGGGCGTACTTGACGGCCACGCGGTTGACGGTCTTGTATTCCAGGCCCGCGCCGCCCTTGGTGAAATCGGCGTAATCCAGGCCGATCATCGCCGGCCAGTGCCCCGTTTTCTCGTGGATCTCCTGGCACACGTCCGGTTTTGCGGCCGGGCCGCAGTCGGCGAACTGCCCCGAGAGCAGCCGCTTGTCGGCCCGCTCGGGCAGTTGTTGCAGGTAGTTGAGGACGGCCCGCGCCTTGGCGTTGGTCTTGGGATTGGCCGGCTCCAGGGCAAATGCGCAAGTGGCGCTGGCGGCCAGCAACAGCAGGGCGAGCGTGCAGGAAAAACGGCTCATTCGGTTCTCCTCGTGTCAATCAACACCGACGGGGCGGTCGCCCGGTTGGTGGCGGGGTATCGCATCAGCTCTTCGGTGCGGGCCGCCAGCCGCCAGCGGACGGCGTCGAAGTCCGCCGACGGCCACATGCCGCCGGCCAGGTATTTCGGCTGGACGTGGATGGCGGCCCAGGTCTCTTGCAGCACCCGCCGCCCCTCTTGAACCGCGGCGCGGCAGGCCGGGTCGACGGAATCCTGCCGCTGGACGATCGCCTGCTGGAGCGTGTAGAGATAACGCGCATCGTCGAAACCCTCGCGGAAACAGGCCCAATACACGGCGGGGATGACCTCGCCCTGGTCGTCCATCCGCTGCCCGCACCCCGACTCGCCCCCACGCAGGTAATCGAAC
>Ga0181527_1005142_pt1 | contig 10967 bp, 6 predicted proteins | sample PEATcosm2014_Bin_30_FD_119762 | JGI IMG/M metagenome (GOLD analysis project Ga0181527, IMG submission 119762) | Peatland microbial communities from MTU Mesocosm Facility, Houghton, MI, USA - PEATcosm2014_Bin06_60_metaG | ecosystem: Environmental > Terrestrial > Soil > Wetlands > Peat | place...
TCAATCTGTGCAAGCAAAGCAAGCTACCTATCATCTCGGTGACATCCTGGCCAACGCCATCACCCACGGCATCGGCGCACTACTAGCCATTCTTGGCACGGTCTACATGATAGCCGCATCCACGCGCGGTTCGGCGTGGCAGGTGGTCAGTTGCTCGGTCTTTTGCGCGACGCTGGTGCTGGTCTACGTCTGCTCCACGCTCTACCACTCGCTGGTGCGCACCGGCGCGCGTCACGTCTTTCACATCCTCGACCACTCATCCATCTACCTGCTCATCGCCGGCACTTACACGCCCTTCTGCCTGGTTACGCTGCACGGACCGCTGGGCTGGACGCTCTTCGGCGTCGAATGGGCACTGGCTATCGCCGGTGTCATATTCAAGAGCTTTGCCGTGGACCGCTTCGAGGTGGCCTCGGCGCTGGTTTACCTGGGACAGGGCTGGTTCATTGTCGTCGCGGCTGTGCCGCTGGTTCACACCCTCGGCTGGCACGGGCTGATGTGGCTAGGCATGGGCGGCGTGGCCTACACGCTGGGCATCATCTTCTTCGCCCTCGACCGCCTGCGCTACTTTCACGCCCTGTGGCACCTTTTTGTGCTGGCCGGAAGCATTAGCCACTACTTCGGCATTCTCTTCTACGTCCTCCCGGCGCGGCCCTGAACGAAGATTGGACCTCTAGGCCGGAGCGAAAGCCCTTATTCAAAGCGCAACGCCACAACCGGTTCAACCCGCATCGCCGCCCGCGCCGGAATCAGTGTGGCCACCAAAGCCACCACGGCCAGCAGCAGCGCAACCGCCGCATACACCAACGGATCGTGTGTGCCCACGTCGTAGAGCAGGCTCTTGAGCAGCTGCACCGCGGCCAGCGCCGCTCCCAGGCCTAAAACACCACCCAGAACGATCAACCGTATGCCTTCCCCGGCGATCAGCCGCAAAATGTCCACCCGCGTCGCGCCCAGCGCCATGCGCACGCCGATCTCCTGCGTCCGCTGCGCGGCCATAAAGGCGATCACGCCGTACAGCCCGATCACCGCCATCAGCAGCCCGCATAAGGCGAAGAAGCCCAGCAGCGCCGTCTCGAAGCGCGGACGGTCGGCCAGTTGGCTTACCTGCCCGTGCAGCGTTTCGATCTCCACCGGCGCGGTCGCGTCGAGTTGCGCGATCTGCGAGCGCACCCACGGCGCAACCACCGCGGCCGGAAGCGCGGTTTCGAGCAGCAGGACGCAGTGTCCCCTCCATTCCTCGCCGCGATTATGGCGCAGTGTATAGTACTCAGGATCGTCCTGGCCGGTGAGTCCGGAGTTTTTCACATTGCCGGCCACTCCGACGACGGTGTAGACCGGCCCGTTCAAGGCAAAATAGGGCCGGTACGTGGGAAGCTGTATGTGCTGCCCGACGGCGTCGCCCTGAGGAAAAAGCCGCGCGGCCAGCAGTTTGCTGAGAATCATGAAATCGCCGCTGGAATTGCGTTCCTCTTCCGTAAAGCCTCTTCCTTCCTGGATGGGAATTTGCAGAACGCGAAAGTAGTCCGGCGTGACCGAGCGCTCAACCACAGTTCCCCCAGTTCCGGCCGGAGTGCGCGGGCGGCCAGCGACAAATAGGTCGTCGAAACGCCCGCCGTTGTGCCAACTGTTGCCGTCCGGAGGCAGCGAGTCGCTGATGCCAACGGCGGTGACGCCGGGCAAGCGGCGCAGAGCCGCCTCGGCGCGCCCAAAGAAATCAAGGTAGGCCTGATCCGTTGTGTAACGCTCCCAGTTCAATGGAACACGTACCGTGAGCACGTGCCGCGTCTCGATTCCCAGGCTCTGTTGTTCAAGATTCCAGAAGCTCTTCACCAGCAGGCCTGCGCCTGAGAGCAGCACCACGCTGACGGCGATCTGCGCCGCCACCAGGACGCGTCGCAACCGGGCATGCGCGCTGGATCGCGTGGACCGCGCAACCAAGGCCGTCGTGTTGGGCTTTTCGAGCGCGGGCAGGATTCCAAACAAAGCGGCGCACAGCAGCGAGACAAGCACGGTGAACAAGACAATACGCAGATCGAGCCGCGCCTGGGCCAGAAAAGGAACGCTCGTGGGAGCGATGGCAACAAAGATGCGCAGCAAAATCTCCGCCAGCGCGCATCCGGCGGCAGCTCCGGCAATAGCCAACAGGAATGCTTCGGTCAGCGTCTGCCGGATTAGCCGTCCTCGGCTCGCGCCTAGCGCGGAGCGCACCGCCAGCTCCCGGTCTCGCGCCGCCCCGCGCGCCGAAAACAGGCTGGCGACGTTGGCGCAGGCAATCAGCAGCACGGCCAGTACTGCCCCCAGCAGCATCCACGCAACCAGATAGGCCTCCTGCATCTGCCGGTCGCGGATGGAACGAACCTGGAGATGAAAATCCTGGCGGATCTGCGGTGGAATCCACTGCTGCGTATGCAGGAAGAGCGGCTCCATCTCGGCCTTCGCTTGGGTAACGCTGACACCGGGCTTGAGCCGGGCAAAGGCCCACAGCGGATAGCCGAGGCCACTATTGACGGTGTGTTGCGCGGCTACGTCCAAGGCCGCCGGAAGAATAACGTCGGTTGGCTGAAGCCGGGGTATCTCAAAGTCTTTGGGCAGCACGCCAATAATGCGCACCGGATGCCCATCGATTTCGATGCTCTTGTCCAGCACGCCGGCATCGCGATTGAAACGGCTGAGCCACAGCCCATCGGAGATCAACGCAACCTTTGGTCCATTCGGCATGTCTTCTTCCGGCAGGAAATTGCGCCCCAAAACCGGCGAGATGCCCAGCGTGGGCAGAAAGTTCTGCGCCACATCCGCGCAACTGAGATGCACGGGATTGGTTTCCGTCAGGTTGCAAGTGCTCACGCCGCGCTCGAAGGTGACCGCCGCAAATGGCCTCTGGCTGTCGCGCCACTCGTAAAAGAAAGCGCCCAGCGTGAACTCCTGCTTCTCCAGCGATTGAACCAGGCCGAAGGACACCAGCCGGTCATCGTGCGCATAGGGAAGGCTGCGGAAGAGAATCCGGTCCACCACGCTGAAGACCGCCGTGGTTGCGCCGATGCCCAGCGCCAGAGTGGCGATCACCGTGAACGTGAAAGCGGGATTGCGCCGAAAGCCACGCAGCGCATAGCGCACATCCTGCGCCACCGTACCCAGCCACCAGCCCGGCCGCTGCTCGTGGCATTGCTCCCGCGCCCGTTCCACGCCGCCAAATTCGATCAGAGTCTGCCTGCGCGCCTCCGCCGCCGTCATCCCGGCGGCTATCTTCGTTGCGGTAGACTGCTCCACATGAAACCGCAACTCCTCATCCAAATCCCCTTGCTGTCTGCGAGTGACAAAGAATCGCATTCGGGTCAAAAACTCCTTCACCATGCAGCAACCTCCAGTTCAACCCCTCTTTGCAGACCAGGTTCTCGCGCGAGCGTCATCCTTGGTCCCTCGTCCCTGCTTTACTCGTGCCGCAGCGCCTCCATCGGTTGCACGCCCGCCGCTCTTCGCGCCGGGATCAGCGTGGCTGCCAGAGCCACCGCAGCCAGCAGCAGTGTGACCACTCCATACACGTACGGATCGTGCTTGCCCACGTTGTAGAGCAGGCTCTTGAGCAGTTGCCCCGCGGCCAGCGCCGCTCCCAGGCCCAGAACCCCGCCCAGAACGATGAGCCGTAAGCCTTCCCCAGCGATCAGCCACAAAATGTCTACCCGCGTCGCGCCCAGAGCCATGCGCACGCCTATCTCCTGCGTCCGCTGCGCGGCCATAAAGGAGATCAGGCCGTAAAGCCCGATCACCGCCATCAGCAGTCCGCACAAGGCGAAGAAGCCTAGCAGCGCCGTCTCGAATCGCGGCCGGTCCGCCAGCCTGTTTACCGTCTGGCTGAGCGTCGCGATCTCGACCGGCACTGTCGGATCGATTTGTGCGATCTGCGAGCGAACCCACGGCGCCAATGCTTCCGGTGAGAGCGACGTCTTCACAACCATCGCAGACCATGGGTTCCAATCTTCGGCAAGACTGCGACGGAGCTGGTAGAACTCCGGCTCATCTTCACCGGCGAGGCCGGCGTTCTTCACGTTCGCGGCAACACCAAGCACGGTGTACCACGGCCCATTTGGAACCGGCTGCACATGCTTGCCGACGGGGTCTTCGGTGCCGAACATGCGGGATGCAAGCAGGCTGCTCAACACCATAAAGTGCTCGCTGGAAGTCCGCTCCTGCTCCGTAAAGCCTTGCCCGCGGACGATGGGGATGTCGAGAGACTGGAAGTAATCCGGTGTCACCCATCGCCAAGTCACCATGCCTCCAGTGCCGTCCATCGACCGCGGCTTGCCGGCAATCGCGATGTTGCTATAGATTTGTTGGCCGTGAATCTCACCCGGAGGTAGCGAGTCACTCATCCCCACCGACACGGCGCCCGGCAGTCTCCGCAGGGCAACTTCGGCTTTGAGGAAAAACTCCAACTGCTGTTGGGCATTGGCGTAGCGATAGCGCGGAAGTCCGATGTGCGCGGCCAGCACACCGTGGGTCTGCAAGCCCATATTTTGTTTTTCGAGATTGCTGAAGCTGCGCAGCAGAAGAGCCGCGCCGGTGAGCAGGATCATACTGATGGCAATCTGTCCCGTCACTAGCACCCGCCGAACGAGAGCATTTTGACTGGAACCGACAGAGTGGGCAGCCAGCGCACGCGTGCGCGGCTTGAGCATAGCCGTCCAAGCGCCGAACACGGCTCCGCAGAGAAGTGAAAGAAGAACCGTGAACAGAACGATGCGCAGGTCGAGGTGAGCCTTGGCGAGAAATGGAATGCCAGATGGCGTGATGGCGACGAAAACCCTCACTAGGATCTCCGCCAGAATGCACCCCGCGACTGCACCCGCCATCGACAACACGAGCGTCTCCGTCAGTGCTTGACGAACCAGCCGGCCTCGGCTCGCTCCCAACACAGAGCGCACGGCCTGCTCCCGCTCCCGTGTGGCGGCCCGCGCCATCAGCAGGCCGGCCACATTGGCGCAGGCAATCAAGAGCACCGCCAGCACCGCGCCAAACAAGACCCACGCCGCCAGCCGCGCATCGTGCACCTGGCGGTCGCGGATCGACCGGACGCGGAGATGAACTTCCTTGCGAAACTGCGGCGGGGCCAGGCTGAGCGAGTAGTTGAAGACCGGCTGTAGGGCAGCCTGCGCCTGCTCCATGCTGACTCCCGGCCTGAGGCGCGCGAAGGCGACCATCACCGCGCCGGGATCGGCCTTACGCTGCGCCGCCTCGTCCAGGGCCTGCGGAACAACGATGTCGACGGGCTCCAGTGTGGGCATCTCAAAGTCTTTGGGAAGCACGCCGATCACCCGGACCTGATTACCATCGATATCGATCAGCCGGTTCACGATGCCCGGATCGAAGCCGTAATGCGAGCGCCACAAATCGTACGAGATGAGAGCTGCCTTCGGTCCGTTAGGCCGGTCCTCCTCGGGCAGAAAATTCCGGCCAAGCATGGGAGAAATCCCCAGCGTGGGCAAAAAACTCTGCTCGACTCTGGCGCAGCTCAGACGCGCTGGATTCCGTTCCGTCAGATCGCAGGTATTCACGCCCGTATCCGATGTGAAGGCTTCAAATGGCTTCTGATTGTCACGCCAATCATAATAGGAACCGCCCAGCATGAACTCCTGCGGAATGATCGGGGCCACCAGGCCAACCGAAACCAGCCGATCGTCGTGCGCATAGGGCAGGCTGCGAAATAGAATCCGGTCCACCACGCTGAAGACCGCCGTGGTCGCGCCGATGCCCAGCGCCAGCGTGGCAATCACCGTGAGTGTGAACGCGGGATTGCGCCGGAAGCCGCGCAGCGCATAGCGCGCATCCTGCGCCACCGTGCCCAGCCACCAGCCGGGCCGCTGTTCATGGCACTGTTCCCGCGCCCGCTCCACGCCGCCAAATTCGATCAGCGCCTGCCGCCGCGCCTCCTCCGCCGCGATGCCCGCAGCTATTTTCGTCGCGGTAGACTGCTCCACATGAAACTGGAGTTCTTCGTCGAGTTCGCGCTGTCTCCTGCGCTTCGAGAACGTTCGCCGAACCAGAAAGCGCCAGCGGGTGAAGAATTCTTTCATCATGCCGTCGCCTCCGCGCTCCGCCCCAGCACCAATGTGATCGCCACCGACAGCCGCTCCCAGCTCTCCAACTCCGTCTCCAATTGCTTCCTGCCCGCAGCCGTCAGCGCGTAGTACTTCGCTCGCCGGTTATTCTCCGAGTTACCCCAGTCGGCCTGAATCCATCCCTTGTATTCCAGCCGGTGCAGCGCCGGATAGAGCGACCCCTGCCCAATCTGCAACACCTCCTTTGAAACTTGTTGAATGCGCTGGGCAACTCCCCACCCGTGCATCGGCTCTATAGCAAGCGTCTGCAATATCAATAAATCCAGTGTTCCCTGCAAAAGATCTGTCGATGGCGGCATCTTCTTCCCCTCGATGTTCGACAATAGATTGCCATGCACTCCTGTCGAATGTCAAGGGAAAACTAGATGCCCCGCTCATCTCCCCGATCCGATTTGGCCGGTGAACTCCATGCAGCCCACCCCGGAGAATAGCCACGTTGACCTGCTGCCCCCAAAACCGGTACACTACACTAGTTTGGCGATTCCTGCCTGTCGCCGTGGAGCTGGACGTTCGCCCCGGAGCTTGAGGGGCTTGAGCGTACCGGTTGCGAGGGATTTGCGGCGCAGAAGTTTCCGCCCGAGCTATTTTTGGATTGCGTAAGCGCTCCGGCTGAGTCGGACTTGCGCTGGAGGGTTTATGTACGCAGTAATTCGCACCGGCGGTAAGCAGTATCGCGTCGCGCCAGGCGACGTGGTGAAGATCGAGAGCGTGGTGTCCGACGAGCATCAGACCATCGAGTTCAGCGATGTGCTGGCTGTCAGCGGCGAGCCGGGAACCGTGGCCAAACCGTCCACCGCCAAGGTGATCGCCGAAGTGATGGGCGAGGGCCGGGGCGATAAGATCCTGGTCTTTCACCTCAAGCGCAAGAAACAGTACAAGAAGCTGCAAGGTCACCGGCAGAACTTTACCGAGGTGCGCATCAAGGCCATTGAGGCCGATGGCGTCACCTACTCCGCCGCTTGAGGCATTTTCATCAAGTTTGAAATTTGGGTGCCCCATCCATCGCGCTTGTTGCGATGGGTGGGAGGCAAATGACTAGGAAAAGGAGATTCGGCAATGGCACATAAGAAGGGTGGAGGCAGCTCCACAAACGGACGCGACTCCAATGCACAGCGACTGGGCGTAAAAGCCTTTGGCGGCGAACTCGTCACCGGCGGATCGATCATCATGCGCCAGCGCGGCACACGCATCAAGCCGGGCCTCAACGTGGGCATCGGCTCCGACGACACGCTCTTCGCCAAGGTCACCGGCCGGGTGAAGTTTGCTGACCACGGCAACCGCGGACGCTTTGCCTCGATCGAACCTATAGCAGCCGAATAGTTTCGGCGCTGATTCACGCAAAGAGGCCACGGCATAGCCGTGGCCTCTTTGCGTCCTAATCCCTGTTCTCTTTTACGCCTCCGATTCGCGGCTCTTGAGGTTCCGGATGGGCATCCTATCGGCGACCCTCTCGACATCGGTGAGAACGAAGCCACCCGCCGGCTGCACGGCCACCTGGGTTCCGGTGTAGCCCAGAACCGAGGCAATCTCGTTCCAGCGCAGGATGGTTGAGTTGACCGGCATCACGAGCGGCCGGCGGACCGGCTCGGGCATAGCTGCATAAGCGATCCAAATGCCCAGCAAGACCAGTGTCACTGACTCAGCAACGAATTGCACGGGATCTGTCAGGGAAGTCTTGCGAGACCAAAATGAAGCGAGGATAAAGTCGCTTGAGGACATCAGGCCGAAGCCAAGAGCAATCCCGAAGGCCATGTCGCGAACCGAAAGGCGCAATGTGTTCATGCTCAGGCAGAGAAAAGCCAGGAGGCAGAGCTCAAGGATGCTGACGGAGCGCATCAATCGATTGACAATATCGGCAAGGATGGGGATCTCCCGATGCGAAAAGGAGATTGTGGAAAAACCGATGATCGCTGAGACCAGAGCAATCCAGCGAAAGACCATGGTTCCCAGCCTCTGGAGTCCGGAAAAAGCCGAAAGCGCGGAGCGAAAGACCTCGATGCAGACAAAGAATAGCGTCGCCGTGCTGGCTAAGTACACCATCCAGTAGGCATAATAATAGAGTGAAAAAGAGGAGCCGTTGAACCAATGCCGCGTTTGGCCATAGAAAAAGATCAGCAGCACGGGCATCGAAACCACGCGCAAGGCGAGGTAGACCCCCATGGCAGGGAATCGGCGATGCAGATCTCGGGTCCAAAACAGGTAGCCGAAGGCCGCCCAAAGTGCAAATTCTGCCACGCTTAACAGGGACATTGCAGTCTGCGAAGACATCACACGCCTCCCGCTATTCTAAGAACAATCATAGAATAGCGCTAAACGCGCTGCCACACAACAAAAATGTGCAGATCTCCTCCGAGATATTTCTGCCGCGGCCCTGGTCAAGCTTGCTACTTGCTGGACGAGGGGCTCACGATACAGCCGCCCGGCTGGCCGGGGCCGCATCCTGGCATCGGCATACTCGCGGAGGCCGACTGATGGCTGGGGAGAGCGGGAGCGGTCTTGGGTGTAATTGCAGCTGCAGCGCCGCCGGCGACGACTATAGACAGAACGAAGATGCGAATAGCGAGTTTCATCGTTGGTAACCCCTTGTAGATTTTGATTGACAGGAATTACAGATCCTGTAGACTGAAACATAGGCTTTTAACAAAAATAAGTCAAGTGAATTCATGTAGTTATATAAGTAGTAACGGTAGCGGTTACTGACGTACTATTTTATATCCTGGATTTCCCCCTGTCAACCTCTTTTTTACCCGATTTGCACCTCGCTTCTCCCCTCCTCGCGTGCTAAAATCATGGTAGGCAACTTCGCTCGAAAGCCCCTGTCTTTCAATTGGTTAGACCCCCCGTATCCCGGCTCGGAACCGTATCCCGGACGCCGCGCCCCCTGTGGAAATCGAAGCGAAGGCCTTGCGAACGGAATCCAATGGCTACTGATCCCCTGAACACCGCACCGCTCCCCGACGATAACGGCAACTATACCGGCGAGAACATCAAGATCCTTGAAGGCCTGGAGGCCGTGCGCCTCCGTCCCGCCATGTACATCGGCTCCACAGGCGAGATGGGACTGCACCACCTGGTCTACGAGGTGGTGGACAACTCGGTGGACGAGGCCCTTGCCGGCTATTGCAAACAAATCGAGGTTGTCATCCACGTGGATAACTCAATCACCGTGGTCGATGACGGCCGCGGCATCCCAGTGGACATGATGCTTCTTTCCAACGGCAAGATGATGCCGGCCGTGCAGGTGGTGCTCACCAAGCTCCACGCCGGCGGCAAATTCGACGCCTCCACCTACAAGGTCTCCGGGGGCCTGCATGGCGTTGGCGTTAGTTGCGTCAACGCGCTCTCACAGGAGTTCAACGTCGAGATCTGGCGCGACGGCCACACCTGGGAGATGGACTTCAGTTGCGGCGATCCCATCAGCGAGCTGCGCAAGCTTGGCCTCAGCAAGCGGCGCGGCACCAAGATTCACTTTCTGCCCGACAAGACGATCTTCGCCGCCACCGAGTTCAACTACGACACGCTGGCTCAGCGGCTGCGCGAGATGGCCTTCCTCAACAAGGGCCTGGAGATCACCCTCACCGACGAGCGCACCGCCGACCCCAAGACCGGCGAGGCCCGCCGGGCCGAATTCAAATATGCCGGCGGCATTGCCGAGTTCGTCAAGCACCTCAACCGCGGCAAGACCGTCCTGCACGACAAGCCCATCATGATGGAGGCGATGCGCGACAACGTCGAGATCGAAATCGCCCTCCAATATAATGACAGCTACTCGGAGACCGTCTTCAGCTTCGCCAACAATATCAACACGGTGGACGGCGGCTCGCATCTCTCCGGCTTCCGCACCTCGCTTACCCGCACCATCAACGCCATTGGACAGTCGCTCGGCCTCTTCAAGGATATGAAGGAGAACCTGAGCGGCGACGACGTGCGCGAGGGGCTGGTCGCCGTGGTTAGCGTCAAGCTCTCGCAGCCGCAGTTCGAGGGCCAGACCAAGGGCAAGCTCAACTCCGACATCGCCGGCACCGTGCAGGCCTTCGTCAACGAGCGCCTGGGCATGTTCCTTGAGCAGAATCCGCCCATCGCCAAGCGCATCATCAACAAGGCCATTGAAGCCTCCCGCGCCCGTGAGGCCGCCCGCAAAGCGCGTGATCTGACCCGCCGCAAGGGCGTGATGGATGGCGCCGGCCTTCCCGGCAAGCTGGCCGATTGCTCCGAACGCAACCCCGAGCGCTGCGAGCTCTATCTGGTCGAGGGCGAGAGCGCCGGCGGCACCGCCAAGCAGGGCCGCGACCGCCGCTTCCAAGCCATCCTGCCCCTCAAGGGCAAGATCCTCAACGTCGAAAAGGCGCGCTACGACAAGATGCTCGGCCACGAGGAAATTCGCGCCATGATCACCGCGCTCGGCTGCGGCATCGGCAAGGACGACTTCGATGCAGCCAAAATTCGCTACGGCAAAATCATCCTTATGACCGACGCCGACGTTGACGGCTCGCACATCCGTACGCTGCTGCTCACCTTCTTCTTCCGCCACATGACCGAGCTGATCAAGCGCGACAATATATACATCGCCCAGCCGCCGCTCTTCAAAATCAAGAAGGGACGCTTCGAGCAGTACATCAAGGACGAACGCGAGTTTGTCAAAGTGATGGTTAATCGCGCCTCCGAGGGCATGATCGTCCGCCACGGCGAAGCTGCCAGCCGCATCGAGGGCGCCGGCCTCACCCGCTTTATGGGCACGTTGAGCGAGTACCTGGACTTCGTCGAGAAGGTGGACAAGCGCGTCCGTAACGAAAAGCTGACCGAACTGCTGGCCCGCGCCGAATTTGTGCACCGCGCCGACTTCGCCTCCAA
>Ga0181527_1005143_pt1 | contig 10967 bp, 7 predicted proteins | sample PEATcosm2014_Bin_30_FD_119762 | JGI IMG/M metagenome (GOLD analysis project Ga0181527, IMG submission 119762) | Peatland microbial communities from MTU Mesocosm Facility, Houghton, MI, USA - PEATcosm2014_Bin06_60_metaG | ecosystem: Environmental > Terrestrial > Soil > Wetlands > Peat | place...
AACTAAGGCTGACTATGACTCTAAGAACCGCCGAAATCCTTTTCAAGGACCAACCAGCCGGAACTCTAGAAGAGACGGCCGGGGGCGGCACCCGTTTTACCTATGGCCCAAAATGGCAAACCCCAATCGCGTGCTCTCTTCCCGTCCTGCAACGCGAGCACGAATGGGCGCAGGGCGTGCATCCGTTCTTCCAGCACCTTGGCCCCGAGGGCTGGCTTCGCGAAAAGCAGGCTCGCGTCGGGCATATCCCTGAAGAAGATGATTTTGGCTTGCTGCTTCGCTACGGCGCGGACTGCATCGGTGCTGTCGGCGTGCGTCCTCCGCCAGGAACCGGATTACCGGACGCGGCTCCTGTCACCGAGGTCACAGCCAGCCCTGGTCGCACCATTTCCGGCATCCAAAGGAAGCTTCTCGTCATAAAGGAAGGCAAGATATTTACCCCGGCGGGGCCGAAGGATTTTGCGCCGTACATCGCCAAATTCAATTCGGAAAGCCAGCGTGTCGGCTCGCTGGTCCGCAACGAATCCTTGAGCCTCCGCTGGAGTGCGGAACTGCTCGGAAAAGAAGAGATCAACACGTTCGTCGTGGACACGGTGTCGGTTCTGAACGAGACCGCTCTTATTGTCACGCGCTTTGACCGCAAGCCCGATGGCGCCAAGCTTCGACTGGAAGACTTCGCGCAAGTTCTCAACAAACCACGCGGCCGGGATTTTGGTGGAAAGTACGACGCCTCCTATGAAGATGTGGCGACTGTCATCAAGAAGCACTCCGCCCGTCCTGAGATCGACCTTGCGCGCTTCTTCCGGCGCCTCATTGTGTTTGTCCTGGTCGGTAATTGCGATGCACATCTGAAAAACTTCTCGTTGCTGGAGACCGACGCAGGCCTGCGCCTCTCACCCGCCTACGACATCGTCAACACCGCTCTCTATGACGGTTTCGATCAAAACATCGCGTTATCCATCAACGGCAAGAAGCCGCATCTTGATCAGGTCACGCCGGCCCTGCTGAAGAAGTTTGGGCAAAGCATCGGCCTTTCTCAACGCACCGTCGATCAGATATTCGCTGACTTGCAAACCCGCGTAAGCCGCGCTGCTGGATTGTTGACGCCACCGCAAGGGGAGCCGCCAGACGGGTTTGTCCATCGCTATTCCGAGATTGTGAGGCGAGCATGCTTGAGAATCGTAGGGGAATAACACCACTCAATTGGAGCGCGCTGGTGGCGGAAGCAATTCGCCGCCGCAAGGCGGAAAAGCTTACACAGCGCGAGCACGCCGCGCTCGCGAGCGTCAGCATTCCGACCATTGTTGGTTTTGACCGCGGCGAGAAGACGCTCACGCTCGCGAAGGCTTTCGACATTCTCCGCGTCGTGGGACTTGTCGAGGAGCCAGGTGAGGGCGGCGCGCAGGAAGCATTCGTGCAGGAGGCGTTCGCCCGCTGGCGCGAACTGACGGCAAAACTGGCGGAGGATTCTCCTGGCCGATTTCCGAACGGCTGGTATCGCTTTGACTACGCCTTGGAAGGCGAACTAAAGAATGTCGAATTGCATCAGCTACCGGCTCTCCTGAGACAGGCTGTCGTTCCTCACACCGGATGGCCTTTGTTTCTGTTCCCCGGCCGGGCGGAATTGGAGCCTCATGAAGTGGACGGCGTGATTGAGTGTTGGCTGAAGCCAGCGGATGCGGGAGCCAACCGACCTCTTGGCGACCCTGCCCACTGCGATTTCTGGCGTGCGGCGCCTACCGGACGCGCCTTCCTGATCCGAGGCTATCAAGAGGATAGTCAAGATACCTTCGCGCCGCGCACCATCTTCGATACGACGCTTCCGACTTGGCGCTTGGGCGAATGCCTTTTTCATGCGCAGCGACTCGCCGCGCAGCTCGCTACCGATCCATCAAAGACAAATGTTCGGCTTCGTGCGCTTTACACCGGATTGAGCGGCAGGGTGCTGCGCTCCTGGGGAAATCCAATGGCCGATCTTATGATCGAGGGTGGCGCGGCGCGAAGCGATGAGGCGATGCTCGAAGCCGTCATCCCGGTCAATGAAATTGACACGAAGCTGGCCGAGCATCTTCACCCGATGGTCGTTTCGCTTTTTGAACGGTTTAGTGTCGCCGGACTGTCGGTCGATCGCGTTCGTGCCGAATTGGAGCGGATGAGAAAGAGTCAATTTTCTTCCGTCCGCAGCTAGCAGCGAGGGCGTGGTGACTCTCTCCGATCCCATCTGCTCCACATTATTTTCAAGCGGTACGTGGCGTTCCGGGGCACAAAACTGGCACAAAGCACCGCCCCCACACTTGATATATCTTGGATATTTCTCCTATCAGTTGCCCCTCATAACCTGAAGGTCATAGGTTCAAATCCTATCCCCGCAACCAAATTTCCGTTGCAGTATCAATGGAATGGCCTGCCCCTGGCGGGCTTTTTCATGTTTAACGAGCCCTTTGCAATCGTTGCAAAGGGGGGCATGTAAGTCCTGGCGAAGATAGAAACTGCCCGGGTTGCCGGGCCTCTGCCGCCACATTTTAGCGGCTATTCGCGCGACGTAAGCCGCACTGTATTGGCGCGGTGCCAAGCCGTGAAGGCATCCAGCACTTTTTTGAAAAATCGCCGCGGCAGGAAGCCGTAGTCATAGCGATCGCCGCCTGCAGCAGTGTGTTGTTGCTACCACAATAGGCGATATTCGACCCCTACGCCTATGAAAAGTCGGAGGTCTTCGCCAAAATCCGCCTCCTACGCCCGCTTCGCGCCTTCCGGCACCGGGAAGATGCGGCCTTCGAACACTGTTCCCCAGACCGGGATGTCCTTCAATTTGGCGGGCGGGATGGCATAGGGATCCTGGTCGAGCACGGTGAAGTTGGCGATCTTGCCGGGCGCGATGCTGCCGAGTTCGTGCTCTTTGCGCCAGGAATAGGCCGCCTCGATGGTGATCGCCCGCAGCGCCTGATCGACGGTGATGCGCTGCTCGGGGCCCGCGACCCGGCCGGACGGCGTGATCCGGTTGACGCCGGCCCAGGCGAGATAAAGCGGATCGCACGGCGCCATGGGCAGATCGGAATGATAGGACAGCGGGATGTCGTTCTTCACCACGGAATGCGCGCGCACCATCGCGTCGGCGCGCTTGGGGCCGAGCCCGAATTGTCCGTATTTGTCGGCAAACGCGACCGGATAATAGGGATTGGCGCTGATGATCGCGCCCAGCCGCTTCGCGCGCGCCACCTGATCCTCGCTCGAATTGGCAAAGTGCGCGATCACCGTGCGATGGTCGGCGCGCGGGTTCTCGCGCATGCGGCGCCCGAGAACGTCGAGGACCACTTCGAGCCCGAGATCGCCGTTGACGTGAATGTGGATCTGGTAACCGGCGTCCCAGTAAAGCTTGGCGCCCTTTTCGAGATCCGCCGGCAGCATGATCCACTCGCCCTTATGGCCGTCGGTATAGCCGTCCTTCATCTGCATCAGCTGCGAGATGATGGCGCCGTCGGCGAACAGCTTGACCGCTTTGGGGAAGAACATCAGCTTTTTGCCGGAAAATTCCGGCGCCACCGCGATTTGCTCCTCGGTCGCTTCGATCGCGCGGTCGAGACCGACGCGGTCCAGGATCGTGTAGCCGTTGGCGAGAAACGTGCTGTACATCGGTGTGTCGGGCGCATCGAGGATGGCCTGGTAGATCCTCCACATGTCCGGCGTGTAGATCGCGCCGGGCTCGTTGTAGGCGGTCACTCCGTTGGCGTGCAGATACGCGATCATCTGCTTCAGCCCGAACGACAGCCGCTCGGCTGAAGCAAATACCTGCAGCAGCGGCGTTGCGATCAAGGTGATGCCGGCTTCCCAGAAGTGTCCCGCCGCCCAGTTGACCTGATCGCTGGCGTGACCCTTGCCTTTGGTCGCCGCTTCGGAAATGCCCAGCGTCCCGAGAGCCGCGGAGTTCAGATAAAATTCGTGCGCCGATCGGTGCCACACCGCGATCGGCCGCGTTGCGCTCACTGCGTCGAGCGTGTCGCGATCGAGTCCGCCATGCCAGAGCGCGTGATAGCCCCAGCTCAGCAGCCATTCGTTCGGGTCATCGAGCCGGGCCTCGGCCGCCGCGAGCCGTTGGCGATAGTCGGCTTGGTTGCTTGCTGCCTTGAAGGTCTTTCCCGGCAGCACCCAGTCCTCCGGCGCGATGACTTCGCTCGCCAATGTCAGCGCGCCGAGGAACGCATGCAAATGCTGCTCGATGAAGCCCGGCAGCACGGTCTTGGATTTGAACGTCTCGTCCAGATCGTAAGGCTGGCCGTCGAGCGCGGCTTTGACGCTTGCGAGCGAGCCGACCGCGACGATGCGCTTGCCGGAAACCGCCACGGCCGTCGCGGTAGGAGCGCGGCGCTCCATGGTGACGATCTTCCTTGCCGTGAAGATGGTGGCGGCGCCCGCGCCGCGCGCCGGCGCGCCTTGCAGTCCTTTCGCCAGCGTCGCGTTGATGCTGCCGTCGGCGCGGGCGCTGTCCGACCCGACGGCCTCGGCGATAAACGAACCTGCAGCCGCGAGCGCCCCGGCACCTTTCAGGAACCGGCGGCGCGACGGATAGGAGATAGCGCGAAGCGCATCGGCAAAACCGGGAATGCAACAGACGCACACGATGGCGCCTCCGTCGACTGCCTCGTCTACACTGGCGCAACGATAAGCTTCGGCCTCCTTCGTTCGAGCATTGACCTGGATCAAAATGCGCGGCGCGCACCGGCTGCCGTTTCAAAATTGACCGGCGCGTGGTTACGAATTGTTCAAGGAAAGCGGCTGCGACGCCCGACAATATACGGGCGGCCCCTTCGTGGAGCCGCCCGATCGCGCGATCGGGGTTACGGCTGTGCCGCGCCGACCGTTGCCGAAGCGAAAGTCTACGGCGTCGGCGGGAAGAAGTGATTGACCGCGGCCAGCACGACGAGGAGGGCGAGCCCGGTCGTCAGGCTCCAGGCGATCAGTTTCTTCTCGATCGGCAGAAGCGGTTCGACGGCGGAGCTGCGCAGCTCGTCTTGCAGTTCCGGACGGATGTTCGATTGCGACATTGTCGTATCCCGAATTGTGTGAGGTTGCTCGGCCGGCTGCTTTCAGCCGGCCGATGTTTCAGCCGGCGAGCGGCGGCGTGATACCGTTGAAGAAGATCCACGAAATCGCCAGCCCGACCCAGATCACGAAGCCGAAAATGCTGACCAGATAGACGGCGACGAGCTTGCCGAAGCCTTCCTGCCACAGCGTCTTGAAATTCGACAGCACGCCGATCGAGAAGAAGGTCAGGATGAAGAAGATGACACGGAACGTGTTGGCCTCGCCGATCGCCGCCGGGACGAGTTTGGCGACATCCGCCGGCGTGCCGAGCGCCAGATAGAGCCCGACGAAGAAGGTGATGACGAAGCCGATGATGAATTTGGGAAAGCGCTCCCAGATTTCGCGCGCCTTGGTCTTGTCGGCATCGCGCGTGGCGTTGATGTGATTGGTCCAGATATAGCCGAGCACGAAGGCCCAGATGCCGATGAAGATGTCGATGAACACCTTGATGGTCGCGGCGGTGCCGAGAATCCAGCCCGGCTGATAGCGCACGCCTTCGGCCGCATTCTTGGCGAGGATCAGAGATTCGGTGATGCCGCCCGCCGCCACTGCGGCGCCGTCGGTCTTCACGGCGAGCCCCATCCAGGCGCCGGCGACCAGCGGCTCGTGCGCCAGGAAGGTCTGCGCCACGAACGGCAGGATCAGCACCTCGATGACCGCGAATATCACGACCAGCGACGACACCAGGACCGGCACCACCGGCCGCGAGCGGATGGCGCCGCCGATGGCGATCGCCGCCGACACGCCGCAGATCGAAATGCCGGCCGCGAGCGGCGCCGACCACTCGCGGGAAAAGCCGAACCACTTGCGGGCGACGTAATAGACCACCGCCCAATAGATCAGATAGGCCTCGACGATGGCGGCGACGCCGCGCAGCAGCAGCGAACTCGCAAGGCCCAATTTGCCCGCCGCGGTGACGGCGAAAAAACCGCCGAGGATGACGATGGCGATCTTGATGTAGAGTTCCGGCCGCACCGCATCCTTGATCGTCTCGGCGAAGCGCGGCAGGAAATTGGCGATGATCAGCCCGGTCAGGAGCGCGAAGATGTAGGCGCCTTCATTGGTGAGATGCAGCGACCAGCTGACGCCGAATTTCTGCTGTTCGGCCGGCGTGACGGCGGCGAAATTGGCGAAATTGCCGATGATCCAGCTCGCATAGGCGATCCAGAACACGGCGGTGAAGGCAAGCGCGAACCGCTTTACGTCGGTCTTGAGCGCGGCCGCGCCGGCGCTGAGCACGATCGTCAGCGCGAGGTAGGTCACGATAAGCGCGCCGAAGCCGCCGAGCGAAGCGTAGTTTTTCGACACCGGTCCGAGCGCCTGACCGAAATTCGACCACACCGAAGTGCTGACGACCCAGCCGATCAGGTCGACTTGGACGAGCCCGGCCAAAGCGAGCACGAATATCAAAAGCCCAAGGATGACGGCGAGCCAATCCTCGTTGATGCGGGCGGTGGACTGGGCCGCGCTATGCGGACCGACCTCGGTCAAAGTTGCGTTGGACATGGTAATCCTCTCGCCGGCTCGAGACCGGCGCCCCGGTGCTATTCATTTGGTCGAATGTGCGATCTCGCTCCCGCGGAGCAGAAAGTCAATGCAAGCGCCGAAAATAAGACAGTCTTGTTTGAACGGTGCCGATTTCGGCGAATGAATTCGTCTTGCGGCAGTCGCAAGATGAAAGAATGTTTTGCCGCGATTTCTGCAAGTTCGCTGACATTGGCTACGCCGCCTGCTGGGCAAGGCAGGCCATTTCGTGTTGCAGAAGCTGCCGGTAGGGGCCGTCGCGGTGCGCCAACAAATCCGGCGGACCGTCCTGGATGATGCGGCCGGTCCGCAGCACCACGATGCGATCGAAATGGCGCAGGGTGGAGAGCCGATGCGCGATCGCGATCACGGTGCGTCCCATCATCAAGCGGCTCAAACCTTCGCGGATCGCTTCCTCGGATTCGCCGTCGAGCGCCGAGGTCGCTTCGTCGAGCAGAAGGAGCGGTGCGTCTTTCAGGAACGCGCGCGCGATGGCGACGCGCTGGCGGTGGCCGCCGGAGAGTTTGCGCCGCGTTCGCCGACGATCGTGCGCATGCCGGCCGGCAGCGTGGCAAGCTCCGCCGCGGGCGACACCGGCGTACCAACTGCGGCGCGGATGGCGGTGGGAACCGCGGCGACGCCATGCAGGCGCTGTTGCGCGACGGCATTAGAGATCGCGTTTTTCTGCATGTGGGTGAGTGCGAGCTGCTGGCTCACCCTGCCATCGGCATTGACCGCCTCGTCCGGCCCGACGGTTTGCGCAAAGGCGCTCGTGCTGCACTGCAAAAATAGGGCGGCCAGTCGCGGTATGAGCCAGTTCCTGCCGAACATTCCAATTCCCCGTCCTGAAGGCCTGGGCCTTCAAAGGCGAATGCATGAACTGGCGTTAGGTTCGTCAGAAACCCATGGGCGGCTAGGATGTTGGTTGCACTGCAGCATGCAGGTAACCAGATGTTGCGGGAAAAACACACGGTGCGGCCATCGTTGAATTATGGCTAATTTCTGTTTGTTTTTGGCGTGAAGTTAGGCATCCTCGCTCCCAATACGCGTAAGTACGGGGAATCGAAACTGTTCGGGGGCCAAAATGAAATCGAAATTGATGCTGGGCAGTGCCGTAATCGCGCTCAGTGTTTCATTTGTTTCGCACCCCAGTTTCGCTGCCACGATCGATGACGTGATGCAGCGGCTCGACAAGTTGGAAAAGGAAAACGCCGAGCTGCGTCACCAGGTGCAGGATCTGCGCGGCAAGCGCACCGCGCCGCCGGCGGCCGCAGTGGCCGCTCCTGCGCCCGCACCGGCCGCAGCCCCCGCCGCGACCTTCAAAGGCAACCCGGTCTATCACGGCGCGGTGGCGACATCGCCGGCGCCGGCAGCCACTCTCATGGTCGGCGGCAAGCCGGTCGTCACCAAGGCAACCGGTGTGCCGCTGGTCGACAACACGCAGGTCACCATTTACGGCCATGTCGATGTGTCGGGCGACGTCTTCAACCCGAGCGTCTTCGATCAGGGAACGAAGTTCGGCATTTCCAGCAATCTCTCCTATTTTGGCATCCGGGCGCGGATGAACCTCGCTCCGTACGGGTGGGAGGGCTATGCCATGCTCGCCCAGTTCGAGTCGCAGGTCGACGTTGCGGCGGCTCCGACCGAGCGCGCGGCCTTCGGCACGCGCGACACCTTCGTCGGGCTTGAATCGCCGTGGGGCACGCTCAAAGCCGGCAAAGGCGACACGCCCTATAAGCGATCCACCGGGCCGTTCGACCCGTTCTCCGCCACCGTCGCCGATTATAATTCGCTGATCGGCAATACCGGCGGCGACAACCGCGCCGAGTTCGACTGGCGCATGAATCACGCGGTCTGGTACGATTCGCCGGTTTGGAACGGCTTCCAGTTCAGCGCGATGTTCTCGCCGGGGCAGAACTATGCGCAGGACAACAGCGACTATGCCTATGGCGACTACTTCCAGTGCAACGGTGCCAGTACGCGCGGCAGCGGCAGTAATTTCCCCAATACCGGCGGCGCTCTCCCCGGCAATATCGGCGGCGATGGCTGTACTGACGGCTCCTATGGCAACGCCTACAGCGTGTCCGGCACGTATAAGAATGGCCCGTTGACCCTCATCGGCGCTTACGAGCGTCATGATGCCGTCAACCGGCATGGCGACGACGGACTTGAGCCCGGCCTTGTCGCGCCGGTCATCTTGCCTAACGGCACCCAAGTCATGACCGGCATCGCCGACGAATGGGCGGCCAAAGTCGGCGGCGGCTATCAGATCAAGGATCCGCTCGGCCCCCTGCAGATCTATGCCATGTATGAGTGGATCAGGCGTGACGTCCCGGCGGCCTGGGAGCAGTTCAACGAGCGGTCCAAGGACGATATCTTCGTCAGCGCCACGCAAAATCTCGGCGAGCAATGGTCGGTCAGTGCGTCATGGGCGCATGCCGGCAACACGCCGGGCGCCCCGGCCTGCCTCAGCCTGAACAACGTCAACGCCCCCGCTGCGTGCACGGGAGTCCTCGGTGTCCCAGGTCCGATCGTCCAGCTTGGCGAGTACCAGCAGAATGCCTTCAGCGAAGTCGCGAACCAGTATTCCGGCGGGGTGAAATACAAGTTCAACAACTGGGCGAGCTGGTATCTTGTCGGCACGGTGCTGAAGCAAGGCATGGGCGCGCACTACTGCCTCGGCGCGAGCGGCCACGGCTATCAGATCTGCAGCCGCGATTCGCTCAACGACACCATCGGCGGCGCCACCATCAAGGCGGTGTCGAGCGGCTTGACGTTCGATTTCTGAGCCGAGCAAGCATTGAAGCTCCTGCCGGGCCGGCGGCCCGCGTTAGGAGCTTCAAACCCCGAACCGGGCGAGAGCGACCTTGCCGATGTCCCTTCGCCGGCGAAGGTGGTAGGCATTGCCGGCATGACACTTGTTGCCGGCATGACATTGACGGAGCGGCAACTCGCCGAGGCGCTCGATCATCATCGGGCTGGGCGATTGCCACAAGCCGAGCATCTGTACCGGCAGGTCTGCGCTGCCGATCCCGAAAACGCCGTCGCTCTGCATCGGCTCGGCGTGGTCGCGCATCAGCTCGGCCGCGCCGATGCGGCGGATTTCCTCAAACATGCGGTGGCGCTCAAGCCGGACGCTGCGGACATGCACAACGACCTCGGCGTCGTGCTCGGCGCCCGCGGCGAATTCGCCGCGGCCGCATCCTGCTTCCAACGGGCGGTTGCGCTCCGCCCCGATAATCCCGACGCCCACAACAATCTCGGCGCGGCGCTCGCCCGCGCCGGCAAATTCGCCCAAGCGGAGACCTGTTTCGAGCGTGCGCTCGCGCTTAACCCGCGACTGGCATTGGCTCATTTCTATTTCGGCAATGCGTTGCGGGCGCAGGGCAGGCTGGAGGAGGCCGCGGCGCGATACCGCGACGCCCTCGCCATCGAGCCGAATTTTCCGGCGGGGCACGACGCGCTCGGCGCCACGCTTCGGCAACTCGGTAAAGTCGACGAAGCGGTCGCTCACTACGAGCGTTTCGCGGCACTGATGCCAAGGCATCCCGGCGCGCAAAACAACTTGGCCATCGCGCTCATGGAGATCGGGCAAGTTGACCGGGCTTTGACGCATTATGACCGGGCGATCGCGCTTGCCCCGGATTTCGCACTCGCGCACTATAATCGCGGCATTGCGCTACGCCGGCAAAGCCGCATCGCCGAGGCCGCTGCGAGCTTCGATCGGGCGTCGGCGGCCAATCCGAATTTCGCCGCTGCCGAACTGGCCGCGTGCGTGGCGCGACTGCCGATCCTTTACATGGACGAAGCGGAGATTGCGCAACGGCGCGGCGAGTACGAAGCGCGGCTGCGATCCTTGGCTGAGAAAGTGGCGCACGCTGATCGACCGGGCGAACTTGCCGAGGCCGTCGGAGCGCACCAGCCGTTCTACCTCGCCTATCAAGGCAAGAACGATCGTGATCTTCAGGCGCTCTATGGCTCGCTGGTCTGCCGCGTCATGCAGGCACGATACGGTGCGGCACCGCTTTCGGCACCGCCGGCCGACAACGAGCCGATCCGCGTCGGAATTGTCAGCGGCTTCTTCCGCCAGCATTCCAACTGGAAAATACCGATCAAGGGCTGGCTCAAGAAGTTGGACCGGCGGCGGTTCCAACTGTTCGGCTATCACACCGGCCTGGAAAGCGACGGCGAAACCGAAAATGCCGCCGCGCTTTGCCATCGTTTCGTCAGGGGCCCGTTGACTCCGGACGAATGGCGGCAGGCGATCATCGCGGATGCCCCGCATGTTCTCATCTATCCCGAGGTCGGCATGGATCCGCTCTCGGTGCGCCTGGCCGCCCAGCGTCTTGCCCCCGTCCAATGCA
>Ga0181527_1005145_pt1 | contig 10963 bp, 11 predicted proteins | sample PEATcosm2014_Bin_30_FD_119762 | JGI IMG/M metagenome (GOLD analysis project Ga0181527, IMG submission 119762) | Peatland microbial communities from MTU Mesocosm Facility, Houghton, MI, USA - PEATcosm2014_Bin06_60_metaG | ecosystem: Environmental > Terrestrial > Soil > Wetlands > Peat | place...
CATTTGACTTGCGTCATTTGCCTCGGGGCACCGTAACGTCTATTCTCATAACCCATTTCGTTTTCCACCGTCCCAATTTTCTAGTTATACGAAAGATAATACTCGCCGCGATAATCGGCACGAGTTTGACGGTCGTCCCATCATCCACGCAGGTAAGATCTCCAGTATACCACCTGCGCAATAGCTAGGACCACCATAAAAACTGATTTCATACTCATACTTTTATCAAAATTAACCTTCGAATAACCCTCGTGAGTTTGAATAGATGATTCTTCGCGACAGAATTTGAATCAGGTCTATCACTGATTGTTGATATTTGAGACGGAGGCTCGCACGACCTCTGGATTCGGCACTAAAAAGGTGATGAATCCCTCCGGACCCGCCACAACTACGGTTCGCTAATAGTTACTAGTAAAGTGGGGATCAACAGCTCATCGGCAGGAACGAAAGCGGAAACGAGACGATTGACATTGAAAGAGCGTTCACCAGGAAGGTAGCCGCAAGAACAGGTCACTTACTTCGAGAAGGTGAGCCAGCCCAGCGCGAGGCCGACAGCGTACGACGTCATGTTCTGGGCAAATGATGTTGCGGCGGCTCGCCTCCAGGAGAGTGGTAGAAGGGGTTTCATCATTATTGCTTCTGAGACTACTGCGAACGCCTCTGCCACCGAAGCAAATTTCCAGTAGGTCCAGTAGGTTTGCAAATGTGGAATCAAGAACCAGACGATAGGAAGTGAGAAACTGTTCACAAGAAGAGCAGTAATTAGAACTCTCCACAAGCCAAATCTGTGATTCAATAAATTGGGGCTGAAATTCCCCCCGCCAACTCTACTCGCAAAAACTTGATTTTGCCATGAAGAAAGTGCGCAACACCGTAGGTTTTGAACTCTTTTCGGTTCAAATCCCGGCGGATCTGCTCTATGGCGGGTTCGGGTCCCTGCTGCTTCAGCTGCGTATGAGACTGCTTCCTGCATCCGTCGTTTAGCTATGGAGAATATGAAGACAACGGGTTGAGAGCTAGGATAAGCAAATTGTCAGAATTCGTGATCTAAGGTCACCCGTATTATGGAGGGATTACTCTTTTGCCGCTTCTCTTATCGAACATAACAGTCCACTCGCCCCTGGGAGAAACGCCTTTGATAACATAGTAATCCGCATCTTCGTACTTGTCCGTGACCGCTGCCTGATGCCACTCGGTTCTAGCGAATGTCTCCGCACGCCTAGTAGCTTCATTCAAGTCCAAACTCTTCTCAGATTCCATTCTCCTTCCGGGAATCATTCTGCGCCGTTTCCTCTGCCATTCACGTCTAGCCAAGACAGTCCCTAATTGCAATAACCTGGACGCGTGAATAGAACTTTTCCCGTGGCGGTCTAGACCTAGTCCGATAGGCTCTTGCTTAGTGTTTTTTGGTTCGATTACGCTTTTGTCTGGCTTTGTTTTGTCGTTGTTTTCTTGTTCTGTCGGTGGAACTTGATTGAAAAACTACTTTTGACTTGGCAGGACTCTGAGTCCGCTTCCTTCATTTTTTCCGTTCTTCGTACTATTCGCGTTCGCAAAGCCACTATACTGATGCTCGGTTTTGCGTTTAAGTAATTAAGCAACAAGAGCAAATGAAGAAATCTAGTAAGAAGACTCATTGTCAACATGAGTATTCTATTTGAGCTTAATGCTGAGGACCCAGACCTATCCTAGGAAAGCTAGGATTAACTGACATGAACAAGGTGTGGAAAAAAGTTTTGAGTTGATGAAAATGCCTGAATTTTGGTTTCTCTATGCGTTTTCTTCCGCTATCATTTTCGGATTCACAACAATAATTGACAAGCTTATGCTTGCAAAACGTCTCAGCTCATTCTCGTACTTTGTGACGTTTGTTCCTCCTGCATTTGTGTTTTCAATATGCGTGTTGCTCTTTTTCCCAACGAATTTATTTCCTATTCCGTCTTTGATCGCTTTCGCAGCGGGGCTGATAAGTGGTGGAGGATATTTTCTTTACGTAATTTCAATAAGGAAAGAAGAAGCTTCGCGAATATCAGCTTTGACATCCCTCGCGCCTGCCTTTGTAGCAGTCCTCGCGGTCTTTCTTGTCAATGAAATCTTCCCCGCAAAATCCTACATTGGCATATTTCTAATGATTTTGGGAGCTGCACTCATCTCATACAAAAGGAACAATGTGAAAAGAATGATTCCTATTTCGCTCATACTCATTTTAATCGCAACAAATTTCGCATATAGCTTAGACCAGACATTTTCGAAAATAAGCCTTGACGCAATGTTGTTCTGGCCGTTCTTGATGATCTTTATGTTTGGGAGATTCGTTGCTGTGATTCCTGGCTTCGCGATCAGCTCGGCGAGAAGGAAATGTTTCTCCGAGATCAAGAAACTCAAAAGAAATTTCGCTTTTGCACTCGCAGTCGGTTCGATTTCGTGGACGGTTGCCATAGTATTGTTCTTTTATGCAGCGTCATTGGGTCCAATCACTCTTGTCTCAACAATCAGCATAATCTCCCCATTATTCACGCTTGTCTTCGCAAGTCTTCTGAGCAAACATTTTCCGAAGATTTTGAAGGAAGAAATTGACAGAAAGACACTTGGACTCAAATTATTTGCAGTGCTGCTGATTTGCGTAGGCACATATCTGATTATCGTCTGAAAATTACTTTAAGCGAACATGCTGTTACGGCAGTTAGCCTTACTCCCCATAGTTCACAAGATTTACCCGACATAGTTGTGCTTCACGCGCACAGGAGTAGAGGCTTTTCATCCATTCACACAAGCTCGCCACTCTGCGACCGCTTTACGCTGCGGTTAGGTTGATTGGTTTTCGACTTTAGACGCTAATCGAACGGAGTACTCGATTGCGAAAAATCTGGGAAGATGAAGACTGGTCTACTGTGCTGGGATGTATTCGCATATTTCTGAAGGCTTCTCCATGATGCGGTTGATTGTGACTTCGCCGATGCTTCTGCAGTATTTTGCGATTTGACTTAGGTTCCAGATTATGATTCGAAGGCTCGCGGCGACAGTCGCATCCTTCACGTGCGTCAAGATCTTTTGGGTTAACTTTCGCTCATCGTTCTCTGCGGTTTCAACCATTTCCAGTGCTTCATTGGCGAGTTTGATGTCGCCAGCGAGAAATGCCTTGAAGCTCTGCTCAGAGATCTTTGTTACCTGAGTGGAGAACTTAGCGATGTCGTTCAATATGGTTTCGCTGGCCACCTCTCGATCGTTCAAGGCCAAGACTTCGTTTGCAATAATCTCTGCGGAGTCCCCCATCTCCTCTAGGGTCTTGGCGACCACCCTGCTGCCCACGATGTGCAGGGGGGATTCTATGCCCATCTTAGAGGCCGTGCTTCGATCTCGTATTGCCAGTAATAACTGCCTGACTATGAGCCAGTAGATTCTATCTGACTCCTCCTCCATGTGAGTGACCTCTGCTGCAAGTTCAGCCCTCCTCTCCACCAATGCCTTGATTGAGGCTTCCAGCATTGATGAAGTTATGATGTGCAATCTGCGCATCAGGCCATAGATTGAAAAACTGGTCGGGTCAATGAAGCTCTGCAGGGTTATCTGCTTGAGAGTCTGCTCAACAATGCTGAGACCGGTCACACGCTGCGTGGTCGCCCGGATCTCTTCGAGGTGACCCTTCTTCAGCTCCTCTTTGGCGACGATCTGGATCGCGTCATGCCCAAGTATGTAGTTCGCTGTTATTACTCGAGTGAGAAGGTTGGGTGAACTGCAAAGGTCTGCGTTAACTATGCAGTTCTTCACCTCCTCGCGCTTGCGCTCCGTGCCGGGGACAAGCTTCAGTGAACCGTCGTCTTCGCGCTTGATTGAGACGATGTCGCCTGCTTTCAGCTTCACATCCTTAACCCAGTCTCTGGGGAGGGAGATGGTTAGGGTTGAGTATCCAACTCTCTGAACTTTCCTTGCTTCCAATAGCAGGCACTAGTCAATACGATCTAAGAATATGCAGTGTATACTTACAGTTTGCTAAGATCCAGACTCGAATAGGTTCGTAGAAATCCCAGCCACCCGCAGCCGCTCTGGGCTTTCTCTCTCTGGCGTTTTTTTCATGCGCAAGGGTCCAAGACTATTCTATAACGATTGTTGTAACGGTGGAGCGAGTCGAGGGAGAGAATAAGCGATTGACTCTGTTGCAGAGCGCTGCCAATACACGAGCGAAGTAGTCAGGGTTTGCTGCCGAAGATTGACCAGAAAAGTACGCTCGCCACAAATACTGGGTTTACACACTCAAGTAAGATATTGGGCGCTGTGTTTCTTGAATTCTTCCGTGATTCTACTGTAGAATGGTGCTGCTACTTCAGGTTGGAAAGTTAAGAGTACGATCATGTTCTCGAACTCGTAGAGCACAAGAAGGGCCTTGTAGTAGTGAACTGTGATGCCTCCAACTTTTCCAAGAAATGGGGCTAGTTTGCCCACGGACTCTATAATTATCTGGGGTACTATCGACGTGAAGTTTCGTTCCACCTCGTCTGACGCGAGTGATGGGACACCTTCCCGCTGTTTGGAGGCAAGAATGCGATAGTCGTCACTGACAACGGCGACATACCGAATCAAGGAATCTGACGCCAACATTGCATGAACAAAAGCTTCAATGTCCATTCAAAACCCACCCAAATCACCTTACAGCATCTATCTACATAACATAAGCTCTTAGTTTGCAGAGGATCCATGACTTATGTCATGGATTGTAATGCGTTAGATAGGAGCCACATAGAGCCGACGAAAAGTAACAGGCTAGAGCAAATGAAGAACACCCGGTCCAGTCGAGAGGCCTTCAAATACAATCTTAGTGCGTTTCTATCTGCGGCTCGCAGCGTGACCTTCATAATGCAGAACGAGTTCCGACGGGTTTCTGGATTTAACGATTGGTACTCTCAAAAGCGGATGGAGATGGGAGGTGGAGATTTGATGAAGCTCTGGAAAGATAAACGAAACATTACGGTCAAACAAGAACCAGTTCGCCCTTGTGCTCATGTTAAAGTCAACATAAATGAGCCACCTATCATAATCAATGATCAGATGTCTTTTGTCATCAAGCGTGCGAACGGAACTGTCGAGAGAAGCGAATCGATTCCACCGTGACCTCAACCACAACCTAGAGCACAGATGCAAACAACCGTGGAATGGCTCTGGTATTTTGTCGAGTTACCGGACAAAGATGTGGTTAGTGTTTGCGCGGAATATGTGACCAAACTTGAGTCGCTGGTGACAGAATGCGAATCTCGATTTCACAATTGAGCACGATCTCGCACACAGACTCTCTTGACAAAAGAACCGAATAGAATGCTTCTGAGTTATCTCTGCTGATTTATCGAGAGCAGCGAGTGACAGTTAATGCTGAATGATCGGCGATCGCATTTCTACGTTACCGTATTCGTTGCTTCTCTTGGTTGGGGTATGTACATGTATTTCATACCTGTATTTGCCCAATCGTTCGGCGCTACGTTTGTGGATCTTGGACTTATCGGAACGGTTTGGGCTCTTGCGACGACGATTACTCCGTTTTTGATTGGGTATTTGGCGGGCAGAATGAACCGTGTGTGGGTATATGTTCTCTCATTGACGCTCAACGCATTCGCTACCTTGTTTCTCGTTCTGTCACGTTCGGTGGTTGACATCATGGTCTTGCAGTTTTTTGGAGGAATCGGAATAGAGGCGTTTTGGGTGACCGCGGAAATTATGGTTACAGATCTGGCGCCGATAGAGGCGAGAGTGAGGGAGATGGGTCGATATGGTATCGCTTTGGTGTTGGGAGTCTTAATTGGCCCGTTGATCGGAGGATTAGTAACCGAAAGTTTTGGCTACGTCAATCTCTTCATAATTTCAGCTGTTGTAATTGGAGTCTCCACCGTACAAGCACTAGTTTGGCTGGTCTCAGGCTATAGAAGAACAGAGACGCCGCCTTCCCAGAGTTTTTCAGGTTATATGCGAATTCTTAAGCGGCTTTTGCCTTTGTACATGATGATCGTCTGCTACGGGATCATATGGGGAGTGATTACAGCCATTTTTCCGGGATACGCGCATTCCCTCGGGATTAGTGCTGTCCTGATCGGTTTTCTCTTCAGTGCTTTTAGTGTGGCAAGGATGTTCTCATACGCCACCGCACATCGTTACTCAAGATTCGGTGAGATGAAAACGCTACTCTCCGTTTCACTTGTGATCTTTGTTGGACTGCTTACCATCGCGATTTTCCCGACTTTCCTCACATTATTGGTTGGCATAATGCTGATTGGGGGAGGCGTTGGTCTGGTCTTCCCCATTACAATCGACATCGTCTCGCGTAATTTCCCCGGTGAACGGGCCAGCGCGGCTGTAGCGTCATTTGAAACTGCAATCAACATCGGTGGAACGGTGGGTCCGTTCATTTTTGGAATGCTTACCGTCATCACAACTATCGGGAGAAGTTTCTTATTGATGTCAATCTTCGGAATCTTCATGGCTCTCTTCGCGGTTAACGGAACAACTAAAACAAGAACTTAACACAACATTCTAAATGTGACGACCACAACCTTACCTGCGAGTGACTTGCCACCCGAACTAGCGCATAATCCTGAAGCATATTGGACCGGGAAGGAAACGTGAATCAGTGCGTTAATCTGTCTCGGATAGGCGCGTAGGCTGTGAATGACACTAAGGACATGAAGGCTTTCACTTTCTGGATCAGTAAAGAAAAGAAGCTGTATTCCGGAAAAGTGACGATCTGTCGGAGCTACGGCCAGGATCTGAAAATGTCACGGTACTTCTATCAGGGAAGAATTGTGGCTGGTTCCGTTCCTTGGATGGCATTACGCAGGCTGATTTGTATGGAAAGTGCTTGCATATTGGAAAAGGCCAAATCGACTTCGCTGAATGGCTAACTCAGCAGAGGAAAGCTGGAGAAATATAACCAAAGGTATCAATCGACTTTTGACAGGATAAGTCGTCAACCGACAACTTCACGTTACCCGAAAATGGGTAACGTCAAGTGTTTTGGGGTTCGCAATTTCGTGGAAAAGCGCTCGTTAGAGCTGGGAAGCACCCGATAAGTAGCATCAAGAAACAAGCTGTAGCTACGGCATTATGCCTAATGTTGTAACGTTAATCAATGTAACGTTACCCCAGCAGGTTGATTTGTACACTTGAATGATCGTCCACAAATTTATCAGTAAGTGACAAATCCTTTTTCTAGTTGTACGGTACAGTACTGTTAGATTGGTGACGCGATGTGGCTATGGAGAAAATGATTGCTGGCAATATTCCACTTAAGAGACTGAAAAAACTGGTTAAGGATACACTCAATCAGAATCCAGCGGTATTCAAACGGCTTGAAGAACTGTAATGGCTGAACTGACCGCTAGGGATTTCGAGAACATTCATTTACTGATTGAAAAGGACTTTAAATTCAGGCTGGGTGGCGGCGTACGTGATTCCAGCACCCTTGAATCTATCGCTGACAGACCTGAACATGGATTCTATTCCACAAATCCTCACCCTAGCATTTTTGATAAAGCTGCGTCCATCTTCGAAGGAATCGTGTGTTGGCATCCGTTCGTTGACGGTAACAAAAGAACTGCCTTGGTTATTACGCGTGTTTACTTAGCAGAACATGGTTATTCATTCTTCGTTCCGTTTAGTGCGGTTCGATTTTCAGTTCAGATAGCACAAAGCACGCAGAAGAAAAACCAAGAGACACAAGAGGAACTGGATCGCAAACTCAAGTATATTGCACGGTGGATAGGACGACATTCAGCAAAGCCAAACACATTCTTGGCCTCAATGAAGTTTAACGCATACGTCATGCTTCCGATGCAGACAATGATACTTCTGTCTCGGCATGGATTGGCTATGATTATGGTATGGTTCACGCGTCGATGGTTCGCTTTTGATATCTACCCCGAATATCGAGCGGAATTTCATAAGACAATGGTGCTTCTAATGCAACTAGATGCCGATAGCTTGTCTGGAAGACGAGAGTTTAAAGGGATAGGCCGCAGGTTCAAGCGTCTTCTGACTAGGACTTCTCAAAATCACTCTAGTGACCTTCGCTAACCGCTGATGAAACACCAACCGAATTGTTACAGCCTCACGTACCAACCGAAGACGTACCGTTACCCGAAAATGGGTGCCTTAAAAGAGCGAGTTACTGACAGTAAATCGCGCGATGTTGCGAAGCTAATTAAGTTCAGGAAAGATTGTTGTCGGTATTTTGAGCTTGCGTTCTGTATTATGGTCTCTCGTATCCCGAAATCATTCATTTGTCTGCTGCAATTTTGATTCTTGCAAGTGTTGAATAGTGGGCTTCTCTTCTAGAGAGTTCTGGTGAACAGAACTGAGTGAAGTCGCTAATGCGATCGGGACCATTCAGGATATTCTGGCCCCAGCAGTAATGATCACTGGAGTTGCTTTACTTCTCTTAACATTTAACGCAAGGCACAGCGTGCTCGTGAACCGGATCCGACTCTTGAATGATGAGAAGCGACAAATCAACGGAAAATTGGCCTCTTCCGAAAATCTTGACAAAACCGAGGAGATTCGGTTGAAAAGCATCAAGAATCAGCTGAATCTTCTGCTTCTACGTCTGGCGTATGTCAGGAACGGAATGCTCTGTCATCTACTTGCAGTACTGTTCTTTGTTTTGACATCGTTTTTGATTGGACTAGGTCTTTTGCCGACTCCTTCGGAGCTAACCGAAATTGCCATCAGCATCACCTTCACTCTTGGGATGTTCCTTGTCCTTGTAGGGGTCGCCTTCCTCGCGTTGGAGATATTCGTTTCTTACAAGGTAATTGTTGTAGAGGTCACTGAGGCACCTGAAAGCTAGCACAATATCATGTTGAGTTCATTCTCCTTCCGACAAAGACTCATTCCAGAATATCCAATGGTAGTCATTTCGAAATTCATGAATCCGTCTCTGCTATAGTTCTAGCTGAACCATCATAGAGGCGAGAGGAATTAGGAAGTCAACGGCGACACTTAACTATGATATATGACTAGAGAATCCCACAGGCTTCTTTCAGCCGTGGAAGTGTCAACTCTATCTATTAGCCTCCGCAGTACTTTTCACAATCTACTTTCGGTGATTTTCACTCACCTTTGTCAGGAATGATTTTCATTTCCAAGGCTTCGTTTCAATCGAGGGTGTGGCCGCTTGCAACGGATGTTCGTGTTCGCACTTGTAGCGCTGGCTATCTTCGTCCCGGCCCCAAGCAGTATGCCGATCTCCCCTAAGGCGCCATCTAGGGTTTTGATTCTCTCGTCGGTTGAGAGCCAATTTCCAATGCAATATATAGTCGAGGTGACGGCGGATTTGAAGCAGGCAGGCTATAACGTTACTTTCGTGAAGGGTGCGGCGATAACGGTCAGTTTCATCACGACTCAACTCGATAAGTACGACATCGTGATTTGGAGAACTGGCATGTATGTGCTCGGCAACACAACCTACTGGTACCTCGGCGAACAAGCTAACCAAACAACTCAGGATGCATATGCGGGACCGATATCAATTAGGACAATCGAAGTGTCAAACGGGATGCTTGCTGTCAGCGCTGACTTCTTGAGCAGCAACTTCGGCCCAAAGTCGTTAGCGAACGTCAAACTTGCAATTCTAATATCTAGCATGTCAATAACGATCGCTCAGATATTCATTTCGGCAGGCGTTAAGACAACCATTGACTTCTACCAGGAGGAGCCTCTACAAGGAGAGAGCAATAACGCGCCCCTCAGCCTATTCGACTGGGTCACAGAGTCTCTGGTCAGTTCTTTGACAACGGGAAGTACTGTGAGCGATTCCATTGCAAAGACGATTTACAACTACGAATATGTGAGCTCACTCAACGACATTTATTTGCCGCCAATTTCGTTCCTCGGGGACGGGAACCTGCAAATCGTGTGATTCAACAGCCACTTGTCTTCGACCTAAAGTCACGATTCTCGGCACCGTTTCGGGGTCAGTAACTCTTTTTAGCTATCTAACGCGTCATCGCTTGACAAATCCGAAATACGCGGGTGCATACATAGCTTGGGCAATAGCTGTAGTGAGCTGACTCCGAATCGAACGGCTAGGCCGGCCATCGGGCTCGCGTTTGTGATGTTGGGGTCCATTCTGGCTTGGGCCTTGAAGTCCCCGGATCTTTCAACTCTTATTATCGCTGTGATTGGAAGATTCCCACAGTTGCTTGACTCAAGTCTTCACTTGGAAGGTGTGGTTTTTCTGCGGAGTCAGATTGAGCTTCTGCAGAACTTTTCTACCCAAGTTCTTGGTAAAGGTGATTGGGTTACAGGTGAGATGAGGCCGCGCCCGGTCGGGGTCGGAATCAAGCTTAAGTTTTTCCTAATTGCAGCGACAACTGACGTTTCAATAATAGTTCCGACATGGAATGAAGAAAAATACCTCACCAAATGTCTCGAATCCCTAGTCAATCAGATTTGGCACGGTTCATTCGAAATCATCGTCGTCGATGGTGGCAGCACCGATCGGACTGTGCACGTCGCTGAGAAATATGCTGACAAGGTGCTGATCGAACCTAAGTTGCGGGTGGGGGCAGCTAGGAACCTAGGTGCCCGAAACGCGCGAGGTGGTATACTCGCATTTATCGATGCGGACACAATTGCTAACGCGCATTGGCTAGAAGCTATTACACGTGCGTTTCATGAGGAATCTATGGCGGTTGGTCTTACGGGGCCTACTCTACCATATGATGGTCAGCTCTATGATATCATAACATATCGCTTGTGGACAATTTATCTTCAAAGAATTCTCCTCCACTTCGAGATGCCCCACGTGATTGGGTTCAATTGCGCCTACAAGCGTGCGCCGTTTCTGCAAGTCGGAGGCTTCGATGAGGAGAACGTAATGTCAGAGGACATTAAACTCGCACATAAGATACGCCGGTACGGTAAGATCAAGTTCGATCGACACATGTCAGCGCTGACGTCCGCGAGAAGGTTCAGAAGATATGGC
>Ga0181527_1005146_pt1 | contig 10962 bp, 8 predicted proteins | sample PEATcosm2014_Bin_30_FD_119762 | JGI IMG/M metagenome (GOLD analysis project Ga0181527, IMG submission 119762) | Peatland microbial communities from MTU Mesocosm Facility, Houghton, MI, USA - PEATcosm2014_Bin06_60_metaG | ecosystem: Environmental > Terrestrial > Soil > Wetlands > Peat | place...
GATGGTCGACATTCATAGCCACATCATCTGGGGAGTGGACGATGGAGCCCGGAGCCGGGACGAAAGCATCGCGATGTTGCGGCTCGCCGCCGAAACCGGAACCACGGATATTGTGGCCACCCCACACTGCGATTCGCAGTACAGATTCGATCCGGAGGTGCGGGACCAGCGGATTCGCGAGCTGACGGAGGCGACCGGTGGTGTGCCGCGCATTCATCCGGCCTGCGATTTTCGATTGAATTTCGACAACATCCAGCTTGCTCTGCAGGAACCCGCCAGGTTCACCATCAATGGCCTTCGCTATTTGATGGTGGAATTCGACGACCTGCTGATTCCGCCGAGTATCGAGGAAGTTTTCCGGCGATTCGTGGCGCGCGGGACTTGTCCGGTGGTCACTCATCCGGAACGCAACCCGATTCTGCAAAGCTCTTTCGAGCGGCTGCAAAGCTGGACACAGATGGGTTGCTTGCTGCAAGTGACCGCGCAGTCGTTGACGGATCGTTTCGGGAAAGCCGCTCAGGAATCGGCGTGGGCATTGTTGCGAAAAGGCCTGGTACACGTGATCGCGAGCGATGCGCACGATACCGAATATCGTCCGCCGCGGTTGGACTTGGCTCGCGAAATCCTGGCTCGGGAGATGGGCGCCGAAGCCGCCGAACTGTTGCTGGTCACGAATCCTTCGGCGATTATTGCCGGTGGCCCGGTGTGGAGTTCCGCTGCGGCGCCGGTCGAGCCTCGAAAGAAGAGCCGGTTTGCGTTTTGGCGATAGGGCGCCGAAATAACTCGCAACCGCAGTTCCGGATCCCGCGTTTCTCAACACGTCACTTTGCGGGCGCTGGCTCCCGGTCTCTCGCGACCAGGCCGGCCATGCCCCAGTCCGCCAGCTTCGTAATCCGGCCTTGGCCGTGCGGCGGACCCGCTTCCCTGATCTCGAAGCCGGCGCTCCGGCCGTCGACTTCGACCAGAGCGTGTCCGAAAAACCAACCGTCCTGGTAGGCTTCGGATAAACGGAGGTGCCCGCCCGAACTCGCCATCGAGACATAGGTCACGCCTTCGAGTTCCAGACGCAGCATCTGGTGAACATGTCCGGCGACTACATACCGGACGCCGTACCGCCGGGCAAGCTGGTGCAAGGCGAAGTTCGGGTTCCCGAGCGCCACGTCGACCAGCCAGGACGGCCGGTGTGAAACGACAATCTTCAACGGCTGCCCGGCATGGGCTTTCAGGTCGGCTTCCAGGAAGGCCAATTCCCGATCCGGCAGTTGTTCGGACCGGCTGTTGTCCAGGATGGTGAAGTGCGCCTGCCGGTAATCGAAACTGTAGTGTGGCGGGTGCGCCGCGTACTGCTGGAACAGCCGTTCGGATACCGGTGACCAGATGTCGTGGTTGCCGGCCGCGAGATAGAGCGGATAGCGCCGGAAAGAACCGAGAAGCTGACCGACCTGGCGCCACTCTTCTTCCGCGTTCTGGTCGTTCATCCCCTGAATGCTGTCGCCCACGCCGAGGACGAACGCGGGGTTCTCGGCTGCCACCTCTTTCCACACCTGCTCGTACACGCCGGGTTGAGCCTCCCCGGTGCGGTCGCCCAGAATCGCGAAACGGAAAGTATCGGGCGCCGGGGCTCCGCGGATACCCAGCAGAAGGGTAAGGAGCAGGCCGCCGAATGTGAGGGCACGGCCGTGCCGAATTCCGATCCGCAAGCGATCAAACATCCCTCCTGGTATTCTCGCAGGTCCGGCTGTGGCGCCGTGAGCGGAAGGGCCCTGGACGACGTGGTTTTTCAGGCGCTGCTCAAGCCGGGAAAGAATATAGCCACGGATGAACGCGGATAAAGACGGGTAAACCCTTTACTTCCTTCATCTGCGTTCATCTGTGTTCATCCGTGGCTATATTCTTTCACGCCTTCTCACGGTCGCGGCAGCTCGCGGCCAGCTATGGTTGTTTCCTGGGCGCGTTCAACGATCGCTCCACCATATCGTGCGGATCGGTCGAAACCCCATGGTCGCGCCACAGCCAGCGCATCATCTCGGGAAAAACGGTCTGCAGCATCTTCTGGCCATGCCGCTGAATTCCCCAGGAGTAATTCACGTCGTAGCCCTTCTCGCTCAGGGCCTGCTCCATGCGGACATTCTGATAAAACCAGTCGCGGCGTTCATCGTAGCTGCCGTCGGGGCCGAGGGCCCGATTGTCGTTTCGTCCGTCCGCCAGGAACACGCGCAGGGGTTTCTTCGCGGCCTTCCGGATGATGTCCGGGTAGGCATCGCCGCCGCGAATGTTGGTAAAGCTGCCGACATTGCTCAGCACCTTGCGGAACTGGTCCGGCCGCTCCCACGCGACGGTGAAAGCCGCAATCGCCCCCGAACTGGAACCGCCGATGCCATGGCGCTCCGCGTCTTTCGATATGTTGTAGCTCTTAAAGAGCACGGGGAGCAATTCATCCACAATGACGCGGGCGTATCTATCGTCCAGCGTGTTGTATTCGGTCGGGCGGTTGGTGGTGCGATCTCCCCATTCCTGCGGGTTGGGCTCCGGTTGGTCGGGGCGGCGGCCCGGGTTGATAAACACGGCGATCATGACGGGAATCTCGCGCCGGTAGATGAGGTTGTCCATGACGAACTGGGCGCGAATATCGCCTTGCGGAGCCATAAACGCCTGTCCGTCGTTGTAGATCATGAGGCTGGCGGGGACCGCCGGGTCGTATTGCGCCGGCACGTAGATCCAGTAGGTGTGCTGCGTTCCGGGATAGGCTTCGCTGGGCAGAGTGAATGGCCCCCGAATCTCGCCTTTCGGAACGCCATCCTGCGGCACGGCATCGGACGCCAGTTTGTAATAGGTGCCGGGGTCGGGCGCCCCAGCCGGCGGCTGGGATTGTGCATACGCCGCCGTGGCCAGCAGCGCGAAGATCGGGAATCGATTGCGTTTCATGGCTGCGACGCCAACATATCACATTCGACGCGCGGGCCGAAACCGGGATCGAAATCCAGGCCAAACGCAGCTAAACTATTAGGGCCATGTCTGCCGGACGAATCCTCGCATTTTTCGCCGTGAGCTGCTGCGCCGCGGCGCAAACCAACTACAATTTCGACGAATCGAAGGTCACCCCGTACACCCTTCCCGATGCGCTCACGCTGCTGAACGGCCAGCCGGTACGCGATGCGGCCACGTGGAACGAATGGCGCCGGCCGGAGATTCTGCATTTGTTTGAAACCTACCAGTACGGACGCACGCCCGCCGGCCCCTACTCGGTTCGCATGGAAGTGGTGTCGTCGGAACCCGCGCTCAACGGGCTGGCCGTTCGCAAGCAGATTGTGATGCACTTTTCGAGCGATCCGGCGGGTCCGAAAGCCAACCTGCTGCTGTATATTCCCGCGGCGCATCGCGGCCCCGCGCCGGTGTTTATCGGCCTCAATTTCAGCGGAAACCACACCGTGGATGCCGATCCTGGCATCCGCCTGACCCAAGTCTGGACGCGGCAGAACGGCAGGCAGATGCCCGACCCCGGCACGCGGGGAACCGGGGCAGGGCAGTGGCAGGTGGAGAAGATTCTGGGCCGCGGCTACGCGCTGGCGACGATCTGCTATGGCGACATCGAGCCCGATTTCGACGGCGGCATCGGTTACGGTGTGCGTCCGCTCTTCTTCCGTCCCGGCCAGAGGGAACCGGCCGCCGGCGATTGGGGCGCCATCGGCGCATGGGCGTGGGGGCTGAGCCGCGCCGTCGACTACCTCGAAAAGGACGCGGATATCGACGCCACCAGGATCGCGCTGATGGGCCACTCCCGTTTGGGAAAGACCGCTCTTTGGGCCGGCGCGCAGGATACGCGTTTCGCCATCGTGATCTCGAACGAATCGGGCGAAGGCGGCGCTTCGCTTTCGCGCCGCAACTACGGCGAGGACCTGCGCCACCTGAATACCGCGTTTCCTCACTGGTTCTGCGCCAACTACCACCGCTATACGGACCATGAGCCGCTGCTGCCGATCGATTCCCACATGCTGCTGGCGCTGATGGCGCCGCGGCCCTTGTACATCGCCAGCGCGGAAGAGGACCGCGGCTCGGATCCGCGCGGCGAATTCCTGGCCGCCGTCAACGCCGGCCCGGTTTATGCCCTGCTGGGCAGGCGCGGAATCGGCACGGACCAGATGCCCGGCCTGCACCAACCCGTGGGCGATACCGTGGCATACCACGTCCGCGCCGGTAAGCACGACGTGACCGCCTACGACTGGGACCGGTACCTGGATTTCGCCGACCGCCAATTCGGGCGACATCCGTAAAGACGCGCCGCGTCGTTGCCGGCCCGATTGGTCCGTTCAGAATTGCTTATCCGCGGTCACAAAGTGATGCTCGATAGCCACTTGGCCGAACTGTACCAGGTCACAACCGGCAACCTGAACAAAGCGGTAAGACGCAACCCGAAATTACCGATCTCATTCATTCCACACCGCTTAACATTTCCGCGCCGCGGCTCCCAGCCTCTCCCCGTGCTACCTCTCAGGTGGGGCATGCTTTAGCTTGCCCTACACGTTTTCCGGTGCCTCTAGAAAGGATTCCGTATGTCAGACCAAACCAAAAAGCCGATTTCGGAAGCGCGCCTCGCTGCCAACCGGGCCAACGCCCAGAAAAGTACGGGTCCGAAGACCCCCGCGGGCAAGCTCCGTTCCGCTGCCAACGCCTGCCAGCACGGCTTCGCCGGCAGCAACCTCGCCCTCGACCGCCTCCGGCAACGTCCTCATCACCACCTCCCGCCGGATCCCAATCAGCCCTTACCGAACGAACCCAACCCAGCCGACCAACCCACTGAAACAAAACCGGTTATATCCGCCGTAACACCCTCTCAAAACCCCCATCCCGCCCCTGGCGCTCTAGAACTGAAAACTGATGACCGACAACCGAAAGCTCGACCGCACTCGCACCCTGCGCTATCCTCGTGGCGGTGGCCGTCGGCCTGCTCATGGCCGTATCGTTGTTTCTGAAGGCGCACGGAACTTATGCTGGGTCCCCTGTTCGATTCACCGGCTTTCGACCGCCCCGCCCTGGCGGAACGGCTGAGCGCCTTGGCCGCCGAAAAGGTCCTGATCGGCGCCAGTTCCTGGAAGTATGAAGGCTGGCTCGGACAGGTCTATGCCCGCGAGCGGTATCTCGAGCGCGGCAGGTTTTCCAAACGCCGTTTTGAAACCGAGTGCCTGCGCGAGTACGCCGAAACCTTCCCCATCGTTTGCGGCGATTTCGCTTTCTATCAGTTCCCCGAACCGGAATTCTGGCGCCGCCTGTTCGCCCAGACTCCGCCCGGTTTTCAATTCGCTTTCAAAGTGCCGGAGCAAATCACCTGTAAATTGTTTCCAGCTCACCCGCGCTACGGCGCCACCGCCGGCAGGGAAAACGAAAGCTTCCTCGATGCCGGGTTGCTCAAACAGATGTTCCTCCGCCCCCTCTGGCCCTACCACCGCCAGGTGGCCGTGCTGATCTTCGAATTCGGCGCCTTCAGCCGCCGCAGCTTCTCCGCTCTGCCCGAGTTCCTCGACCGCCTCGACCCGTTCCTGGCCGCCTTGCCCCCCGAATTCCGCTACGCCGTCGAGATCCGCAATCCGGATTACCTGGCGCCGGAGTATTTCCGCAGCCTGCGCGCCCGCCGCGTCGCCCACGTCTTCAACGCCTGGTCGAAAATGCCCGAGCTCGCCTCGCAAATCGCGCTGCCCGATTCGGTCACCGCGGAGTTCACCGTCTGCCGCGCCCTGCTCCGCCGTGGCCGCTCCTACCAGGAGGCCGTGGACAAGTTCGCCCCCTACACCGAAACCCAGGACCCCAATCCCCAAGCCCGCCAGTCCATGCGCTTGTTGATCGGCCGCGCCCGCGAAAACCGGCAGTTCCTTTTCCTGTTTGTCAACAACCGCCTGGAAGGCAACGCGCCCCTGACGGTCCTCTCGCTGGTCGAACCCTAGGCGCCCGGCAGCGGCTCGAATCGCGCCTGGAAGAAACGCAGGTGCTTCGGCTCGTAGACCATGCGCAGGCCGGTGACGGATTTGCGCCCTGCGTACACCGCCGCCACCGATTCGGCGGTCACGTCCATGTGCGCCTGGGTATACACGCGCCGCGGAATGGCGAGCCGCACCAGTTCCAGTTTCGGCAAGCGGTCCTTGCCGGTATCGGGGTCGCGGCCGGCGGAAACCGCGCCGCGCTCCATGGTGCGCACCCCGGCATCCAGGTAGATGGCGGCGGCCAAAGCCTGGGCCGGGTAGGATTGCTGCGGGACGTGCGCCAGAAACGCCCTGGCATCCAGAAACACGCCGTGGCCTCCGATCGGCCAGACGATGGGAACCCCGGCGGCGGCCAGTTTCTCGCCCAGGTAGCGCACCTGTCCCACGCGCGCCCGGATGTGATCGTCCTCCACCGATTCCGCGATGCCGATTGCCACCGCTTCCATGTCGCGTCCGGACATGCCGCCGTAGGTGTGCAATCCCTCGTATACCACCAGCAGATTCTGCGCCTGCTCCGCGATTTCGCGGTCCCGCAAACCAATGAAGCCTCCGATATTCGCCAGCGGGTCTTTCTTGGCGCTCATGGTGCAGCCATCCGAAAGCGCGCACAAATCCTTGACGATATCCGCGATCGGCCGGCCGGCATGGCCCGGCTCGCGCTCCTGAATGAAGAACGCATTCTCCGCCACCCGCGTGGCATCCAGAATGATCTTCACGCCGTGCTTTTCGGTCAGCGCGCGCACCTCGCGGAGATTGGCGAGCGAAATGGGCTGCCCGCCGGCCATATTCACCGTGGCGGCGACGCTGGCGTATGGGACACGGCCGGGGTTGCGCTCCAGCACACCTTCGAGTTTGGCCAGGTCGACGTCGCCCTTGAACGGGTGCGGGTCGGCCGCATCGTGCGCCGCGCCGATAATCACGTCTTCGAAGCTTGCCCCGGCCAATTCCTGGTGCAGCCGCGTGGTGGTGAAATACATGTTCCCCGGCACCACGTCGCCCGGGTGAATCAACACCCGCGAAACGATGTGCTCGGCGCCGCGCCCCTGGTGCGTCGGAATCACGTACTCGTAGCCGTAATATTTTTGAACCGCGGCTTCCAGGTGGTAGAAGCTTTCGCTCCCGGCGTAGGCTTCGTCGCCCAGCATCATGCCGGCCCACTGGCGGTCGGACATCGCCGAAGTGCCGGAGTCGGTCAACAGATCGATATAGACATCGCGCGAGCGCAGCAGAAAAGTGTTATACCCGGCCTCCCGCAGCGCCCGCGCGCGCTCTTCCGCGGAAGTCATCCGCACCGGCTCGACCACCTTGATGCGAAAAGGTTCGGCCCAACTACGCTTGTTTGCCGCCATTGGTATGCTCCTGCTACCAGTCTAAGGAAGACTGCCGGCGGATGGAGTGCCACAACCGTTTTCGGACGACCGGCGCCGGACGCCGATGAGTGGCTGGATTGCGCGCTTGGCCGGTTACCGCCAGTCATGGCTGCGCGGCCCTTTTCAGGCAAGCACTAAGATGTTTTCGGCGAGCGCAGCCTGCTTGAGCGGACCGTCCGAAGTCGCGAGCGGGAGATTGGTGCGCAACGACAGGTCCAGATAAGCCGCGTCGTACGCCGCGAGGTTTCGGCGGCGGGCAAGCGACTCCAAGCCGATATTGGACCACAGGTTTTGGGGCTCGACACGTATAGGCAGGGCCTTGAGAAGACCAAGGTACTCGGCAATCTGCCGCTCCGAGATTCGCCTGCGTTTGCTAAACGAGACGAAAATGCTGTTGGCAACTTCGAACGGCCAGATTTCGGGAACGATGGCGTCGCTAACTGCAAACTCTTCCAGGACGCGGCGACTGTACGGGGTATCCTCGGTTGGATCTCCCGGAAAGCACCATGAGATTGCGACGGAGGCGTCGAGAACGAACGCCGCCATCAGTAGCGGTGCCCCTCATGCATAAGCTTGCGGGTAACAGGCTCGCCGAGCGTGAGGCGGTGCTTCTCCCCGAATTCGAGCATGCGCCGGACGGCTTCCTCCCGCTCGGTCCGGACGGAGGCAGCGCTGCCGGGAGACGCTGCAAGGGCGGCCTCCTCGGCGAGCGAGAGAAGGTACTCGTCTAAGGCCATACCGCTAGCCTGCGCCCGTGCCAGCAATCCTGCCTCGACCTCCGGCCTCAAGTGAAGAGTGACCGTCATAGTGTCCGCTCTCTTCAGTTTACGTCAGATTCACCGCCGCCTACTTGGCGTCGCGCCAGTTGTCGCCGGTGCCGATATCCACCACCAGCGGGACGTTCAGCTCGCGCACCCCTTCCATCTCGCGTTTCACCAGGGCCGAAAGCGGAGCCACTTCCTCGGGCGGACACTCAAAGACCAGCTCGTCGTGAACCTGCAGCAGCATGGCGGCCTGCCATGCGTCCTGTTCCAGCTTGCGGTGGATGCGCACCATGGCCAGCTTGATGAGGTCGGCGGCGGTCCCCTGCAGCGGCGAGTTTACGGCGGTGCGCTCGGCAAATCCGCGCGCGGTGGCGTTGCCGCTATTGATATCGGGAATGGGCCGCTCACGCCCGAACAGGGTGCGGGTGACGCCGCTCCGCCGCACCTCGGCGATGGTCTGGTCGATGAAGCGGCGCACCCCGGCGTAGCGCGCGAAGTAATTGCGGATATATTTTTCGGCCTCGGCGCGGGAAATGCCGAGTTGCGCGGCCAGGCGGAAACCGCCGATGCCGTAGACGATCCCGAAATTGACGGCTTTGGCTTCGCGGCGCGCCTCGGGCGTAACCATGAGCGGCGGCACGCCCATCACCTCAGCCGCCGTGCGGGTATGAATATCCTCGCCATGGCGGAAAGATTCGGTCAGCAGCGGGTCGCCGGAAAAATGCGCCAGCAGGCGCAGCTCGATCTGGGAATAGTCGGCGGTCACGAGTTTCCAGCTTTCGCGGGGCACGAAGGCGGCGCGGATCTCGCGGCCCTCCTCGGTGCGGATGGGAATGTTCTGCAGGTTGGGGTTGGACGACGACAGCCGTCCGGTAGCGGCGCCGGCCGCGTTGAAGCTGGTGTGCAGGCGGCCGGTGCGCGCGTCGATCAACGCCGGCAGGGCGTCCGCGTAGGTGCCTTTCAGCTTGGCGAGCTTGCGATATTCGAGCACCTTGCGAACGATTTCGTGATCCGGGGCCAGGGCTTCCAGCACGTCGGCGGCGGTGGAGACGGTCTTGCCCTTGCCGTGCTTAAATGGCGCGGGCAGCCCCAGGTCTTCAAACAAAACCTTACCCAATTGTTGGGGCGAGCCGACGTTGAACGGCCGGCCGGCGAGCCCATGAATCTCCCCGGTAAGGCCCGCAATCCGAGTTTCCATCAGGGCCGAGAGGCGGGCCAGCTCGGCGGTGTCGATGCGCACGCCGTGGCGCTCCATGCGCGCCAGCACTTCGGCCAGCGGCAGCTCGATCTCGTCGTACAGAGGGCGCAGGCCGCGGCTCTCCACTTGCGGCGCGAGCAACTCAAAGAGCTGGAAGGTGACGTCGGCGCGCTGCTCGGCGGAAGCGCCCGGTTTGATACCCAATTTGCGCGCAGCCAGCTCGTCCAGGCCGCAGCCGGACGGGTCGGCTTCGAGCAGAAAGGCGTAGAGCATCGGGTCGTGGCGGAAGCCGCGGGCAGCCATGCCCTTGCGCTCCAACGCGACCAGCGTGCTCTTCACGTCGCAAGCGATCTTCTCCGCGGCCGCGTCCGAGAGCCATCGGCCGAGCGCGGGGAAATCGTTCTGCGCTACGGCGCAGGCTTCGCCGGGAGCGGCCGCCAGGCCGATGGTGTCGAGCGCCAGTTCCCCTTCCCCCGATTCGGCCAGCGTCAATGCCACCGGCCCCGCCGAGTGGGCCTTCCGCCAGTCCGCAACAGCTTCCGCGCCGGCCAGCACCTTGTAATCCCTCAGCCCGGTATCTTCGGAGGGACCCAGGTCCTTCAGCATGCTGTGGAACTCCAGCTCTTTGTAGAGCGGGCGCAGCAGGCTTTCCTCGGCGGGACGGACGCGCAGGGCGTCGAGCGAAAACTCGATGGGCACGCCGACTTCGATGGTGGCGAGCCTCTTGCTCAGGCGGATTTGCCCGGCGTTGTTCTGGAGGCTCTCGCGATACATCTTACGCTCCACCTCGGCGGCGTGCCCGATGGCGCCTTCCACCGAACCGAAGCGCTCGATCAGATCCTTGGCGCCCTTATCGCCGATGCCGGGAGCGCCGGGGATGTTGTCGATGGCGTCGCCCTTCAGCGCCAGCAGATCGGCCACCTGGGTGGGATGGACGCCGAGGAAAGCTTTGACGGCGGCGGGATCGTACCAGGCGTCGTCCTTGGCGGGATTGAGCATGGAGACACGCTCGTCGACGAGCTGCATCATGTCTTTATCGCTGGATACGATCACCACCTCGCAGCCGGCGGCTTCCGAGCGGCGGGCGATGGTGCCGATGACGTCGTCGGCTTCGTAGCCGGGGTATTCCAGCGTGGCGATGCGCAACCCGTCGAGCAGGCGCTTGACGTAGGGGATCTGCGCCAGAAAATCCTCCGGCGTCTCGGCGCGATTGGCCTTATACGCCGGGAACTCCTGTTCGCGGTAAGTGGGGGTCGAACTCTCCAGCACGGCGGCGATGTAATCGGGTTTGGATTCGCGCAGCACCTTGCGCAGCATGTTGTGGAAGATGAAGACGACCTCGGTACCGAGGCCGGCGGAGGTGCGCATGGGGGGCGCCGAGCTGCGCGCGCGGGCGTGGTAGGCGCGGAACAGAAAGCCGAACGTGTCGATGAGGAACAGGCGTTGGCCGGGCACGAAGAAGCACAATTCTATCAGGTGTTTCTACATTTTTCACAGGCTAAAGCCTGTGCCCTGGCTCCCGGGCTTTCGGCAACTCCGTTCCACCCGGAAGCGCCGGGTGAGCCGCGTGGATAAACTCCAGAAAAGCCCTTTACAAATATACCCCCGGCGGTATAGGATGGGTCGAGTGGGAAAGCCGTTCCCGCGAATTCCAGAGA
>Ga0181527_1005147_pt1 | contig 10961 bp, 13 predicted proteins | sample PEATcosm2014_Bin_30_FD_119762 | JGI IMG/M metagenome (GOLD analysis project Ga0181527, IMG submission 119762) | Peatland microbial communities from MTU Mesocosm Facility, Houghton, MI, USA - PEATcosm2014_Bin06_60_metaG | ecosystem: Environmental > Terrestrial > Soil > Wetlands > Peat | place...
CACTGCGACCGCATCCAACAGGCCGGACATATGGATGCAAGCGATCCGATCCAAAACAGCTCGCCAACCTTGCAGGCCGGGGGCCGTCCACATATGGATTGCTTCGCTTCGCTCGCAATGACGGGTCGATTTGACCGGAACACGCTCTAAACGCCGCCGACGGTAGCCGTTTCCCCGAACCAACGTCCATCCCAAGAACTTGGGATATCCACCTACGGGGGCCGGGCACTAGAGTTGTGTCTCCGTCGATGGAGAGCGCCATGATCATCACGTTGCGGGGCAGCGATCGCAAAGACAGATCGGATCTTTTTGACCAACTGTTCCGCCTGCGCCACGACATATTCGTCAAGGGACGTGGCTGGTCGCTGCCGTGCGGCAACGGCCGGGAAACCGACCAATACGACGTCGACGATGCGGTGTACTTCATCGACATCAATAACGACGGCGTTATCGAGGGAAGCGTGCGCGCGACGCCGACCGAAAGATATTCGTTGCTAGCCGACTATTTCCCGCACCTGATCGAAAACGGCATGCCGGCGCGCGCACCCGACGTGTACGAATGCACGCGCTATATCGTCATGCCGGCGCAAAAGAACCGCGATAACATCCGTGCCGCCAAGGCGCGCCTGCTGATAGCTTTGTTTCGCTGGGCGATGGAGCAAAACCTCGCCTATTTGCAGACCGTCATCGACGCCGGCACGCTCTCGAGCTTCGTGGAAATGTCGCTGAAGACGATCCCGCTCGGCTTGGCGCACCCCTATGGCGGCGGACGCGGCGCCCCGGGCGGAGGCGAGTGCCTGGCGATACGCTGGCCGGTCTGCCCCGAGGTCATCACCGACGTGCTCGAATTCGTCGGTTGGTCGAAGACGCCGGAGGACACCTACGATCCCGCGGTCGTGCGCGCATCGTCGCCGGAACTTCAATTGATGTGACTGCGGAACAAAGGACCATCGCAATGAGCAAACTTGCGCGCCCGATTACCAAAGATGAAATCGCGGCCTACAACTTGGCCGGCGTGGTTCTGTTGCGCGGAATTATCGACCTGCCGACCGTCAACACGTTGCGGCGCTGCATCGACGAGGCCGTGCGCACGATGCAAGACAGCCCCAGCGGCTACGATCTCAGCCTGCTGACGCGCGCGATCGAAAACTACGATAAGAGCACCTTGCAGGAAAAAAGCGACGGCCAACACGACGTTTCCGCCATTGCCGAGCACATTCTGTCGACCGGAAAGCCGTTTCTGTTCGACGGCGACGAAGCGGGCAAAGGAAGTTTTCTGCTCGATACCGGCATTGCCTCGCGGCTGCGCGAGTTCCGCCGCTTCACGCTGAGCGGCCCGATGCCCGAAATCGCGGCGAGCCTGCTCGGCGGCGATCAGGTCAATTTCTTCGGCGACCAGATTTTCGTCAAGGAGCCCGGCACGCGCGAGCGAACGGCATTCCATCAGGACGCCACCTATTTCGAGATCGATGGCGACCAATGCTGCGTTCTTTGGATCCCGGTCGATCCCGTCACCATGGAAAATGGAACAATGCTGTACGTGCGCGGGTCGCACCGCAGCGGCACGCTCTATCAGCCCAACGTGTTCGTCTCGCAGACGCCGCTGCCCGGCGCCGAGGGCGAGCCGTTGCCGGACATCGAGGGCCATATGGCGGACCACGACATCGTTCATTTCGACGTCGAGCCCGGCGACGTTATCGTCCACCATTACCGCACCGTCCATGGCGCCGGCGGCAACAACAGCCGGTATCAGGTCCGCCGCGCCGCGTCGCTGCGCTATTGCGGCGACGATATTCGCTTCCGGAGCCGGCCGTGGGCGCCGCGGCAGCTCCATCATACCCAACGCCTCGAGGACGGCGACCCGCTCGGCGGTCCCGACTTTCCGGTCGTGTGGACGCGACGCCGCTCACGAGAAGCCGCGTGAGCGCCATCTCGAGCAAGGCGGCCGTTGCCGAGGCGGCGAACTCGAGCCGCCTGGAATGCCGCGATGTTTGATGCTGCCGAGCCTTCAACTGTGGACGGGACGCGGCGCATGCAGACCGTGGCGATGATTCTCGATTGCGCGATCGTCGAGAGCGCCGAACTGAGGTTGCCGCTGTTGGTCTTTCTGTTGCGGAAGGCTCGGCTCGAGCTGGAGAAGGCGGAGGGGGCGCTGGCTGGGGGAACGGAGCGCTTTCCGTAGATGGCCGTCAGCGAATTCGGCGCCGCGCATTTCCTGTCAACGCCAGATCGAGCCTCCTCTCATGAGTGGGCGAACGCTCTCTGGCTACATGGTTCTTTGACGTTTCGGACACGATCGGTGGGGCAAAAATGGTCGATAAAACAAAGCTGGATGCCGGCGCGAACCCTTCGAGCCAGCGCGAACTGGTCGTCGCCTATCTGAGATATGCGTTGGACGACGTCGGCGCGCTCAGTCCGGTGGGACTGCGCCTGCTGCAAATGACCATCGCATCGCTCACCGAGGAGGTTCCGGTGAATATCGCCGTCGGCGAACTGTCCCGGTGGTTGAGCTGATCTACGGCTTGCTCGACGAATTCATCGATTCGACGAGCGCCAGCACGGCGCGCCGGGTCTTTTGATCGGCAAGCTCCGAAAACGCCTGGACCATGCGCAACGATACCGGGTCGGCCAGCAGATCGTAGGGCGAGGAGTTTCGCACCGTGGTCTGGGTCTCGCCGCCTTCGAAAAAGGCCGTGACCGGCACTTCGAGCAGGCCGGCGATCTGGTACAGCCGGCCGCTACCGACGCGGTTGGTGCCCTTTTCGTACTTTTGAATTTGTTGAAAAGTGACGCCCAGTTTTTCTCCCAGGCCCTCTTGCGTCAGCCCGCGGACCAGTCGATGAACGCGGATATTCCGCCCGACAAGCTTGTCCACTCGGCTTGCTGACTTATTCGACGGTTTAGGCATTTTCCATTCCAGTGGTTGAAACGATCCGGGTTGCTATTGCACTTTTTCGGCTATCCCGGCAATGCCGTGTATTGGTATCGCCGGCCCGCTTATCAGACATGACGCTTCAGGTCCCGCGCGACGGCAGGAACGTCGTGACACGCCTCGAGCGACACGGACCGGGTCGCGGAACAGTACCTCGGAATGGTTCTGATTCGCCGCGCTTGTCGTGCTGCCGGCGGTGGCGCTGATTGTATCTGCACGCCTGGCTGGCGTGGCGCATCCGGAATACTCCTGACTTGGGCAGTCAATCAGGAGAGTTTCGGCGTGAAGGGTTAATCGTTTACTGAAAGGATTTTCTCCCCGAATACAAACGGCGGCGCGAATTTTCTTACTGTTGCTCTTATTACATAAGAAAATTTTGCCATTTACAGACTGAAATATGCGAATATATAGAATATCATTCTTCGCTGCGGTCGGTTTCGCCGCGCGCCGACATCTCGCATCGATGAGGGCCTCATGACGTCTCCGCTCGAACTGAAAAAGATCAAAGTCTCAGGCCCGGTCGTCGTCACCGCCAACCGGGTCGGCGACGGCGCCGTGATTTACCGCAGCACCGAAGGCGGCTGGACGACCGAGTTGGGCGGTGCCGCAATTGTGACGGATGCTGCCGGCGTTCGCACCCTGATGGCGGCGGCGCTCGCCGACGACCTGGGCGCGGTCGGTCCCTATGTGGCGCCGGTCAAGCTGTCGGCCGGCGGCGATGTCCGGCCCGGCAACTTGCGCGAATTGATCCGCCTGGGAGGGCCGACGATTGCCCTGCCGGTGCCGCTGGGTTGCTAGTGGTTCAATGCCGACGCTTCGCACCTGCGATTGTGTCGGCATCGAACCACAAAGCATTGAGTTTGCTAGTGGTCCGGGCTGACGCTTGGGTAGCAAGCGTCAGAGTCGGACCACTAGAGTATGACCCACAAAAAGCTACCCTCGGACGCGATCCGCGGGTAGAGAGCGGTTCTGCGAAAAGGACATGCTCAAACCCGTGAGCTAGGCGCGCATGTATGTTTATGACGCATTCGATCGGACGCTTGTCGACGAGCGGGTCGCGGAATTCCGCGATCAAGTCGCGCGGCGGCTGTCCGGCGAATTGACCGAGGACGAATTCAAGCCGCTGCGGCTGATGAACGGCGTCTACCTGCAGCTCCACGCCTATATGCTGCGGACCGCCATTCCCTACGGCACCTTGTCGTCGGCGCAGTTGCGCATGCTGGCCCATGTCGCGCGCAAATACGACCGCGGCTACGGCCATTTCACCACGCGGCAGAACATTCAATACCACTGGATCAAGCTCGCCGAACTGCCGGACGCCATGGCCGACCTCGCCAGCGTCGGCATGCACGGCATGCAGACCAGCGGCAATTGCGTGCGCAACATCACCACCGACCAATGGGCCGGCGTCGCCCCGGACGAGATCGAGGATCCGCGGGTGTGGGCCGAGCTGATCCGCCAGCATGTCACGCTTCATCCCGAGTTTTCTTTCATGCCGCGCAAGTTCAAGATCGCGGTCGGCACCGCGCAGCACGATCGCGCCGCGCTGCGCATCCACGATCTGGCGCTGCAACTGCATCGCAACGGCGACGGCGAGACCGGCTTCGAGGTCATGGTCGGCGGCGGATTAGGCCGCACGCCCTTTCTCGCCAAGACCATCAAGCCGTTTTTGGCAAAGCGCGATGTCTTGAGCTACGTCGAGGCGGTCCTGCGCACCTACAATCAGTTCGGCCGCCGCGACAATATCTACAAGGCGCGCATCAAGATTTTGGTGCACGAACTCGGCGCCGAGGCGTTTGCCAAGGAAGTCGATGCCGAATGGCAAAACATCAAGGACGGCGCACTGTCGCTCGAGCCCGCTTTGGTCGAGGAGATCGCCGGCCGCTTCCTTTATCCGGATTACGCGCGGCTTACCGACAGCCCGCCGGAGCTTGCCGCGGCGCGCCGCGCCGACCGCGGCTTCGACGCCTGGATGGCCAATTCCGTCGCCAATCACAAAGTCGCGGGCTACGCCATCGTGACGTTGTCGCTCAAGCCGGAGGGCGGTACGCCGGGCGACGCCACGGCGGTGCAGATGGACGCCATCGCCGATCTCGCCGACCGCTACTCGTTCGGCGAAATCCGCGTCGGCCACGAGCAGAACCTGGTGCTGCCCCATGTCGCCCAGCGCGACCTGCCGGCGCTGTGGCGCGCGCTCGACGGCATCGGCGTCGCCACGCCGAACGTCAATCTCGTGTCCGACATCATCTCCTGTCCCGGCCTCGATTATTGCAGCCTCGCCAATGCGCGCTCGATCCCGATTGCGCAGGAAATCGCGCGGCGGTTCCACAACCTCGATTTGCAGCGCGATCTCGGCCGGTTGCACGTCAACATTTCCGGCTGCATCAATGCCTGCGGCCATCATCACGTCGGCCATATCGGCATTCTCGGCGTCGAGAAGAACGGCGAGGAATTCTATCAGATCACGCTCGGCGGCAAGGCCGACGAGGACGCGGCGCTGGGCGCGCTGATCGGCCCCGCGGTGCCTTACGACCAGGTCGCCGACGTGGTCGAGGATATCGCCGCGGCCTATCTCGAATTGCGGCAGCGGCCGGGAGAATTGTTCGTCGATACGGTCAAACGGACCGGCATCGAACCGTTTCGGGAGCGCGTCTATGCCACTCGTTGAAAACGGCCAGGTCGTCGCGGACCGTTATGTCCGCGTCGACGACGCGGCGCCGCTGCCGGAGCGGGTGCCCGTCATCGTCTCGGCCAAGCGCTTTGTGGCGGAGGCCGATGCGCTGTCGCGCCGCGACGGTTCGCTCGGCGTGTCGTGGCCGAACGACCGGCGGGTTGCCGAATTGAAACCCTGGCTCGGCCATCTGGCGCTGATCGCGCTCGATTTTCCCAAATTCCGCGACGGCCGCGGCTATAGCCAGGCGCGGCAATTGCGCGAGAGTTTGGGCTTCCGCGGCACGTTGCGGGCCACCGGCGACGTCTTGCGCGATCAGTTCCATTTTCTGGTCCGCGCCGGTTTCGATTCCTTCGAAGTGAAGAAGCCCGCCGATGCTCAGGCTTTCGCCAAGAGCGTGGCGCGCTTCAGCGTGTTCTATCAGCCGAGCGCCGACGGCCGGGTCACCGCCTTGCGGCGGCGGTTGCAAGACGGCGCCGCCGCGAAGCCGCGCGAAACGGTGTAAGAGTCGTCATTCCGGGGCCGAGCGGAAGCGAGGAGCCCATAATCCATATCCCCTGCGCCGGGAGTATGGATTCCGGGCTCGCCGCTTTCGCGGCGCCCCGGAATGACGCATAAGAGGACATCATGACTCCAGTCGTCGCAATCATTGCGCCCGGCGCGATGGGCGCGGCGGTGGGCCGAAGGCTCGCCGATCACGGGCTCAAAGTGCTGACATCGCTTTCCGGCCGCAGCGCGGAAACGGCCGAGCGGGCGCGGGCCGCCGGCATGATTGCTGCGACCGACGACGAGATCGGGAGTTGCGATTTCATCCTCTCGATCCTGCCGCCCGGCGATGCGCTGTCGCTCGCCGAGCGCTTCGTGCCGGCGCTCGCCGCGAGCAATGCCAAGCCGGTCTATGTCGATTGCAACGCCGTCAATCCGAACACGGTCGAACGCGTGGCGGCTGCGATCGCGCCGACCGGCTGCGGTTTTGTCGATGTCGGGATCATCGGCCCGCCGCCGAAGCCGTCTTCTTCAAACCCGCCCCCGCATGCGGGGGAGGGCAGGGAGGGGGCCGGCGCGGCGGCCACCGGAACCGGCACGCGCTTTTACGCTTCAGGTCCGGCGGCACAGCGCTTTGCCACCCTGCGCGACTACGGCCTCGACATCCGCGTCCTCGACGGCCCGATGAGCGCGGCCTCGGGACTGAAAATGTCCTATGCCGGCATCACCAAGGGGACGCAAGCGATCGGCGCCGCGATGATGCTGGCGGCACAGCGCTCAGGCACCGCCGACGATCTGTTCGCCGAACTGCAATTGAGCCAGAAGGAAATGCTGGCCTGGTTCAAGCGGCAATTGGCGACCATGCCGCCCAAGGCCTATCGCTGGGTCGCGGAGATGCAGGAGATCGCCGGCTTCGTCGGCGACGACCCCGCGGCGCACGACCTCTACCAAGGCGCCGCGGAGTTTTTCGAGCGTTTTGCCGAGGATTTCGCGGCGGGTGGCAAGGATGCGGCGGCGCTCGCGGCGTTTTTGGGCAAGGCTTCGTCAAGTCATTGAAGGCAGTCGAACGCCTCGCCCACCTTCTCCCTCTCCCCTTGCGGGAGAGGTCGGCGAGCAAAACGAGCCGGGTGAGGGCCGCTCCGACCTACTTCCCCTCAGTCGATTTCCGAGCAACCGGTGTAGCGGTGTAGCGTGGGCAAAACCGCCTGCGCTTGCGCAACCGCGTGGTCGCCGCACTCCAACAATTTTGCCCACGCGGCTCCGCTCTCGCGCCACGGCGCCGCGCCGCGTAAGATCGTCGCGGCGGCCGTGTTTCATCCCGGCTGTTCGATGATAGAATGGGGAAGGTTTTCCCCGGCAAGACACCTGGCGCGACCACGGGAGCAGGCGATGGGAACGGTTCTTCCCGCAACCTATCCGACCGGGCTTTCGGCGCGGCTTGCGCTCCGCCGCAATATCTATTGCGGCCCGACCGCGGCAATGGCGCGCCGGTCCATCTCGGCAAGCCCGAGCTGATCGGCATCAAAGACCTCGCCGCGCCCGATTACGGCGACGCGGTGCCGGTGCACGACGACGAAATTCCGGTGTTCTGGGCCTGCGGCGTGACCCCGCAATCGGTGGTCGCCGCGTCCAAGCCGGAATTTTGCATCACCCATTATCCCGGCGCTATGCTGGTGACCGACCGCCGCAATAATGAATTCGCCATCATGTAAAATGTAGGATTGCGCCGCGAGGCCCGCTCCGGATTTCGCTGCCGCTCCATCCGGGCTACAGGTACGGCCATGAACGACATTGCCTCGCCGCCCGACACCTTCGATCCCGCCGCCGCCGGCTGGAAGCGCGTGAAGTCGCCGGGTTTCGGCGACCTGATCGGCCCGCTGTGGCGGCAGGGCGACGGCCGCTTCGGCTTTGTCGCCACCGAAAAGCATCTCAATTTATTCGGCATCGTCCACGGCGGCATGATGGCGACCTTCGTCGATCAGGCGATGGGCATGACGGCGCTGCGCGCCAACAACGACAAGAAGCACGCCACCATCGAACTCGGCGTGCAATTCATCGGCACCGTCAAGCTCGGCGAGTTCGTCGTCGCGGACTGCGAGGTGGCGCGGCTCACGCGCTCGATCATCTTCATGCGCTGCAAAGTCACGGTCGGCACCCGCACCGTCGGCACCGCAAGCGGCGTGTGGAAGGTCGCGGGGGAGGCGTAGGTTACGCCCGAAACCGTTCCAGCGTCCCGCCCTTCATCACCGAACCGGGCAGCGGATGGCCCACCACATCCTCCGCAAGCTTGGCGCATTCGATCAGGGCGTCGAGATCGATGCCGGTCTTGATGCCGAGTTCGTGGCACAGGAACACCAGGTCCTCGGTGCAGACATTGCCGGCGGCGCCGGCATGACCGGCGAACGGGCAGCCGCCGAGACCCGCTACCGCCGCGTCAAAACGCGTCACGCCCATTTCCAGGCCGGCGAACGCGTTGGCGATCGCCATGCCGCGGGTATCGTGCAGATGCAGCGCGAAATCGAGATCGGAAAAGCGCTCGCGCAATGTGCCGAGGAGACGCTTGACCGCAAGCGGCGTCGCCCAGGCCATGGTGTCGGCGAGCGTGATGTAGCGCAGCGTGACGCCGTGCGCTTGCGCCACGCCGAGGATTTGCTGCACCAGCGCGACGATGCGCGAAGCGGGGATGTCGCCTTCGAAATTGCAACCGAACGCCGCCATGATGCTGCCGCGCTCGACCGGCACGCCAGCCGCCTTGTACATGTCGACGATCGCATGCTGGCCGGCGAGTTGTTGCGCCGCGCTGCGGTTTTGATTGCGCAGCAAGAATTTTTCCGACGCCGCAAGCTGGATGGTGCCGGTATTGCTCAGCCGATCGGAGAATTTCAGCGCGCGGGCAAATCCCTTCTCGTTGAGCCAGAGCGCCGTATAGGCGACGCCCGGCCGCGGCGTTATTCCGCGCACCACGTCGTCGGCGTCGGCCATGCCCGGCACGGCTTTCGGATTGACGAAGGAGACGATCTGGATGCGGTCGAGGCCGGTTTGCGCCAAGGCATCGATCAGCGCGATCTTGCGCGCGGTCGGGATCGCGCCTTGCTCGATCTGAAAGCCTTCGCGCGGGCCTTCCTCGGTGATGTGCACGGCGGCCGGCAGATCGCTCATGAGGCTTCCCCGACGGAGATGATGCCGCGCGCGAGAAGCGCATCGATCTCGCCCGGCGCGAGTTTCAGCTCGGCGAGGATTTCGGCGGTGTGCTCGCCGATTTTCGGCGCCTGGCGGTAGAGCGCGAAATCGTGCCCGCCGATCTCGACCGGCAGGCGCGGCAATTTGGCGTGGACGCCGCCCGGAAATTCCACGTCGAGCATGCGGCCGAAGGCATTGAGTTGCGGGTCGTCGAACAGATCGCCCGGCTTTGCCACCGGAGCAAACGGAATATCGATGCGGTCGAACACTTCCTCGATCTCGGCGAGCTTGTGCCGCGCGACGATATCGGCAACGACCGGACGCAGTGCGGCCCGCGCCTGCACGCGGTCCTCGTTGGTCCGCAGCGCCGGGTCCTGCAGCAGGTCGTCGCGCCCGAACTGCTCGCAGAAGCGGCGCCATTGGCCGTCGCTGGTGAGGCCCAGGAAAATCTGCTCGCCGTCGGCGGTCGCAAACGGCTCGTAGATCGCCCAGGCGCCGTCGCGTGACGGCATCGGCGGCGGCGCGCGGCCGGTCACCGCTTGCCCGGCCATGTGCTGCATCATCAGAAACGCGGTCGATTCGAACAAGGCCGCCTTGACGAACTGCCCGCGTCCGCTGCGCTCGCGCTCGCGTAACGCCGCCTCGATCGCGATCACGGCGAATAGACCGCCCATGATGTCGACGATGGAAGCGCCGGCGCGCAACGGCTGGCCCGGCGGTCCGGTCATGTAGGCAAGCCCGGTCATGAATTGCACGACTTCGTCGAGCGCCGGACGGTGCTCGTAGGGCCCGCTCAAGAATCCCTTCAGCGCGCAATAGACCAGCCGCGGATTGATTTTCGCAAGTTCGTCATAGCCGCAGCCGAGCCGCTCCATGGTGCCGGGCGCGAAATTTTCCAGCACCACGTCGGCGGTCGGCGCCAGCCGATTGACCAGCGCGCGGCCCTCGGCCGATTTGAGATCGACGGCGAGGCTGCGCTTGTTGCGGTTGAAGGCTGCAAAGAATCCGGCGGCAAAGCCGAGGCGCCGCCGCGTCGGGTCGCCGGTGGGCTGCTCGATCTTGATCACGTCGGCGCCGAGATCGGCGAGGATCAGGCCGGCGGTCGGGCCCATGATGGTGTGGCAGAATTCGAGCACGCGAATGCCGGCGAGCGGGGCTCTATCGCAGACGCTATCGGCCGGCCTTGCCATCCAAGACGCTCCCATCCCCTGATCCACCGCCGCCATGGAATCGGTCGGCGCAGCGCGCAATCGAACCGATTTCGGGACGGACTGCAACTCGGCACGATGCCGAAAAGGGCAAGCCGGTTTCCGGGACAGTGAATTACCGCGGCCGCGGCGGAGCGGGCGGCGTGCCGTTCAGCGCCGCGGCATCGAGCGGCCGCTTCAACAGGCTCGAACGCAGCAATTCGTTGCGAGCCGCGGACTGGAGCGGCGGCGCTTGCACGGCGGGGCCTGCAGCGGCAGGTCCGGAGGCGGACGAAACAGGCGCCGCCGGCCGCTGCGGCGCCGGGGCATCAAGCGATGGGCCATAATCCGTCGCGTCGTAGTCGCGCTGGCGCTGATAGGCGGTGGCGCTCCGCCAGCGATCGATCACCATCGGGATCAGATCCTGGCTGAGATTGGCGCCGGCGTCCGAGCGGGTATTGCCGGCGGCCTCGCTGTTCGGCCGCCGCGCCGCCGGCAGTTCGCC
>Ga0181527_1005152_pt1 | contig 10956 bp, 9 predicted proteins | sample PEATcosm2014_Bin_30_FD_119762 | JGI IMG/M metagenome (GOLD analysis project Ga0181527, IMG submission 119762) | Peatland microbial communities from MTU Mesocosm Facility, Houghton, MI, USA - PEATcosm2014_Bin06_60_metaG | ecosystem: Environmental > Terrestrial > Soil > Wetlands > Peat | place...
GTCCGTGCCGAAGATCTTTCTGGGAGAGCTCATAGGAGATAACGAATCAACGGTCGGGCGGGAAGATGACCTGCACCTCTTTCGGCGCCACGCGGATCAAGGCAACGCCCGCCGGAACCCACACCTCGACACGCTTATGGAGGTCCCGAGCGGTCGCTACTCCGGTGAGGTCCACCACGGCTTGGAGGTCTTTGCCCGTGAGGTATTGCAGGGTGTTGGCGTTGCCCTGCACCGTGACTTCCACTTCATTGGGGCTGACCTTAAAGCCGCGCACGTCCTCCGCCGACGACAAGACTCGAATCGGGAGGTTGGAGAACACGCGCGGTGTCATCCCCGCTTCCTTTTGACTGGCAAAGGTAACGATGAGCCAGACCACGATTGCCAACAGCAGCGAGAAGAGCTTGAGCAAGAATTCCTCAAGAAAGATATGGCGCAGGAACTTGATCATTTGCCGGCCTCGCTGGTTGACGGGGCGGCGGCCGAATTCGCTTTCGCCCCGGCGGCCGGCCCCGGCTTGACGAGGCCGGTAGTCCAGGCACGGAGCCAGCCCAGCCAGTTTCGGGAGCGGGCTGGGTTGAGCAGCACGGAAGTCAGGAAAGCGCGCAACTCCTCCAGGGTAACGCCCCGCACGAACTGGCCCTTATACGCGTAGGAAATCGCCCCGGTCTCTTCCGACACGACCACCACCACGGCGTCGGTCTCCTCGCTCAGGCCGATGGCGGCGCGGTGGCGGGTGCCCAGGGTCTTGTTCAGGTCCTGACGCCGAGTCAGCGGGAAGATGCAGGCGGCGAAGGCGATGCGGTCGCCCTTGATGATGACCCCGCCGTCATGAATAGCGTTGTTCGGGAAGAAAATGGTTTCCAGCATTTCGGGTGTCGCTTCGCAATCAACCAGCAGGCTGGATTCGACGGCCTCCTGCAGGCGAATGGACTGTTCGATCGCGATGAGGGCCCCGATGCGGACATCGGCCAGGCGCTCAGCGGTCTGGATGATGACTTCGATGCTCTCGCGCTGCTCATGGGTGGTGGCAAAGAGAGGCAGGTTGCCGAGTTCGGCCAGCATCCGGCGAAGCTCGGGTTGAAAAATCACGAGCACGGCCAGGACGGTGAAGGCGGAGAAGCCTCCCAGGAGGTATTGCAGGACTCGCAATTTCAACAGGAAGCTTACCAGCACCAGCGCGAGCAGGACCACCAGGAACCCAGTCACCACCGGCGCGCCGCGCGTGCCGCGCACGAAACGAAAGGCGTAATAGATGCCCACTGCAAGAATAAGGACTTCCAGCAGTGAACCGGGACGCCAAAGGCTTTGAATTATATCCCACATTACGGTCTTTGATTTGCCAGGATCGCTTCGGTCATACGAATGGCCTGCACGGTTTCCGCGACGTCATGGGCGCGGATGATCTGCACCCCTGCGGCCACGGCCATGCAGGCGCAGGCCAACGCCCCCGGCAGCCGCGCCGCCAGGTCCGCGCCCAGCAGTTTTCCAATAAACGACTTGCGCGAAACCCCCACCAGCAGCGGGCGTTCTAGTCTTGTAAAACCCCGCGCCGCCCCGAGCAACTGCAAATTGTGCTCGAGCGCCTTTCCAAAGCCAATCCCGGGATCGAGTATAACCTGCTCCCGGCTCATTCCGCAATCGTTCATTCGCCCGATGCGTTCGCAAAAGAACTCGCCGACCTCTCGCGCCACGTCGGTGTAAACCGGATTGGCCTGCATGGTTTGGGGTGTGCCTCGCATATGCACGCAGACGTAGCCGGCACGGGCCTCGGCCACAAATCGCCATAAGGCGGAGTCTTCGCGATTGGCGGCCACATCATTGACGATGCTGGCTCCCGCATCCAGTGCGGCCCGCGCAACACCGGGTTTGACGGTGTCAATGGAGATCGGCACTTTGACCTGCCCGGCCAATCGCTTGATCACCGGCAGCACGCGGCGCAGTTCTTCGGCTTCGTCCACTGGCAAAGCGCCCGGGCGAGTGGACTCGCCGCCAACATCGATAATCTCCGCGCCCTGCTCAACCAATCGCAGGGAGTGTGCCACGGCTGCATGCGCGTCGAGGAATCGCCCGCCGTCGAAGAACGAGTCGGGAGTGACGTTCACGATGCCCATCACCAGCGCCGGGCGCGGGAAGGTAAATTCGAACTGGCGCGCGCGCAGGATCATGAGGGGCAAACCCGAAGCCCGAAGCCCGAAAAGAACCAACGAAGGTGCAGGCCCTTCGGAATTCGGCCTTCGGCCTTCCTTCGGATTTCGGGTTTCGGCATTCGGGTTTTCACTAACCCACGCCGGGCTTGGCCATCTGTATCAACTCGATCTCATATCCCTCCGGGGCGTCGACGAAGGCGATGCCGCCGCCATCCGCGCTGGTATGAGGGCCGTCGGAATACTTCATACCCAGTGTGTCCAAATGCCGGCCAAAGTCCTCGAGGCTCTCCACCTCAAAGGCGAGATGCGTCAGGTCCGGCTGCACTTGCACCGGACCGCTGGCCGGAAAGCAGCAAAGCTCAATCAACTCCTCGCTGCCCGGCGCCTTGAGGAATACCAGCTCCGAGCCGCGCGGCGATTTGTGACGGCGGACTTCCGCCAGGCCCAGCACGTTCTTATAGAACTGCACTGTGCGTTCCAGATCGTTGACTCGATACCGGGTGTGCAGGAGTTTCTTGACCTTGCTCATGGGTTCACCATACCGCGGAATTGGGTCAAGGCAATCGGCAATTCTCTGGAACGCTCGTATTGGGCAACCCTATTACTTGTTACCCCTGCTGGATGACTTGACCGCCGTGATGCTTCCGGCTATAGACAATGGGCCGTGACCGTTTGCGCTTTGGTTTGGATTTCTCTGGAGCCATGAGGACCGCAAATGTGTGACGCAAGCCTCAGGCAGTGAAATGTGAAGAGTATGAGTTTCACGGTGAGCGCCTTCAAACAGATGCGTTAGCCAGTTTAGCTCAGTGGTAGAGCAGCAGTTTTGTAAACTGCGGGTCGTCGGTTCAAATCCGACAACTGGCTCCACTTCTTGAAAGGGGGTCGGGGATGAGAACAGCTTCGTCGTCCTCAGTGACCCCAACTACGCGGGTGGCCCTCAACGCGCTTCTGCCCTGTTCCGGACTTGCCTTGGCGGTTGAGATTCCTGAAGCTGTGGGCAACCAACTATGGCCAAGAAAGCATTGATTACCGGCATCACCGGGCAGGATGGCTCCTATCTGGCAGAACTGCTCTTGTCGAAGGGCTACGAGGTGCATGGCCTGATCCGGCGGGCCAGCACGTTCAACACGGGGCGGCTGGACCCCATCTACGCTGATCCGCACTCGGCCAAGAGTCGGATGTTCCTGCACTACGGCGACCTGAGCGACGCGAGCGCGCTGGCGCGGTTGATCGGCAAGATTCAGCCGCACGAGATTTATAATCTTGCCGCGCAAAGCCACGTGCGAGTGAGCTTCGACAGCCCCGAGTACACGGCGGATATTGTGGCGACTGGCACGGTGCGGTTACTGGAGGCGATCCGCGAAACGGGCATTCGGCCACGCTTCTATCAGGCGTCGTCGAGCGAGATGTTCGGCATGGTGCGCGAGGTGCCGCAAACGGAGCGGACTCCCTTTTACCCGCGCAGCCCGTATGCTTGCGCGAAGGTTTTTTCCTACTGGATCACGGTGAACTACCGCGAGTCCTACGGGCTGCATGCGAGCAACGGGATTCTATTCAACCACGAGTCGCCGCGGCGCGGGGAGACGTTCGTCACGCGGAAGATCACGCGGGCGGTGGCGCACATTCAGGCCGGGCTTCAGGACAAGTTATTTCTCGGCAACCTGGACGCCAAGCGGGACTGGGGCTTCGCGAAGGAGTACGTGGAGGCGATGTGGCTGATGTTGCAGCAGGACAAGGCGGGCGATTACGTCATTGCTACGAATGAGGCGCATTCGGTGCGGGAGTTCCTGGAATCGGCCTTTGGCCACTCCGGGTTGGATTGGAATAAGCACGTGGAGATTGACCCGCGCTATTATCGTCCCGCCGAGGTGGATTTGCTAATCGGCGATTACAGCAAAGCGAAACGCCAACTGGGCTGGGAGCCGAAGACCCGGTTTGTGGACTTGGTGAAGCTGATGGTGGACGCCGACGTGGACTTGCTGCGCAGGCACCGCGAGGGGCAAATCAGGGTCAGTAGTTGAAGACCTCGCTCGGCGGGTCTCGAACCGGACCCAGCCGCTCCTCAACCGTTGGGAAGATGGCTTCAAGAAGCCCTGTGCCGAGGTGCTCCCGCCCGAACCGCCAGTGAGTGGAGGAAGTAAGGCGGGATCAACACCAGAGCGCCCCCATAGTTGCAAGCATGTTCCTGGCATGTTCCTAGCATGTTTCTAGCATGTTCCAAGCTTCTCTCCCTCCTCTGCCGCCTCACTCCCAGGCGGACCGCGCACGCGCTCCCGCCCCCCCCGGGCGGCAAATGCGCACCTCTCACATATAGACTCCCGCCGGGCTCGCACGGTTACAAAAACCTGCCGGGTTTGCGCGCCTCTTGTCACCGCCGCCCGGTGGCCCAGAACCGCGATGACGGCATAGGAGCGCTGCCTTTAGGCGGCAGAAGCTCCGGATTGCGCTGCTGGGCCGGACCGCGATCGGTCCCCGGCTTGCAGCACACGCGAGCAAGCCGTGCCGTCCAACTTTCAGGCGCGTCCCTTCTTTGGCGGCTGCTGCGAGCCGAGGACGGCTCGCGGTCCGTGGTGGTACCGGCAGGATGCATCCACCGCCAAAGCCTCAATACTTTTGGAACTCGCCAGCCGCGGTCTTTTGCCTTATCACCGTGCGCCGATGACGGACCGGCGTGCATTCTATGACCAGCGGGCCCCTTTCAGGGTGCGAGAAACCGGCCGCTACTACCAGCAGTTGCTGCGCAAACAGTACGCCTTCTGGGTTCCACCGGGACTGCGGGTGCTGGAGGTGGGCTGCGGCCTGGGCGATCTATTGGCGGCGGTCAAGCCGGCCCGTGGCGTGGGTGTGGACTTCAGCCCGGCGATGATCGCACTGGCACGCGAGCGCCATCCCGAGCTCGAATTCGAGGTGGCCGACGCAGCGGAATATGCCTCCGCGGAGAAGTTCGATTACGTGCTCCTGGCCGACCTGGTGAACGACCTGCCGGATGTGCAGGCCGTTTTCGAGCGGCTGCAATCCGTCGCTGAGCCGCGCACGAGACTGGTAGTGAGCTTTTTCAACAACCTCTGGCGCCCCGTGCTGAACGTCGCAGCAAAGCTCGGGCTCAAATCGCCCACGCTCCTGCAAAACTGGCTTTCCAAGGACGACGTGGCGAACCTGCTGCACCTGGCGGGCTGGGAAGTCATCAAGAGCGACGCGCGGATTCTGTGGCCGGCGCCCACTCCTCTGTGGAGCTGGTTATGCAACCGCTGGCTGGCGCCGTTGCTGCCGCCCTTCTGCTTCACAATCGGGCTGGTAGCCCGACCCAAGCCCCGCCCCGACCCGGCCACGCAGTATCGCTGCTCGGTTGTCATTCCCGCGCGCAATGAGGCCGGCAACATCGAGGACGCTGTCCGGCGCACGCCGGAAATGGGGCAAGGGACTGAAATCATCTTCATTGAGGGGCACTCCACCGACGATACGTGGGGCGAAATCCAGCGCGTGACGGCGAAGTATCCGCAGCGGACCATCAAGGTCCTTAAGCAACATAGCCGGGGCAAAGGCGGCGCGGTGCGAGAGGCGTTCGCCGCCGCCACCGGCGACCTGCTGTTCATCCTCGACGCGGACCTGACCGTGCCGCCGGAAGAGTTGCCGAAGTTCTACGAGGTGGCGCGCTCCGGCACGGCCGAATTCGTCAATGGCGTGCGGCTGGTCTATCCAATGGAAGAGCAGGCGATGCAATTCCTCAACATGGTGGCCAACAAGGCCTTTGGCCTGAGCTTCAGTTGGCTGCTCGGGCAAAAGATCAAAGACACGCTCTGCGGCACCAAAGCTCTGTTCCGCGCCGACTATGAGGCCATCGCGAGAAACCGCGGCTATTTCGGCGAGTTCGATCCGTTTGGGGATTACGACCTGCTATTCGGCGCGGCCAAGCTCAACTTGCGCATGGTGGACTTGCCGATTCGCTATCGCGCGCGGACCTATGGGCAGACGAACATCCACCGCTGGAGTCACGGCTGGCTGCTGTTGCGCATGGTGGTTTTTGCCGCGCGGCGGCTGAAGTTCATCCCATGATCCCGCCCCACCCGCAGCGCCAGGCTCAGATTACGGTCAACCGAGAAGTGTTTGCCCCCGCCCCGGCGACGGCGTAGATTAGCGGCATGCAGATTCTCATCCGGTTCCCTGATGAAGCAACGGAGCGACGCGCTCTGGGCAAGCTCATCCCGCGGTTTGCGGGGAAGAGCTGGTCTTCCGGCGAGACGGCGGTGCCTTCGGAGGCACTGAGTTTCCTGGCCGACGTTGGGATCAAGTTCGAGGTGATCGGTCCGGCCCCCTATGAGCGACTTGCGCCGCTACGAGATCCTGGTGCCCCTGCTGTTTAATGACGGCCGCCCCGTGCCCGAGCCGTTGCTGGCACAGACGTTTGCCGAGCTGAGGGAAAGGTTTGGCGCCGCGTCTTGGGAGACTCAGACCGTGCGCGGTGCATGGCAATATCAGGGCGAGGTTTACTTGGACAACCTGACGCGGTTCTTCGTGGATGTGCCAGACCTGCCCGAGCATCGGACCTTCTTCCGGGAGTTCAAGCAGAAGCTCAAGGCTCGTTTCGACCAGCTTGAGATTTGGATTACCTCGCATCCCTTGGACGTGATTTAACCGTGGGGCATCAAACGTGTCGGCCAGTCTGATCATCCAGGCCGGAGCGCGGATATTCCTGTCCGCCCTTCGCGCGCACCCGCCGGTCGCGGAGCGGGATACCCGCGCTCTTGAGCGGCACCTTTAGCCGCACCCGCGCATGACCGCGCCCCTGATGCAGCACCAGGTGGAGATCGAGCGCAACTTGCGCGCTTGGAACGAAAAGCCGTTGCTGAGAAATATTTATGCGGGCTTCTATGAGCGCATCCTGACGCTCATTGACCCGGCCATCCCGGGGCGCATCGTCGAGATCGGCTCCGGCATCGGCAATCTTAAAGCGCACCTGCCAGGGGCGGTGACGACCGACCTGTTTCCGAACCCGTGGCTGGACCTGACCTGCGACGGCTATGAACTGCCTTTCCGGCCGGCGAGCCTCTCGCACCTGGTGTTGTTCGATGTTTTCCACCATCTGCGTGCGCCGAATGCCTTTCTGCTCGAAGCGCGGCGCGTGCTGGGTCCAGCCGGGCGGGTGATTTTGTTCGAGCCTTATATTAGTTGGACCAGTTGCCCGATTTACGGGCTGCTGCATCACGAGCCTGTCGCGTGGGGGAAACCGATCAACCGCGCCGAATCGCTGCCGCGGCCGCGCGATTACTATGCGGCGCAGGGAAACGCGACGCGCTTGTTTTTCCGGCAGGAAATCCCCGGTTGGCCCCAGGGCTGGAGGATATTTCACGCGGAAGGGTTCAGTTGCTTTCATTACCTGTTCTCGGGGGGCTACAGCAAACCTGCCTTTTACCCGGCGCGCTGGCTGGACCGGCTTCAGAGATTTGAGGTCGAACTTTCCCGCTGGCCGCGGGTGTTTGGAGGGCGGTGCCTGATTGGCCTGCGGCCGGTCTAGCGCGCGAGCCACCCAGCCACCAGGCGCGTGCCTGCGGCGAGTGGCGACCGATAGCTCGTAGCGCAGATTACAAGTCTACGCTGCAGGTGCTCACAGCTTCACCGAATGAAACGTTTTTCGCACTGCATTATTCCGGCCCACCCAGCGCTCGGCGCGGGCGGGCGGGGAGGCAGCACGCCGGGATTTGGGGGTTTCCCGCGCCGTTGACAGGCGGACAAAGGCTCAGCCAGTATCTCAGGGCAGCAGCCTATGCGACGAGATTGGATTACGGGCCTGGTATTGTTCCTGGTGACGGTCGCGGTGTTCAGCCGCGTGCTCGCCGCTCATTTTGTCCAATGGGATGATGATATCAGCGTAACTCAGAATACCTCAGTGCAGGGCCTGGATTGGGGAAGGGTGGGCTGGATGTTCAGCGACGCAAATTACGCGATGCGCTACAAGCCGCTGACATGGCTGGTCTATGCTTTGGTCCATCAATGCTGCGGTTTGAGCCCGTTTGCCTATCACCTCGTCAACCTGGTTTTCCATGGCCTTAACGCAGTTCTGGTATTTGTAATCATCCGCCGGCTACTGGCATTGAGCGGCACCGCGGGAGACGTCGCCCCGACGCTGCACCGAGCAACCCTCCCTGCCGCTCTGGGCGCGCTGCTCTGGGCTTGCCACCCGCTCCGGGTCGAGCCGGTGGCCCGGATCACGGACCTGACCTATTGCCTGGTGCTGTTGTTTCTGATGATTTCCCTGTGGTGTTATTTGCGCGCCTGGGAAAGCCACCTCGAAGCCCGCACCCACCGTCTGCTTTACGGCTGCTCAGTCGCCGCGTATGCGCTAGCTATGTTGACTTATCCCCTTGCGTTCGGTTGGGCGCTGGTCCTGCTCGCTCTGGATTGGTACTTGCTCCGTCGGTTTGAGGCAGGGGCGGCCTGGTGGCGCGATGCCAGGCTGCGCGGGCTTTTGCGGGAGAAGGTTCCCTTCGTGCTGTTGGGCGGCTTGGTATTGGCGACCCTGTTCGCACGGGCCAATCCCTCAACGGTATGGGCGCAACCGGCAGGCGGGCCTGCCTTGGATTGGTTTGGACGCGGGATGCAGGCCTTCTATGTTTGGGCCTATTATCTCTGGCGGCCCTGGGCGCCGTTTCATCTTTCGCCGGTGTACACCACGTTGATTGATTTCAATGGCAACAACTGGCGCTTTTGGCTCAGCGCGGCGTTGGTGCTCGGGAGCACTGCGCTCGTGGTCTGGAAGCGGCAACGCTGGCCCTGGGCGCTCGTGTTGTGGACCAGTTATCTGACGCTGCTGCTGCCAGCGCTGGGTCTGACTGAGCACCCGCATTACACTTCTGACCGCTACGATTATCTGCCAGGACTGGTTTGGGCATTGGTCGTTGCGGCAAGCCTCTGGAGAGTCAGCACCCGCCCCAGACTATTTGCCGCGGCGACGGTTTGTGCGATTGCCCTGGCGGCATTCTGGGCCAGCCTTAGTTTTGAGCAGATGCGGATTTGGGGGAACACCGTCAGTCTGCTCGAATATGCGGTCCGCGAGTTGGGGCAGGACCCACGGCGGAGCGACTTGCGCCGGCGCCTGGCCCGGCTTTACGCAGGCGAGGGGCGAACCTCTGACGCCGTGCAGCAGTTCCGAACCTCGTTGAGACTCAAACCCGACGCCAAGACCTACCAGGCGCTGGGAGAACTCTTCGAGCGGAATGGTGATGCCGAGGCCGCTCTCACCAATTACCTGGCCTCGCTCGAACTCAGCCCCGATCCTTGGGTCCATAGCCGGGCGGCGGCGCAACTGTCCGAGCTCGGGCGAACTGGCGAGGCGATCACCCACTACCGGCAAGCCCTTCACTCGCAGCCGGAGTTGGTGCCGGCGATCGAGAGACTAGCCTGGCTCCTTGCCACCGACAACCAAGGACAAAACCGCAGCGGCGCCGAAGCGTTGCAGTTGGCGGAGCGAGCTTGTGCGTTGACCCATCGCCAATCTGCAGCCGGGCTGGGAGCGTTAGCCGTGGCTTACGCCGAACTTGGCCGATTCAGCGAAGCGACTGTGACCGCACAGAGCGCGTACGACCGAGCCCAGGCTGCCGGTGAACGCAAACTGGGAGAGAAGTATCGTAGGCTGATCGAACTTTTCGAGGCAGGACGGCCGTGTCGCGAGTGACAGCCGATGTCTCGTAGCGCATTCTTGAAATCTGATGTCCCGTTACCTCACGGGAAAATGATACCGTAGGGTTGAGTCAAATGCGATACGGGAGATTACAAATCTACACCGCAGGCGCTCCAGAGTTGCGCCACCAGAGCCCGGCGCAGGCCAGCAACCCGAGGCCGGAGAGGACCGCCCCCGCCAGCAGCTTCTTGTCTTCGTAAACCATCTTGATTTGGTGACGCCCAGCGGGCACTTCGAGCGCCTGGAAGGCATAGTTGGCCCGCCAGATTGTTGCCGGCCGGCCATCCACATAGGCCTTCCAGGCGGGATAATGGGTTTGCGCAATGACCACCAGGCTGGCGGCGGGCGCTTCGGCCTGGATGGAGATGCTTTGGTTGGCGAATTTGGCATCCAGCACGCGCGCGGTGGTCTGCTGAGTCGCGGAGATGCTGCCCCGCGCTTCAAGCGGCAAGAGGACGAGTTGGCGCAAATCAAGGTTGGTCTGGGATAGCGCATCAAAGGCGGCGCGGTCATCGGCAAAGACCGCTTGCTGCCCGGCGGTGACGAGCGGCATGGCAGAGGGGCGGGGCGCCCACTCGAGCGTATTGCCCCCTAAGGTTGTCTGGGACACCCCCAGGAAATCCAGCAACGCCGGGAAATTCTGATTGGGTTGGTCGTAGGGAAGCGCTGTGACACGGTAGGCCTCCCGTGGGGTCAGGGAAAAGAAGCCGTCAATTTGCGGCACTTCGTCCAGCAGGTTGCAATTAGCGCGAAGCGCCAGCCGGTTCCGCAGGTAAGTCTCTTCCAGGCCAGCCATCGGATTGTACCTCAGGTACTCCCGCGTGGCAGGGGAGAGCATGGCGCGGGATCCGCCGAGTTTCGGTTCCGGGTTCAGCTTCAATTCCGCGCGCGCCCAGCCCGGCGCATAAGCGGAAGTTTTCACCCCCGGGTTTTGTGTTGGCGCATGGGTCACAAAGTCGAGCCAGAAGAGCAGCAGCAGCAGGCAGCCAAAAAGAACGCGCCGGCGACCGGCCGAGCCGAGCAGCGCGGCGGTGCCCAAGAGAATCAAGACCAGGAATGCCGCACGGGAAGCACCGCTCTGCCAAGTGGCGCGCCACGCGTCCTCGGGCAGGCCGGATTTCCAATCCAGCGCAA
>Ga0181527_1005153_pt1 | contig 10953 bp, 11 predicted proteins | sample PEATcosm2014_Bin_30_FD_119762 | JGI IMG/M metagenome (GOLD analysis project Ga0181527, IMG submission 119762) | Peatland microbial communities from MTU Mesocosm Facility, Houghton, MI, USA - PEATcosm2014_Bin06_60_metaG | ecosystem: Environmental > Terrestrial > Soil > Wetlands > Peat | place...
ATCGACAATACGCTGTACGACGCGTTCGGCCAGCGCCAGGTGTCGGTGATCTACAGCGCGATCAATCAGTATCACGTGGTGATGGAAGTCGATCCGCGTTCGACGCAATATCCGGCGTCGTTGGGCGAAGTGTACGTGTCGACGTCAGGCGGCGGCGCCGCGGGAACGCAAACCTCGAACGCCCCGGCGGGCACCGTGACCGCCGCAGGGCGCGCCACGAGTTTAACGACGGCCAATGCGGCGGCAACGACGACCACGGCGGCCACCAGCGCCAACAACAATTCGGCGCGCAATGCCGCCATCAATGCCTTGGCCAATGTCGGCAAGGGCAGCGCTTCGTCCGGCGCCGCGGTTTCGACCGCCCGCGAAACCATGGTCCCGCTCGCCGCGCTGAGCCATTACAATGCCGGCAATGCGCCGTTATCCGTCAGTCACCAGGGCTTGTTCGTCGCCTCGACCCTTTCGTTCAATTTGCAGCCCGGCGCGACGCTCGGCGAAGCCGCGCAAGAAATCGACAAGGCGGTACGGCAGATCCGGATGCCGGCGACGATCCACGGCAGTCTCGCCGGCACGGCGCAGGTCTTTCAGGAATCGCTCGGCAACGAGCCGGTCCTGATCGCGACCGCCATCGCCGCGGTCTATATTCTGCTCGGCGTGCTGTACGAGAGCTACATTCACCCGATCACCATACTGTCCACGCTGCCGTCCGCTGGCGTCGGCGCTTTGCTCGCATTGATGTTGTTCAATACCGAATTCGACATCATCGGCCTGATCGGCGTGATCTTGCTGATCGGCATCGTCAAGAAGAACGCAATCATGATGATCGATTTCGCCATCGAGGCGAAGCGCGGACAAAACCTGAATTCCTACGACGCCATCTTCCAGGCCTGCATGTTGCGGTTTCGGCCGATCATGATGACGACCATGGCGGCGATCCTCGGCGCGGTGCCGCTGGCGGCGAGCTTCGGCAACGGCGGCGAAATTCGCCGGCCGCTCGGCATTTCGATCATGGGTGGACTTTTGATCAGCCAGTTGCTCACGCTCTACACCACGCCAGTCGTCTACCTGTACATGGATCGCCTCGGACAGTGGACACTGCGCACCCGGCGGCGCCTTCTGCCGAACCTGTTCGGCGCGCCGTCGGCGGGTCAGCGGACGTAAAGCGGCTTGCGGCTGTAGCAACACGGCTCGGGGCTCGTCGGCGCGACCGGCCCGAGCAATTTGCGCAAACGGTGGATGTCGGCGCGCTCCGCGACGATCTGCGGCCCCTTTATGCCGTCATCCACATCCGGATTTGCCTCCAGATGGTCGATCAGGCTGACATCGGCATAGATGGCGTCGCGGATGCACCAGTAACAAAGATTTCCACTCTGCGGATCGTCGCCCGCGGCGGCCGGCGAGGCCACGCAGACTGCGGCCAGAAACCCGCCCAGAGCCAGAAGTCGCCACATGTCACGCTCCCGTCCGCCGGCTGCGGCGAGCCGCCGAGCCCAGGCCGTATGATGATAGCGAAGGAATTTCGCCGATGGAAATCGGTGCGCCTTGGATTCGGGGGAAATCAGACAAATCCGGCAGTCGGCCCGTTCGTCGCGACGTCGTGCAACAGCGCGCGTAGCTCCCTCGCCCGGTCGACGCCGAACACCGATTCGAATTGCGCCTGCGCCGCGCGCCAGCCCTTGAGCGCGGCGCGAAATCGCGCGGCGCCGGCGCTCGTCAGCCGCAATTCCTTGCTGCGGCGGTCGAATTCCCCCGGACCGACGGCGATAAGACCGTCGCGCTGCAGCGGCAGGATGTTGCGTCCGAGCGTGGTGCGGTCCATGACCAGCTCCGCGGCGAGCGTGTTGATCGTCATCGGCCCCTTGCGTTGCAGCCTTGCAAGAATCGAATACTGGGTCGCGCGCAACCCGCTCGGCGCCAGGAATTGATCATAGAATTGCGTGACATGCCGGGCGGCCTGGCGCAGCGCCAGGCAATTGCATGCCGCGGGATTGGTGGTTTCGGACGGCATCACGATCCTTATGGCCTGTTGCGGCCCCTTGCTCTATGATATAGGCGTATATACTCCTATATGCGACCGCGTGCAATGCAATGCACCGGACCGGCAGCCACGGAGCGCACGAATGTCCACGCAGACCGTTGCCGTCGCCGAACCGCTGCCGATCGCGGTCACTTCCAGCCCGCTCGACCCGATCCGCCACGATCCGCGCACCCGCGCGCTGATCGAAGGCCCGATCGCAGCGACGCTGCTGCGTCTCGCCGCGCCCAACACGGCGGTGATGTTCGCGCAGGCCGCGGTCGGGCTCGTCGAAACCTATTTCATCGGCAAACTCGGCACCGATCCCCTCGCCGGCGTCGCTTTGGTGTTTCCGGTGGTGATGCTGATGCAGATGATGTCGGCGGGCGCAATGGGCGGCGGCATGTCGTCGGCGATCGCGCGCGCCTTGGGCGCCGGCCGACGCGCCGATGCCGACGCCTTGGCGCTCCATGCGCTCGTCATCGCGCTCGTCTTCGGGCTGACTTTCACGATTGCGCTCCTCGCCGGCGGTCGATGGCTCTATACGGCGATGGGCGGCAGCGGCGCCGCGCTCGCTGCGGCGCTGACTTATTCCCGCGTCGTGTTCGCCGGCGCCGTGTTGGTCTGGCTGTTCAATTCGCTCGCCAATGTCATCCGCGGCACCGGCAATATGCAGTTTCCGGCACTCGTGACCTGCTCCGGCGTCGTCGTGCTTGTTCCGCTGTCGCCGTGCCTGATCTTCGGGCTCGGACCGTTTCCGAAATTGGGCGTCGCCGGCGGCGCCGCCGCGGTGCTGCTCTATTATGCGACCGGCAGCGTCGTCCTCGCCGCCTACCTGCGGTCGGGACGAAGCGTGGTTCGTCTGACCCTTGCCGGCATCCGGTTGCGCTCGAGACTGTTCGCCGACATCCTACGGGTCGGCGCGGTAGCCGCCTTGATCACGGTGCAGACCAACCTCACCATCGCCATCGCGACCGGCCTGGTCGGCGCCTTCGGCGCCGCGGCCATCGCCGGATACGGCACCGGTTCGCGCCTCGAATATCTGCTCATCCCGCTCGTTTTCGGCCTCGGCGGACCGCTCGTCGCCATGGTCGGCACCAATATCGGCGCCGGCCGTCCCGACCGCGCCTTGCGCGTAGCCTGGATCGGCGCCGCCATCGCCACGGCGCTTTGCGAACTCATCGGCATTTGCGCGGCGGCCGCGCCGCGCGCCTGGCTTGCCTTGTTCGACCGCGACCCCGCCATGCTCGATGCCGGCGCGCGCTATCTGCATACGGTCGGCCCGGTTTACGGCTTGTTCGGCCTCGGCATGGCGCTTTACTTCGCCTCGCAGGGCGCCGGGCGTTTGTTGTGGCCGTTTGTCGCCAATATGGCGCGCTTGCTGATCGCGGCCGGCGGCGGCTTTATCGCGTTGCGCATCCGCGGCAATCTCGACGACGTCTTCGTCGCGCTCGCGGTTGCGCTCGCGGTTTTCGGCCTGATCAATGCCGCGGCGGTCGCGGCCGGCGCCTGGTTCGACACGCCGGCTCGTCTGGGAGCTTTAGCAAAATGACCGACCAATATTTGGAAGATTTCACGGTAGGCCAGGTTTTCCCGACCGGCCGCTTGCGCGTCGACAAGGAACAGATCTTCGCCTTTGCCCGGCAATTCGATCCGCAGCCGTTCCATCTCGACGAGGAAGCGGCCCGCCGATCGCCGTTTCGCGGATTGGCGGCGAGCGGCTGGCACACCGCGGCGATGACCATGCGGCTTCTGGTCGAAGGCGACTTTCGCCCGGCCGGCGGCGTGCTCGGTGTCGGCTTCGACGAGCTGAGCTGGCCGCGCGCGGTGCGTCCCGGCGATGAACTTCACGCCCGTAGCGAAGTGCTCGATGTCAGGCCGTCGAAGTCGCGGCCCGACCGCGGCATGATCAGGGTGCGCACGACGACCTACAATCAAAACGATGAACCCGTGCAGGTATTCACCGGCAACCTGTTGGTGCCGCGCCGTCCGGCCGGCACGCCGAACCCATAGTCGAACTCGCTGTCAAACTCGCTTCCCTGGAGACCATCATGCGCATTCTCGTCGTTGGTGCCGGCGCGATCGGCGGCTATTTCGGCGGCAGGCTCAAGGCGGCCGGCCGCGACGTGACGTTCCTGGTGCGGCAGCGGCGCGCGACGCAGCTGGCGGAAACCGGGCTCGTCATCCGCAGCCCCTTGGGCAACGTCAATCTGCCGGCGCCGCCGACTGTCAGCGCCGACGCGTTGCGTGAGCCTTTCGATGTTATTCTGCTGAGCTGCAAAGCCTACGACCTCGCCTCCGCCGTCGATTCATTTGCGCCCGCCGTCGGCCCGAACAGCGCGATCCTGCCCTTGCTCAACGGCATGGCCCATATGGACACGCTTGCGGCGCGGTTCGGCGCCGGCGCGGTGCTCGGCGGTCTCTGCGTGATTTCCTCGACGCTCGACGCCGAGGGCGGCATTGTTCATCTCAACGATACTCACCTGTTGTCGTTCGGCGAGCCGGACGGCGCCCAGTCGGCGCGCGCCCAGGCGATCGCCGCGGCAATGGCGGGAGCGCATTTCGACGCCCGGCTCAGCCCCGCGATCCTGCAGGAGATGTGGGAGAAATGGGCCTTCATCGCCACCGGCGCCGGCATCACCTGCCTGATGCGGGCGACTTTCGGCGACATCGTCACGGCCGGTGCGGCGGATTTCACGCTCGGCATGTTCGAGGAATGCTGCAGGATTGCCGCGGCAAACGGCTTCGCGCCGTCGCAGCCCGCGAGCGAGCGCAGCCGCGCCATGTTCACCGCGCCTGGATCCACGATCGCGGCCTCGATGCTGCGCGACATCGAACGCGGCGCGCCGACCGAGGTCGAGCACGTCGTCGGCGATTTATTGCAGCGCAGCAGAACCGAGCCGCGCGAGACACCGCTCCTTCGCATCGCCTATGCGCATCTGAAATCCTACGAGGCCCGCCGCCGGCGCGAGCTGGCCGCCTCGACAGCCACTTGAATGGAGCCTTCCGAGCCACATCTTATTGTCCCGACAAAGAGGGCGCTCCATGACCAAGATCACCTACCACATCGTCGAGCATGACGGCGGCTGGGCCTACAAAGTCGACGATGTCTTCTCCGAGGCTTTTCCCACCCATGACCTGGCCCGCGCCGCGGCGCAGCGCGCGGCCCGCGAGCAGCACATTCCCGGCGAGACCCGCGCCATTTCATGGGAAGACCAAGACGGCAAGTGGCACGAAGAGCTGGCGCGCGGCAGCGATCGCCCCGACGCGGAGGTCGAGGGCTGAAGGCCTCGTCCGTAAGACGTTGCCTCGGCGCGACAAGTCCCGCAGTGTAACGGTGTCGTCGCGAACGTCCTATTGTATGCGGCCGTTCGCCTGTATCGTGTTTTCGACCGGGACCGGCCGATGGATCAGCAACCAGACGTCGTCGAGACCGCGCTGAGCGGCTACGAGTTGCTCAACGATCCGCTGCTCAACAAAGGCACCGCGTTCACCGAAGCCGAACGCGATGCTTTCGATCTCCACGGCCTATTGCCGCCGCATGTGGCGGAACTCGACTACCAGGTGACGCGCCGGCTCAACGCCTTTCGCGGCCTCGGCAGCGATCTCCAGAAATACACGTTTCTGCGCGGCTTGCAGGATACGAACGAAACGCTGTTTTATGCGCTGCTCACCCGCAACATCGAGGAGATGATGCCGATCGTCTATACGCCGACGGTCGGGCTCGGCTGCCAGCAGTTCAGCCGCATCTTCCGCAAGCCGCGCGGGCTGTTTCTCAGCCTGCGCCACAAGGAATCCATCCGTCGCATCCTCAGTCATCCCCGTTACGACGCCGTCGAGGCGATCGTCGTCAGCGACGGCGAGCGCATTCTCGGCCTCGGCGATCAAGGCGCCGGCGGCATGGGCATTCCGATCGGCAAGCTCGCGCTCTACACCGCCTGCGCCGGGCTGCATCCGTCGACGACGCTGCCGGTCATTCTCGACGTCGGCACCGACAACAAGGAGCATCTCGCCGATCCGCTTTATATCGGCTGGCGACACGAGCGCGTGCGCGGCGCCGAATACGATGCGCTGGTCGAAACCTTCGTCGCCGCCGTTCGCGAGCGCTGGCCTCATGTTCTCCTGCACTGGGAGGATTTCGCCATCGGCAATGCCAACCGCTTGCTGGCGCGTTATCGCGACCAATTGTGCACGTTCAACGACGACATCCAGGGCACCGCCGCCATCGCGGTCGGCACGCTTCTCAGTGCGATCAATGTCACCGGCGTGCCGTTGTCCGAGCAGCGTATAGCCGTGCTCGGCGCCGGTTCTGCCGGTACCGGCATTTGCGCACTGCTGCTGCGCGCGATGATCGAAGCGGGCTTGGGCGAAGCCGAGGCGCGCAGCCGGTTCTCCCTCGTCGACCGCGACGGTCTGCTGGTCGAAGGCATGACCGGCTTGCAATCGTTCCAGGCGCCGTTCGCACAACGCCGCGACCGTATCGCCGGCTGGACGCTCGAACACCCCGATCGGATCGGCCTTGCCGACGTGGTCGCCAACGCCAAGCCCACGGTGCTGATCGGCACTTCCGGCCAGACCGACGCCTTCTCCGCCTCCGTGGTGCGCGCCATGGCAAGCCACGTGCTCCGGCCGGTGATCTTTCCGCTGTCGAATCCGACCGAACGTGCGGAAGCGACACCGGCGGACATCGACCTGTGGAGCGAAGGCCGCGCCGTCATCAGCACCGGCAGCCCATTTCCGCCGATCCTGCGCAACGGCGCGCCATTCCGCGTCGATCAGACCAACAATGCCTATGTCTATCCCGGCATCGGCCTCGCCTCGATCGCCCTGAAGGCGCGCCGCATTTCCGACGGCATGTTTCTCGCCGCCGCCCGCGCGCTCGCCGAATTGTCTCCGGCCAAACGCGACCCGGCGGCCAATCTGCTCGCTCCCCTCGTCGAGATTCGCAAGCTCTCGTTCCACGTCGCGCTGGCCGTCGCCAGGCAGGCGCAAGCCGACGGTGTCGCCGAACCTATGTCCGACGAGGCCATGGCCGCCGCCATCAAGGCCAAGATGTGGGAACCGGTTTACGGGCCATACCGGCGACTGCGTCGTTGATCGACGCAACTTTCTTCACGTCGGCTCGGCGATACGGATTCGCCGCCGCTTCTCGGTGCGGCGACTTCGCCGGCCTGCTACCACATGAATCAGAATGAGCGGCGGCAAGAACAGCCCGGCGGCAATATGCAGGTCGCTGATCCACGGACGCAGCGTGTCCGATCCCGCATAATAGAGCCCGAAAGCGGTCGCGATGAGGATGATGTTGAAAATCACCATGACCGTCCCGGTCACCCGATTTTTTCGGGTTCGCCAGATGCGCTGGATGTGCACCGGAAACAAGGCGCCCAGGAGCAACAGCGTCACCATGGTGGCGCCGCCGTGGATCGTGAGCAGAGATGCGGACACCGCTTGCCAGGTTTCTCCGTTCGCAGAATCCTTCAGCCGATCCGTACTCAACCAGGCGACGCCTGTGACAAACAGCGTCGAGAACGCCGCGTAGAGCGCCCAACGAAATCGCGGATCAAGCTGCACGGCTGCCGGCATGGTGCCAGTCTGGCGTGACCCGGATTTCGCCAGACCTGGAGATGAGAAGCGCGCTGGCTTTGTGCCGCCCTAACAGGTCGGCCGCGCCATCGCCTGCGATCATGACGACCTTGGTGAGCGCATCGGCAATCATGCAGGATGGCGCCACCACGGTTGCTCCGGCGCTCTCGCGCACCGGTTTTTGCGTTATCGGATCGATGATTGCTGAGTCCATGGTATCGAGGGATTGGAGAGGATTGAAACGGCGCCCGCTGGACGCAAGCGCCGCGTCGGAGAGCTCGACTTGACACAACACGCTGCACGGGTCGCGCGGATCACGAATGGAAATCGCTTCAGGTTCGGCGCCGAAGGCGGCCAGATCGCCGCCGGCGTTGACAAGCCCGCGCGCCACGCCGCAGTCGCGCAAAACCTCCGTCGCGCGATCGACCGCAAAGCCCTTGGCGATGCCGCCGAGATCGATGGTCAAACCGCGTTGCCGAAAACGAACGCGGTGGCCCGAAAGCAATTCGATTGCGCTCGACGCGTCCGCCTCGGCCGAGATCCGCCGCCTGTCGTTCTCGTTGCCAGGGAGCATACCCAAGTTCTGCAGCACAGGAGCCACCGCTATGTCGAACGCGCCCGCCGACCTGCGATGCAATTCAAGGGCCATTTCGAGCACTTGATAAGTCCATGCATGGACCACGACGGCCTGCGTGCCGGCTTCGCGATTAAGACGGCTCACGTCGCTCGCCGGGTCGTGGAAGCTCATGAGCCGATGGACCCGCGTCACGGCCGCGAACGCCAACTCGACGGCTTTTTCCATCTCCGGTCGAGCCGCGCCAGCCGCGGTGATCTCCACGAACGTGCCGAGCCACGGCTGGGCGCGGCGAATCCTATCGCAGGTGTCCATAAGCGGCCACAATTTTCTTCACGCCCTCGGTGACGTGCAGCGACGACAGAGTAGCGCCGGAGATGTTGCGGATATCGCCGCCCACTTTCAGCTGGTTGGCATCGGCTTTGCCGACAAATTGCGCGAGCCAGCTCGGGCTTCTCACCTCGCCGCCATACGATTCGCGGTACTGCAGAATATCCACGCGATGGATGCGTCCACCGGAATCGATCGACACCGCGTAGTCGATATACAGATGCTTCCCGATGACATGGTCGAAAACAAAAATCCCGCCGGTGCTGGCTTTCCAAACGCGGCCCGGCTCCACCTCGGTAAAGCTCGCCGACGGAAACGCAAGCTTCTGCGCTTCGCCGACGGTAAGATATTGAACCGCGTATGCCGGCGCCGTGACCGAGATCACGACCGCAGCCGGAGCAGTCCATCGTAGCCATTCAGTCATAGCGTCGTTGCCCCAGTTCATCATCCGCCGTTGGCGACGGTCCATTGCAAATGTGACGTTCTTGAACCCTACTGCCGCGCTTATGCCGACATCAAAAGAAGAAGCCGACGCCGCCAAGAGCCGAGTCGGAATTCGCTCCCGCCGGATCGCGATTGATCACTTTCTGGTAGGTCGCTTTGAGCACCAGGTTGGGCGACGGGAACACCGCGAGGCCCGCGCTGTGGTACTGCGTCTGGCCGGCGCCGGTCGGCGCGTTCAAGTCGGTGCCGGCAAAACCGCCGGTCTGCAGGTTCTGATAGCTATAGCGGTAGAACGGGACGGCTTCCCACTCGCTGTGAAGGATGGTACCGAGCGGAATGTGATAGGCGACTTCGCCGGAATAGCCGTACATGTTCTTACCCACGTTGTCGGTGGGGTCGGTATCGTTGTTGGCGCGCAGATTGGCCGGGTTGCCGAACGTGACATGGACGCCTTCGCCGCGAAATTCCCAACCGGTGTTCGGAACGCGATAGCGGAACTCGGCGTCGAACATCGCAAGGCTCGATGAACCTAAAAGATTGCCCGCGTCGCCGTGCGCCCCACGCGGCGTGGTATTGGGCGTGTAATAGGCGCTCACGCTCCAGGCCAAGCCGGGAAGCGAAGCCGGCTCCATGAAGTCGAGCCTGCCGGAGACCGCCAGTGAGTTGGAGAGCTGGCGAAAATCGCCAAGCGGCGGATTGGAAAATGTCAGTGCGTTGTGGCCATCGATGCCGGGGAAATACGCAGCCCCCCCCGCCGTGCAAGGCGTCGTGCCGCCCCCCAGCGGCACTGTGTTGGCATCGGTGCGACAGTCGAACGAGTCACCGAAATCCTCCTGGGCGGCGCTGAGCATCGCCTGATATCTCACGCCGTCCGAAATCGTGCCGTAGATGCTGGTCGCGGGCACCTTCCAGGTCGAAGGGATCAGGCCGTTATACAGTTCCGGCCGAAACACGCTGTAGAACTCGGTCGGCTCGTGATGCTGATTGATGTAGCCGATCGGCACCAGATCGATCCCGGGCGCCCGCCAGTTGATCGGATCGGCGATTTTGAAATCGACCCAAAGCTGCTCGATCTCGGCGGTGCCGTGCAGCTTGTCGTCATTGTCGAATCCCGTGCCGGCGTGCTCGAATTCGATCTCGGCATTGAAGATGATGTTGTCGGTAACGGCGTAAGTCGGCAGCAGCACGAGGCGCCGAGCGGCGTCGGACCCGAGCTGCCATTGGCCGCCCGCAGCTGGATTCTGCATTGCGCCGAATTGAACTTCGCCATAGGCGCCGATGCTCAAACCGGACACTGGTGAATCGACCATTCCCAAAATGCCTTTATCGCCGGATTTTTTCGCGGCATCCTTAGGCGCCGCCGCCTGTGCATGAGGCGCGGCATCCGCAGCGTCGTAGAGCTTGCCAGACTTGCCGGGCTTGCCCGACGGCTTCGCATCTGAGGCGGCGGCGGTCGATGCCTGCGGAGCCGCGGCCGAAGTGGCTGCACCTTTCTGTTTAATCTGCCCTTCCAGAGATTTGATGCGCTGCTCCATGGTTTGAAGCTTCTTCAGCAATGCCTCATTTGAGGTCTGGTCGGCTGGAGCGTCGGGCTTCGCGGCCGTATCGTCGCCCGCGCGAGCCGCTCCAACAGGTCCACAGAGCATCGCCACGGCTGCGGCCGTAGCCATCAAAGCGCAGCGAAGCCGCGTCGGTCGGGACGACATTCGAATTATTCTAATAAACATCTACTCTCTCACTGGTGAGACTTTGGATCGCTGAGTTATTGCTGCGTGCCAGGCCGCAATGGCAGTATTTGCGTGGCTCTAAACTTGAATGTCAATGGTAACAACTAAAGATTAGAACGTTTATAATCCAATGATGGCAAGCTTTTAACTGTTATAAACGCACGGATGCATCTTCTACACTAGAGTAATTCGAAGCTATATGAATTCGCGCGACAGCGCAGAGATTTAGAAAGCAACGAGCCGAGAACCGCCGATCTGGACCGCCAAGAGCGCGTGCAGCC
>Ga0181527_1005160_pt1 | contig 10946 bp, 9 predicted proteins | sample PEATcosm2014_Bin_30_FD_119762 | JGI IMG/M metagenome (GOLD analysis project Ga0181527, IMG submission 119762) | Peatland microbial communities from MTU Mesocosm Facility, Houghton, MI, USA - PEATcosm2014_Bin06_60_metaG | ecosystem: Environmental > Terrestrial > Soil > Wetlands > Peat | place...
AGTTAAACAATTTAGAAGAATTTTTTCTCGTTATGACAAATCAGCGCAATCATATCTTTCGTTTTTATACTTTGCAGGAGTCCTCATATGGCTCAGATAAAATTTTGTTCACAGAGCCTAGTATCATTGCTACTAATACCGCTCCAATATATGTGTGCATTTTCATACTTCTCTCCTTTTTATTGTTTTTTCTATAAAGTATGCGTGGCATGCATTATAAAAAGCAAGACTTATGGCACTTGCATTTCCCTTAAACCACCACGCACCGGACAACTTCAATTAGTTACTTTTTCCCTTGATTACTCAAGCAAACATTACTCGTTTACAGAACCTGTAATTTTACGCTTTCCAGATTCTTGTGCCGAACCTATTGCAATAACAGGTTTTGGATTTTCACTTTTCATTGATTCAGGAAGTTTAGATTCTTTGCGAATTTTTTCGATCTCATCTAGATATGTAGCACGAGCAGTAGTACGAGCATCTGAATCAAAATTGCGCGTAAGATGGCGGCTTGCTATACCCATTGCACAGACACCCTTCTCTGTGATATAGCTCAATGCCCCGCTTGGATCAATCGTAACATCATTCAGAATGGGAATCGGGAGCCATTTAGCTTGTACGTAAGTAGTGATACTGCGGTCGGATCCTGCACTTATGATTAATTTTTGGATAAAGAATGATCCAGCATTAGGCATTTTTTCATTGAGAGCATCAAACATATCAAGTAATCCTTTTCCCTTTTCAGAAAACACACATTGCGAGGCATCGATTTCTGCAAAGAAATAATTCTTATTAGACTCAAGTGGAACTATAAGTGGCATTTCATTCCCCGAGATAACCACAGGAATTGGTACATAGCGCGCTTCAACAACAATGAGCTTTACGTCTGCGGGAATATTTATTTTGTCTTTTCCTCCATTTATTATGCGCTGAATAGAGCTATTGGTGATACGTATCATTTTTTTGCCTTGGGGAGCTTCTTGATCTGACTTCATCGATTCTGGAAGGGCGGAAGCATTGCGTATTGCTTCAATTTTTTCTGGGAGATAAAACCTGTTAGCGGTGGCGCTTCCCCATCTCTTATTAGCATATTCAAAATGATTGCCCTTGAAGTCGACATCAACCCTGCTCTCGCCAATCCTTACATTGTCAAATGTGTTGGCGGTGATTTCTGATGACTGTATGTCAGGGTTGGGATCCCCCTTTGTGATTAATTTCTTTATGTAGAAAGGTCCAAAATTTTGCATCACAGTGAATATGCTACGCCCGCCGCCAATGAGTTCGCACTCACGGGCGTCTATCTCTTCAATGAAATAATCCTTGCCCTTTTCGGTAGAGACGAAAGGGGAATCTTTGCGGGATTTAAAAACTATTGGAATGGGTATATAGCGTGACTCAAATTCAATTGAATACACACCCTGAGGGATGACAATTTTTTTCTCATCGCTGTTGTTCATAACTTGCTGAATCAGATCATCCGTGATTCGTAACTTCCTTATATCAGATTTAATGATTGGAATTTTTGAGGCTTCAACGATATTAAACCATTGCGTATGGGGGAAGCGAACAACTGGTAGCTGCAATTCTTTTTTTTCCTTGCTAAAAGAGCTCTTAACTGATTCATCCCCAGAAATATTTTTCACAACTTGAAGCAGCGAGGGCGGATTTTGATTGGTGATATATGCATTGAGCATTTGAAAATAATCAATCATTCCTTTAGAAGGAAGACCTGTAAAAGTCACCGTTTCGAATGCATTTAAAACTATAATCATAAAATTAAAATTTTTGTGTTCTTTTTCATCCATATGGGTTGTATAACGGTAAGCCTTTTCAAGATTGGTCCCCCCACTATAGCAGCTGATATAGAAAAGAGATCGGGTATGGATACCAAAATTGAGAAAATCGAGTACCGATGTAAAAGATGCAGTTGTCATGCCAGCTACTGTTTTGCCCGCCAATCCATGTCCAAAAAGAAGTATGTCCCACAAATTTAAAAAGTCATTATCAGAATTTGCTGAGAGTTTTTTTGTATCAGCATGGGTAATCAGTATATCTTGAAGGAATTTTTTCAGATCATCTGAAGGAGTTTCATTATCTGCGGGGATCGATGAAAGATCTACTTTTTGAAGCTTATTTATTTTTATACCAAGCAGCAGTTCGCCATCGCTCAAAGCTTTTGTTTCACTAACACTATAAGTATTAAGCTTCTCTGCATACGGTATCAAAGGAACTTTAGTTCCAGCTTCTTCTGTTGGGTCTAAAATTCCTTTTTTTGGTATGAATACAACCATAGATTGAGCAGCGGGATTATTGGCAAGATATATATCCCAATATTGTAACTTCTTTTTGGTTTCACTATCTTCCATAGCAAAATCTAAAAGCCAACGACTCGTGATGATTGGAATATAGTAACTTCCCAATGATGTTCTCAGAGTTGTCCGCATAGCGCCCGTTTCTTTACCTCGTTTGTATCCGTCTTCATTATTAGGATCGAAAAGGATAATGAGGGGCCGAATTCCGAGTTCGTCTGTTATAGACGCTTCACCAGGCAGATCAAAAGATTTTACAGTACTGTGGGTTAGTATCATTACTACTAATATCGCGCCAATATATGTGTGTATTTTCATACTCTCTCCATCTTATTGCTTTTTCTAGAAAGTATGCGTGGCATGCATTATAAAAAGCAAGACTTATTGAAAAGAATGGGACTAAAAGCGACCATAAGGGCTCGTAAGTATTAAATTATTTCACCTTCTTAAGTTGATGCCTTTGGGGCGCACCTTCAAGCGATGATTCTTCTTTAAGTCGCCTCCTTGAATCTGGCTTGCAGCTTCATCATTCCAGCCATTGACCATAGATATGCCATTAGATTCTATAAAACGATTCGTCCAATCGATCATGAGCCAATTTGGATTTTTGCCATTCATAAGGCCTGCTGCCTTGCAGTCATCAACCACTTTCTTGATCGTAGCATAATCACTCTTGGAAACTTTTAATGCACTGATTTCATTGGCTTCTTCTCTTGCAGTTGCAGCATCAGTTTTGAAACCAAGTTTAGCACCCATTTCTTTGGTTGTAGCTTCTGCTTGTTTTGCAGTTTTATAGCCACTCAACGCGTAGTCTTCTGAGGCTAAATTAGAATGATAGAGAAGAAAGAATCTCTGATATTTCTTTCGTTCTTCTTCTTGGTCTGGCGCGTATGCTCTGCGGGAATCGCCTCTCATCATGGTGTATGCTTTAGGATCTGAGACACTACCTCGATTGCCGACCACATATTTCCACATATCGTAGGTATATTGAGGGGAATCTTGAGTAGAACCAAACTTGAGCGGATTGAAAATCACTATTTGTTTAAGATGATCATTCATTGCTTGTAACGTAGGCCAATCGCCATTATGATCCATAGGATTCCAATCAGCATTAGTTAAGATTAAATCTCTAATATCATCGGAAAGCATTTCAATATTTCTATCGAACTGATTTTGCTTAATGTCTTTATCTCTCATGTTATCAAGTGTGAGAACCACAATTTCTTGGGGATTTTTTTTGAGCCAACGGGCTAATTCTTGCATTTTGCTGATAAAGGTATCGTATGAAGCCAGTCCTCGTTGCAGCTTATCTTCGATATTTTTACACGATCCATGGCATATGAACAATTTGTTTTTTCCTGGCTGAGATCCAATATCAATTTCAAAGGCACGTATACCTTCATCTAATTGTTTCGTGAGTTCCCATTGTTGTTGGGCATAGATCCATTTATCTTCTTTCGCTATGAGCGCATTATGTGCGCCGACAAAACTGACCTGATCAAGTCTCAGCCGACGATCTGGGGCATTCCATTTTTCATACCCATGGCTGCGTGTGCATGTGAAAAAAACCATTGTTACTAATGCTACAGAATAGTTTTTCATTATGCTTCCTTTTTTAATTACTGTTATCCATATACACATAAAGATAAAGAAAGAGGAGCTATAAAGTAAAGGGTATCATTGAGGCAATGAGAATTTAATGATCAAAGAGTCAACTGGTAAATAGTTTGAGCGAATTGTAAAATTAATTTTGATATGATCGTATAGCAAAAAAAATTTTAGTACTGAATGCACCTTCCAATCGAGAGATTTTTCATCCTTCGATTGGGACTATCTTATGAACCTAAAGTTTAAATTTGGTTCACAGAACCTAGTTTCTCAATCATGTCCACGGCTTCCAGAATATGGTGTTCCAACTGCGCAGAATCTTGCGTAAAATTAGAAAGCACATAATGCGGAACGTCTTCCTTGCGTTCCGGGCGGCCAATGCCAAATCGCAGGCGGGGAAATTCCATGCCGCACACGCCAATGATTGAACGCAGTCCATTATGGCCCTTTGCACTCCCGCCCATTCGAATACTGATATTTCCAAACGGCTTTTCGAGCTCATCGTGGATTACGAGCATATTTTCCGGCTTAATTCCCTGCTTTAAAAGCGATGGGATAACCTTACCTGAATCATTCATGAAGGTGAGCGGCTTTATAAGAAGGATGCGCTGATTATTAATGGTTATTTGTGCAACATCGGCATTATCTTTTGTCTGCCAAGATCCGCCATGCGCTTGCGCCAATGCATCAAGCACGAGAAAACCAATATTATGACGATGTTTATGATATTTTGGACCGGGATTTCCCAGACCAATAATTGCTTTGATGGTAAGTGGTGGTAATGGCGCCGGTTTCATACATTCCTTACATTTTTGGAGCGAGATGATTATACATAATAATAGAACAGGGCCGGCATTTAGCCAACCCTGTTCTATTATTTTTTTATTCTAGGTCGCAAAACGACACGTTGAAGCGTGTGGATGCAAGCGAATAGAATAATCCGGCGTAGCAAAACACTTCCTGAGGTTTTACTTCCGTCTTCGCCTATGGCTTCGTCGGACACGTCGAAGTAAAGCGTCTTGTGCGACGTAGCTGAAAGCGTAGACGCAAGCCTGGATATTCTCTGCAAGATGCGTGAATTATGCAGTCGCTTTCTTTGCTACGCCGCCCTTAGCTTCAGCAAGTTGGGTCGCTTTGAACTCATTGTTCATTGCAACTTTTATTGAATCAGTAATGCTTAAATCATCAGATGCATATATAATTTGGCCACTTTTCTTTTCAATCACTAATGAAAGATCTTGTTTCTTTGCTTCCTTGGTAACTACCTTAGTAAACTCAGTACCGACAGCTTGCAGCTCATTTTCATAGCTCAATTTGATATCCTGTGATTTTTTCTTTTTGCTTGTTTCAAAATCTTGAGCAGCATTTGAAAGCGCTACCATTTCTTTACGTTGCGACTCATCACTCATTGTAGTGCGTTTTGCTTCAAACGTTTTTTTTCTATCTTCGAGGAGTTTACCTTCTTTTTCAAGGTCAGCCATAGCAAGTTGTTGTTCTTTTTCTAACTTCTTTGCAGCAGCCTGAGCGATATCGGTGCCCATCATAATTTCTTCAGCATCGACGACCGCAAGTTTTAGTTCTTTTGCTGCGTATACGCTTTGTGCCGCACTGCTCATAAGAAGAATAAGCGATAATGCTTTGATGTTTTTGTTCATGGAAAATACCTTTGTTAGTGGATAAATATTATATTTCATACATAAAAAAACGATAGCATACTGACCGAATTAGTCAATATGCCTATTCCCGGATGCAGACGGATCCTGTTCGACCTCCTTCGCTTACGGTTCGCGCCTTTAGTTCTGAGCTCTGAGCTCTGAGTTTGACGAAGAAACGAAGAATCAGGATCAGGATGCGCGGAACGTAGGCGGAGCCTGCCCGACGTAGTTTGCCGAGCCTGAAGGCCCGGATAAACGTAGGCGGGGGAAACCTCCATTTGACCCTAATCCCCCCACACCCTTCTGGTATTTTCTCGTGCATTTTGGATTAAAACGCGCACAGACAAAATCACTGTAGTGTTTACAATACGCAAAAAGCAATAAATTTAATTATTCGTTGGAAAATTAGCGTAGGCGAAACAGGATTCGCTCGGCATAAGCAAGGTCATCTGCGATGGCTCGAATCGTGCAACAAGACCAGCCGAGTGGAATGGGGCCGCAACATCCTAAATTGCGATTGACAAGCGTAGAATACACATTATTCAATGCCCAGGTAATGTCATCTAAATCATATCGATAATCATACATATAGCTCAGGCGAAGTGCCGTCAGATCGGTGATCATATTGCCCAGTGTATTGGAGAGATAGATAAGATCGTTGATTGGTAAGGAATAATAACGATTATAATCATAGGTAAACGGAATCCAGGCATTTTGGATTCTCATGATCAAGCCATCCAAATATTGAAAGTGCCCATAGTGATATCCGGCTGTCTGCGATGAAACACGCGATAATTGATAACCAACTTCTCCCAATTGCCAATGAATGCGATCGACCTGCTCTTTAATTCGGGCGCTATGCGCGACAGCAGCCACATGCACCATGCCATCAGTAACATCATCCCAAAATCCAGCTTTAACGGGTGCGCCAACCAATAAGGTAACGATACAGATTATTCTTTTCATAGGATCCCCATGATTAAAATGTTTTTTTCACAGTATATCGCATATGGCAAAAAAGCGATATTAAAACTATTTATGCATCTCATCATACGAAACCCTTTACTTATTCAAATTGAAAACTGTATTATAAAAATCAATAAGGAACAAGAGAAAGTATAAAAAGAAAAATATGACAAGGAAATAATTATGAAGCGCATACATATCTGGATCATAGTTACTATATCATTAGTAATCAGTCCCTATGTGGCTCACAAGGTCCATGCCAACTGCTCACATGAAAACCACCAACACGTCGACCGACAGGTCATCAATTGCGCCTATTCGCGCACCGATTTACAGCGCATTTTAGCGGAGAATAAAGAGCGATACGCAAAAAACTACGAAGATCAGACCTGTTTTTATTGCGGATGCCCAATCGATGAGCACGATAATCATCACTTGGCACAGTAACTCTTCGATACGCTCTTGAACACCAAAAAAACGAGGGACATTCCTGCCCCTCGTAAATTTTTCGATTTGATTTTGTTGATTAGCACGTAGAGTGGAATACGCCGCCTACTTTTTTGCCTTGTGCAACCAACTCATTGTATAGTTCGATCATTTCTGGCGTTCTACCGACATGGCATTTTTTGCCTTTTGATTTAACCCAATCAATCGTTGCCTGAGGGACTTGTAGAATTGCGTCTACCCCTCGAGTCAGAATTACTTCATCGACTTGATCAATAAATTCTGCAACGTCAGCTGTTTGAACGCCTGGTTTATGACGGGTTCCGGTTAGGCTCCAATCCCATGCTTTGGCTTGCTCTTCAGTTTTACCAACCCATACTTTAGCATCTTTGAACTGTGTAGTTGCGTTGTTATCAAGAACGAATAGCTGATTCCAGCCGCATCGACCCGGTTGGCTTGCGGCACTGCTATCCATGCGCCCCTGATTTAACGGTGCAAAAATTGGCAATGCGAACATCTGGATGCCCGATACCGCCATTAACGTGATAACTGAAAAATAGGTAGATTTCATCATTTTTTTCCTTGATATAAAGGGTTTATTCTACCTTTAGTATATCATCCTTTTATTTCCATAAAAATGCCCCCACTCAGAGGCTCAATCGGAGTGTTTATACCTGGCGAAAACTCCAGACCTTGCCATTGCCCTCGACAATGGCCTGAGGCAACTAAAAAACCCGCCAACGCAGGTTGACGGGTTTTTTAATTATAAAGCTATGAACAACAGCTTAATTATCTTCTATTTGGGGTTAATGCGGCGATCATTTTTGCATTTGCGGCAAGCATTTGCGCATTCGCCTCATTTCTTCTATTTTGTGCTTCAAGCATAGCTGGCAAACGCGGATCATTTTCAACGATCATTGCTGCTCGCGCTACGCAGGTATGCATAGCGTAAATTTCAGTAAGCCTTGCTCTCAAGCTTTGAGCGCGTGCAGAATCTTGCGCGATGTCATTGAGCGCATCTTCAATTGCATTCGCCGCATAAGCTAATGCATTAATTTTGTGAGCTAATTCTACTTTCGCGGTAATTAAAGGAAATGGAGAGCTTAAATAGTAACGCTCTAATCGATTAATCAATTGCGCATCGCTTTCATATTCAGCCATAGTGATTGCAACAAGATCTTTGCTTCTCCACCACCAGAGATTCCATTCTGCTGAAAGCGTGCGGCCATATGTTGTTGACCCCAACCCTATTGCTGCACCAAGGACAACAAATGCTCTACGTAACATATAATATTCTTTTTCATGCGTCGTCAGATCATCCCAATCAAGCAACTCGCCCTCAAAGATAAATTTACCAATTCCATGCAAGATCGCCTCTGCGCCTATAAATGCCGCTCCACTAGCAGCAGCACCACCAATTACACGCGCTATATCAAGAGCAGCTGTATCAGTGCTACGTGCATGTGCTGTTTGCATACTTGCAGCGCATACTAGAACCATTATCGCATTACGTGAACGAACCATAGGGAACCATCCTTTTCATCTGAAAAAAGAGATTATTTAAAATATCGGCTCAAAGTCTACTTCTATTTTCATCATTAATCAAATGAATTTAACCTTGGCAGATCGTGAATCTGAAATGGTCTTCGAGGAAGAAATTGCTATATTTCCCCAATCTATTGAATTTTCTTCTCATCACAAAGAAAAATACCTTATTTATCCGGATGGCTACATCTCATATATTATCGAAATGGCATCATCTACATATCCCATATTTTTACTTTTCCTGAACGATGTTCCAACCCCGAATGCACCCCTGGCTCCTGGGAAAGCGGCTCATTTTTATATCTCTTATCGGAAAATTTCTCCGACTCTTGCAAATCCACCATCGATATTGCTATTATTCAAATAAAGATTAGGTGTCTAATAAGGAGCCAGGTATGAAATCATTTCAATATATTATCATAGTATTATTTATCTCCATGCAGTCTATGCATGGCATGGAAGAAGAAGAGTATCAAAGGGATCCAGAATCCCAAGCGCGTTTGGAAATTTTCCTCCGCTCCCAAGCTAAAAGGCGCGAATTAGAAGTTCTCATTCAAAAAGAAGAGGAGGAGGCCAAGCGAAAAGAACGTGAACAACAAGCTCCTTTGGATTTGAATGCTCTCATCCGCAACGCCCAAGCCAGAAGTCTCGTAGTAGAAGCTCAATCTAACAAAATGAAGGAGGCCAAGCGAAAAGAACGTGAAGAAACTGAAAGCAGCAATATGAACAATCTGGAACAAGAGGTCTCTGAAATAACAAAGGAACCTCACGCGTATACACCTCGAGCATTACTCATATATCTTGATGATACCGAAACCGCCCCTCAAGATGCTATTTGTTCGAGCTTACAAAACGCCATTAATAGAGAAGCCGGACCAATCATAGCCTCTCTCCATTGCCTAAAATTAATCTACCAGGATACATCATCAGAGGAGATCAAAAATAAACTCAACGCATCATGGATAATCAAAGAAATCACTCAGCCCGCTGATGACGATCACCCTTCTCGTACTAATATGGCTCTTCTCATGCCGTTAAGCTACCTAAACAAAATCGGTATTAATAGACAGGATTTTGAGAAATCTGACGCTTCTGATATCACGAATACAGAATTAGCATTGGGATTAAAAGCAAATCATATGCAAACACAAACACTTAACAATCTCCACTTCCCACATTACAATTTAAATCAAAGCTCTTACTATTTTCTTCAAACGTTATACAACGCCAACACAAAGACAAGTAATATCTTTTGTGTACGATCTGACTACAAGGAATATAAAGAAAGCTTACCGATATGGTCTATATATACAAAAGGACATGGAAGTACAGGCCAATATAATTGCACGATTATAGGAATTGATTGCAATGATTTCAAAAAAGTGCTCGATTTCCTCAATACTAAAATCAACACACGATTACTGGTCTATTTCTCTTGTTATGCGGCAGGCACCAATACTGAAGCAATCTATCGCGATCCCGACACCGCACTATTAAAAAACTACTCTTTCCCTATCATTACCTACGCATTGACCGATGCCCCGGTATCTTCTAGCGCATTATTTGAAGAACCTGAAAAGTTCGTCGCCGCCGTAATGGCACCCACATCTAATACCATTAATTATAAAGAGATAATCAAATACCTAAATACTTCTTCCGAGTCTGAAACTACCCCACAGATTAAGCTTCCAGGATTAGATTGGTTTTCTGTTATAAACGCTGATAAGAACATCGTTCAAATCGGATCCATTTTAGCCTCAAAGCGCGGGAACCGGCCTCTCGATATTGTTAAATTTTTCAGGAATGAACCTAGAATCTTGCTGCTCTACGCTCCAAATATTCCATTCGAACTGATCATTAATTCCAAGAATCTTCAATCTATTGTTTCTATGCTCCCTGGTAACGCGCTGCATATGATTGAGAAAGTAACATCAAAATCTAGCCCCCGAGTCGTACTGGATTGGTTTATGTCTATAACAATGCTGGGGACCGAAAAAATATTTTATATCAAAACATTAAATGATCTTAAGGATGTCATCATTGTTAATAAACCTTACGGTACTAATGAATATGAACAGTTTGCACTCTTTAAAAAAGATGGAATATTGTACGTTAAAGAAAATCTAAAAGGAAGCAAGTATGCGCCGATAAAGTATTGGGAGCATGAAGAGATCAAAGAAGTAAAAGCCGATACTCATTCGATCAGAAGACCCGAGGTCATTTATTCAGAGGCCATGTACCAAGCAATCCTATCGAGCATACAACGTATAATAGCCGGCCCTTGACCAAGCAATAACAATCCTATCTCCGCTGGGCAAATGAAATAGATCATACCACGCAAAAAGGGCTCCAAATTCTATGGAGCCCTTTTAAATATATTCAGCTGAGCTCATACAGAACAGTGTTGCGCGCTCAATGA
>Ga0181527_1005166_pt1 | contig 10930 bp, 9 predicted proteins | sample PEATcosm2014_Bin_30_FD_119762 | JGI IMG/M metagenome (GOLD analysis project Ga0181527, IMG submission 119762) | Peatland microbial communities from MTU Mesocosm Facility, Houghton, MI, USA - PEATcosm2014_Bin06_60_metaG | ecosystem: Environmental > Terrestrial > Soil > Wetlands > Peat | place...
AAAGATCCTCGACGCGGCAGAACAATGGAAGGCTGAATTGATTGTCCTGGGCTCGATTGGACAGACCGGTCTCGAACGCTTCTTGATGGGCAGCGTGTCGGATGCCGTAGCACGGCACGCGCGCTGTTCGGTTGAAGTTGTTAGAGTTCGTCCTTCACACTGAAACTCGAGGTGAAAGCCGTGATGCTGTCTCAGGGTAGTCAACGAGCGGACCGCAGACTTATCGCCGCTGTTGGCGCGGGGACCGTTCAATATGACGGCATCCAGTGAGCGACCCTGTGGAGTCATGAACGACCTGCCGAGTATTCGATTCTCAGGAGCCCGGCTTTCTCGCGACGATGCGCCGCGCGGCAAGAGATCTAGGTTAGAACGTAGATCAAGAGGAGGACTTATAATGCGACTTTCCCTCAAAGGGATGACGATTGCCAGTGGGCTACTCTGGGGCGGCGGCATCCTGTTCGTCGGACTCATCAACCTTTACAAGCCAACCTACGGTGTTAGCTTTCTCGAAATGATCAGCTCCGTGTATCCGTGGTTTCACGCGTCACGGTCACTTGTCGATGTCTTGATTGGCACAATTGACGGATCAATTGACGGGGCTATCGCAGGACTTCTGTTTGCATGGCTCTACAATCTTTCTGCCGGTGACCGCAAGGAATCCTGAAGCTGGGACCACGCCCGCCGGTCGGTAAGAAAGAACGATGCCGACTCTCAGCGGCTATCTGGAATGCTTGAGGCAATTCTGATGGCCTCACAATCCAATGACAAAAGGAGACTTCGAGCCCGCGAGTGAAATATCGGTTCGGAAGAAGACCAGGGACCAGTTCTTGGGGCACAAAGCCGATAATATTGGCAGGACGGAAGGTGACAAGAATTCTCGTATGCGTTTTTCTTTACCAAAAACTGCCGCCACGGACCCAGGGCGTCCGCACATCATAAGTTTGAAACTGCGCGAAATGAGCCAGCTCTTCAATTCGATGGACCCTTCTCCGTTCATTGAGAAGGATCTCGACGACGACGCAGAAGAATTCATCGTAAGCTGGGCCCAAGAATTCTCCCCTGACGCTCCACTCAAATTGCGTATTTACTTGGACCAATGGCCGGCTGAAGACCCCAAAGAACTGATCAGGACGGCCGTCCACAACCACTTTGCCCACCGGGCCCAAATTACCAACTTGGAGTTCAAGCGCCTCCTGAAGCAAGGTCGTACCAGTCTTTTCATCGGACTGCTGTTCTTGTCTGCCTGTCTACTTCTCAGCAAGATATTGTTAGGCCGCGACGCGGACACCTGGGCTGCCGTCGTACGGGAAAGCCTTACGATTGCCGGATGGGTCGCTATGTGGAGACCGATGCAGATATACCTTTACGATTGGTGGCCCTTGCGGCGTCGGAGCCGAATTTTCGTAAAGCTGAGCCACATGCCCGTGGAAGTTCTGCAGCACGGGACGGGTTGAGCGTTATTTTGATCGGGGCTGTGGTCCGGGAGCGCTACCCGGGCACTGCATTGAATGGAGGTGAGCATGGACTCGACTGGGACTGGCCAAACAGACGCGGCGCAGCGTCAGACAACAACGAACCGTAAGCTCGCACTGGTTGTGGGGAGATCCACGGTCGAAGATCACTTCTTCATTTGTCCCTCAGACGCTCAGGACCGGGATGTGCGACTCCCGAATGATCGCATAACCACTGCCGTTGGCCCCCAAATGACCGCCGGAAGGCATGTGTCCGATGACCAGGATGTCAGCCTTTGTTTGCTCTGCCGCTCGGTTCAGCAGCGCATGCACATCGCCGCTATCAATGATTACCTTTGCCTTGGTGCCCACATCCTGCTGAAGCTTGACAATCTCCGTGGCGGCGTAGCCGACGAGCGCCTCCTTCCACTCGGGAAGGACGTGGGATCCTCCAGGGCCATAGATTCCCACGCTGGCGGTGACATGAACCAGCGTGAGCTGCGCGCCAAACTCAGCGGCCAACTGCCCGGCCCGCGACACGGTATTGCGGCTGTGATGGCTCAAATCAACCGCACAAAGAACGTTGCGGATGCTGAACTCACGCGCTGGTGCTTCTTCCAGGTGGGCGTCGGTCCAAACCGGGCAATCACTCTCGTGTAGCACTTTGGCCGCTACGGAGCCCAGCAAAAATCGGTAGAACGCCCCATGGCCATGCGTGGACATCACGATCATGTCGACGTTCTGGTCGCGAGCCGTCTGCGTGATGGCGCGTGCCGGATCGCCTTTGAGCAACGAACGTTTGACGGGAATCGCATCCAGCTCCGACCGCAACAATTGGTCCAGGTCCCGATGCGCCCGCTTGACGATTTCCGCATGCAAATCTCGCCCTGTGAGCTCGTGCCCACTCTCCGGTTCACTTGCGGGGTAGCCCAGTGGCGTCACCACATGCAGCAGTATGATTTCGGAATGAAAATGGCGAGCCAAAAACGCTGCCTGATGAGCCACCTTTAGCGAGTTGTTTGAAAAGTCAACCGGAAGAAGAATCTTATTCATTGGCATTTCCATTTTGGAATCCTATCTCTCGCAAGATGCTAGCCGAAGACGAAATCCGGCGACGGGAAAAACCAAAAGAGGAATCCCGAAGCGCAGACGTTCATGGTCATTACACATTCATGCATCCATCCTTCTTTCCAACACCTCATCGCAGCAGAGGCATGCACGGGTGCATTAACCTGATGGCTTCTACGTTTCGGGATTGCGCCAATCGCCTTCAGAACCGATGAACGCGTCAGCCTGTTTCGGCCCCCAGCTGCGGCGTTTGTACGGGCGAGCCCGGTTGTGGGTCTTTAGGACGGAATCGACCACCGCCCAGGCGGCCTCAACGGCGTCCTCTCGGGTGAAGAGCGCTCCGTCGCCGGCCATGGCCTCGCCCAAGAGACGCTCGTAGGGGGTTTCTTCTCCCGGCTGTTCTTCGACCAAGTAGAGTTCTCGCTGGTCGCCGACGAATTCCTTGCCTGGCAGCTTGACGCGAGCAGCGAGGGCGATGGCCGAGTTGGGGGAGAGGCGGAAGCGCAAGTAGTTTGCCGGGCCGTTCGTTGGCGCTGAGTCGGCAAAGAGCCTCTGGGGGGGCGGCTTCAGCTCCACCAAAACCTCCGTTGCAGTTTCGGCTAAGTATTTACCGGAGCGCAGGTACCACGGCACTCCCTGCCAGCGCCACGAGTCGATGAAGAGCCGCAGGGCGCAAAAAGTTTCGACGTCGGAGTTCTTCGCCACGTTTGGCTCCTTCCTGTAGCCAGCGTACTGGCCGCGCACCAAATCGTTGGATTTTAGAGGACGCATGGCTTGAAAAACTTTCGTTTTCTCTTTGTGTACGGCGCCAAAGTCCCTATCGGCCGGCGGCTCCATGGCGAGTAGCGCGACGATCTGGAAGAGGTGGTTCTCGATCACGTCGCGCAGACAGCCGGCGGTTTCGTAAAACGCTCCGCGTCCCTTCACGCCAAAATCTTCGGATAGGGTTATCTGGACGCTGGCCACGTAGTTGCGATTCCAGATCGGCTCCAGGAACGAATTGGCGAAGCGGAAATAGAGGATATTCATGATCGCCTCTTTTCCAAGGAAGTGGTCGATGCGGAAGATCGAATCCTCCGAGAACACCGTACGGGCGACGTGGTTGAGCTCCCTCGCGGAGGCCAGATCGCGTCCGAACGGTTTCTCGATAATGACGCGCGCATGCTCGGTCAATTTCGCGGCGCCAAGCCCTTTGATGACAGTTTCGAAAAGTGAAGGCGGGATGGCGAGATAGTGGGCTGGGTGCCGAGCGTTACACAACTCTTTTTTTATCGCCGTGAAAGTGGCCGGGTCCTTATAATCCCCGCTCACATACTTAAACAGGGATAGAAGATGTTGGAGGGCACGCCGGTCATCGATCCTGCCTGATCGCTTTATGCTGTCCGTCACGCGGTTGCGAAGACGAGCAAGACTCCACTTCGGGAAGGCGACGCCGATTACCGGGACCTTGAGAGTGCCGCGCTTCGCCATCGCATAGAGTGCCGGGAAGATCATCTTGTGGGCGAGATCGCCCGTCACGCCGAAGACCACCAGCGCGTCCGAACGGGAGGTTATCATCAAGCACCCACTTTCTTAGTCGTACGCGTCACATTAGTAGAGATAATTCAAGCGTTACTTCGTGAGCAGCTTGCCGATCGATTTCAATTCCTGCCGACGTGTCGGGGTGGTCTTGGGATATGCCATTTTAAGCGCCTTGAACGTGTCCAGGAGAATTTGGGAGACAATCAACCGGGCATTCTCCTTATCATCGGCGGGAACGACGTACCAGGGTGCGTGATGGGTGCTTGTCGCGTGCAGGCAAGCCTCATAAGCCTTCACGTAATGCTTCCAGTATTTCCTCTCATGAATGTCCGAGAGGCTGAATTTCCAGTTCTTGTCCGGCTCATCAAGACGCTCGAGAAATCGCTTTCGTTGCTCGTTCTTCGACAGGTGGAGGAAGAACTTGATGATCCTGGTTCCGTTACGGTGGAGATGCGCCTCCAGGTCCACGATGGAACGATACCGCTCCTTCCAAATAGTCTTCTCGTCGAGCAATTCATCCGGAAGTCCTTGGGCCCGGAGAATCTCCGGATGCACGCGAACGACAAGCACCTCCTCATAGTAGGAACGATTGAAGATGCCGATTCGCCCGCGTTCCGGAAGCCTGCAGGTCGTGCGCCAGAGAAAATCATGTTCCAGTTCTTCGGCGCTTGGCTGTTTGAAACTGAAGACGTCGCATCCTTCCGGATTGACCCCGGACATGACGTGCCGGATGGCGCCGTCCTTGCCGGCAGCGTCCAAGGCCTGAAAAATCAGCAGCAACGCATAGCGGTTGGACGCGTAGTGGAGTTGTTGCAGCGAGCTCAGCTCCTTTACGTGTTCTTCCAGTAATTTTTGATACCGCTTCTTCGACTCGCAAAAGGGCTTCATAACCGTCGGCCACTTTCTGAGTTTGACCTTTTCTCCGGGCCGCACTCGGAAATCCTTTGAATTGATCTTCATATTCCTCCCTTCGGTGTCATGAACTGCGTGAATGGTGCTTAGCACTGATGCGGCTCAGGAGGAGGTTGGCGCAACCTTCGTCTTTCCGGCCTGATCGTTCCGGATCTCGCGTTCCGCCTCCAGCCAGTCTTGATCCGCCTGGCTCTCGCCCCGGACTCGCTGCTGGTAGAGTTCATAGGCCCGTGTAGCGATTTGCGGCGTAAGGTCGAGCGTCTTCTTTTTGGCCAACAATGGGGCTTTCGTAGGGTCGAAAATCCGATAGGCGAGCAGCTTCACTCGGTCGTTGACCAGGGCCCAAGCTAGAGCGTAGGCCCAAACGAACCCTGCCCACCGCCAGCCGAGGGGCGTCATGAAAAGCCCATAAACCGCTATCAACGTCGCCACGATTTGCGTGCCGAGGACGGCTGCCCATAGAATCCGCGCGGGGCGTATGGACCAGAAAGGGCCGCGTGTGCGCGTCAGGAAAATCGTGAGATGTCCGGCGACCGAGAGTTTCAGGTACATCAGCGTCTGGATGTGCGCGCGGTCGAAGTGAAAAACGCGCTCGCCAAGATAAAACAGGCCAAACGCGGAAACGACGCCGATGACGCCCAGCACCGTGGCGATACCCAGCACCAGACGCATGTTCCAGGCCTCGGGCTTATCCTTGTAATGAACGTTGTCGTAGGCGATGGAGAGGATCGCTCCGTCGTTGAGCAACGCTAGCATCACGATCATCACAGCGGTCACCGGATAGAAGTTAAACACCAAGATCGCCAGCGTCATAAAGAACAGCACGCGTAGTGTTTCGGCGATGCGGTAGATCGCGTAGCTGTTCATCCGCTGAAAGATACGGCGGCTCTCCTTGATCGCGTCGATGATCACCGATAGACCTGACGCCAACAGCACGATGGACGCCGCTGCGCGGGCCGCGTCTGTCGCTCCGGAAACGGCGATGCCGCAGTCCGCTTTCTTCAGCGCGGGAGCGTCGTTCACGCCGTCGCCGGTCATGCCGACGATGTGACCAAGTTTTTGCAGGACATCCACAATGTGGAACTTATGTTCGGGGAATACCTGGGCGAAACCGTCCGCTTTTTCGATGGCCTCCGCCGACTGCGCCGTCTCGTGACGCTTTGTGTCGCCCAATCCTCTGGCATCAAGGATGTTCGTGCCCATCCCCAACTGTCGGGCGGTTTCTCGGGCGATGGCTATTTGATCGCCCGTAACCATCTTGACGCTCACGCCCATGTGCCGGGCGCTGGCGATGGTTGCTTTGGCCTGCTCGCGGGGCGGATCGAACAAAGGCAACACCCCAACAAACTGCCATTTATTTTCCTGATCTGCCCGGGCTACGCCCAAGGAACGGAAGCCGCGAGCCGCAAATTCATTGACGGCCTTCTCGACGGCGGACTTTACCTCACCGGCATTGGTCGCCATCCCCAGAATCACCTGCGGAGCTCCCTTGGCCACGTTGAACTGTTTTCCGTCCGAGGCTTTGACGGTGGCTTCAGTGCGCTTGTGTACCGGGTCGAAGGGCTGGAAATGGACCACCTGATAGCCCTTCAACGCCTTATCATCCTTCACGCCGCCGATCACCGCGAGGTCGATGGTGTCTTTGTCTTCCGCGCGCGAAGCGAGTGCGGCGTCGAGGATGACTTGGTCGGCAGAGATGCCGCTAACGCTGAACGGGTCGCCTAGCGTCAGTTTGTTTTGGGTCAGGGTGCCAGTCTTGTCTGAGCACAGCACGTCCACGCCAGCTAGCTCTTCGATAGCCGACAACCGGGTCACAATGGCCTCTTTTTTCGCCAGCAGTCGCGCGCCGACGGCCATGGTCACGGACAGCACGGTGGGCATCGCCACGGGGATCGCGGCCACCAGAAGCACCAAGGCGAACTCCAATGTATTGAGAATGGGATCGCCACGGAATAGCGCTACCGCCAATATCAACACGACCAGAGTCACTGCAAGAATGATCAGGTAGTCGCCAATCTTCAGCACGGCACGCTGGAAATGACTGACGGTGTGCGCCTCCTGCACCAGCTGGGCGGTCTTGCCGAAATAAGTGTTCGCCCCAGTGGCGTAGACCATCGCGTCGATTTCGCCCTGGCGGATAATCGACCCCGAAAACACGGCCTCCCCAGGTTTGCGAGTGGCGGGCAAGGATTCGCCCGTCAACGCGGACTGGTCCACCTCGACAGGGTCACCCTCCAGCAAGCGCGCATCCGCCGGCACAATATCGCCCAGGCGCACCCGGATGACGTCGCCCGGCACCAACTCACGCGCTGCCGGGGTTGCCCACTTCCCATCACGTTTCACTTTGGCATTGACCGCCAGCTTGGCCTTCAGAGCGGCGATCGCGTTGCCTGCCTGGTGTTCTTCCCAGAATCCGACCACGGCGTTGGAAACGAGTAGGAGGAGGATGATGAAAAAATCCAGCCAGTGGCGGACAAGCCCCGACAGAATTACGGCCGCTTCAATCATCCACGGGATGGGGCCCCAGAAATAAGTGAGGAATTTCAGGAACGGATTGGCTTTCTTTTCTTCAATCTCGTTGGGGCCGTATTGCGTCAGCCGTTTCTGAGCCTCGGCTTGAGTCAGGCCGTCCGGCGAGGACCCCAATTTCTTCTCCACTTCCGGCAGGGGTAGAGATTTTAGATCGTCCTTACTATCGGGCTTCGATTCAGGAGCCTTGGGCTTCGATTCCAGCTTCGATTCGGGGGCCACGGGCTGATCGGCGTTGGTCTTCATAGTGGGTATCCTTTCTATGCTTCTTACCTCCACCGAGTCTCGTTCCGAGGGGTCTCAGAAAATCGGTGGACAGTCGCCGTCGAAGAAGCCTCCTTCACGGCTTTGAATTCCTGAAATCGGGCGCATTACGCCTTTGCTCCTGGCGGGTCGGCGGCTTTTCCAGGGGGCAGGAACTCCGGCAGGTCAAGGCGTGCCACGCCAATCCGGTTGTCGGCCATGCCGTAATAGACGTCGAAGCGGTCCGGCGAGCCAAGATCGTCACGGCGGTCAATGCCGGTGGGGAACACGACGTTGGCGATGGTCCCGCTGCGTTCTCGCGGCAACACCGGAGTCAATACGGGCTCCGCCGAACGATAGCGGATCAGTTGCGGGTGCTCCTCTGAGAGCACCATCACCCCGGCCGAGTAGCACAACGGATGTTGGTCGTTGCTCGGCTCCGCCAGTTCGCTCACGCCGTGGTAAATGATCAGCCAGCCGTGCCGGGTCAGGGTGGGCGGAGTGCCGCCGCCGATTTTGAGCCGCTCCCAAGACGACACCGGAGTTGCCAGACGGTGATGAGAGCTAAACTGGCCGAAGCGATTTGGTTCGCGTCTTTCGAAGTCCATCGGGCAGTAGGAAATCCAGATGCTTTCCCGATCAAGATCCAGCTCACGAGAAGCGGCTTGGCACGCGGTTTCCTCCGGGCGAGTGCCGGGGAAAAGCGGCCGGTGGAGGATGGCCAGTTCCGGATGTCCGGATGGATTGGGAATGGCGACGGGGAAGAGGCTGGCATCTTTGTCATCCACGCCGCCGAATTCGATGCCGTGGTACGGACCAAATGTCGCGATTCCCAGACGCTGCCAGTGAAAGAGATCCGCTGATAAGGCCAGGGCGATCCGTGGCCCCTGAGGCGAAAACGCGGTGTACGTCATGATGTAGCGCTGGAGCGGTTCCACGAGCGTGATGCGAGGATCTTCGCAGCCACCGCCGCCGTTGGGCCGCCGCTCATAATCGGCTTCCGGTTCCAACGCGATGCCAAGTCGCTCGACTCCTACGGGATCGCCAGCTTCATTGAACCGTACTCGCGCAATTCCAATTCGCGAGTAATTCCCACGCGCGACCATCCGCGGAAAGAGGTAGAGCGCACCATCAGGGCCACGAACGGCAGCCGGATTCAGGACGCCTTCGATTTCCTGGGGATTACTCGGCTCCGGCTCCATCACAATTCCGAGTCGTCGCAACTTAAATCCACTCATCAACTCTCCTCATCAGGTCACGTTGTCTGATCGCCATCTAAGCAAGCAATGATTGCTTCGGTGACGCATTTCGTTTCATTGGGGCCTCGCACTGAGATAGAAACAACGCCTGCTTCTTCAGCCGGATAATCGTTCCCTCCGACGAACAGGGCATCGCCAACGTAAATCATTTCTTTCAATGAAATGTTTAGCAGGTCTCGTAGCTTTCTGATCCCGTAAGCTTTGTCAATGCCAGGTTTAGTGACATCAATAGATGTCGCGCCTCCCAGTCGCACGGAAAACCCGGGAATCAAAGGGTCGAGAATCGCTTTAATCTTTTTTCGCTTGGCGAAATCGGGATCCCATTTGTCTTTTTCTTCTAAAGGAGCTTGCTGGCCTAATGCGGAATATGTTATCTGGCTTCCCCGGTCTTCAATTACTTCTCCCCAGAACTTTTCAACCTTGAAGCCCGCTACTTCGACCGCTCTCTTTAGAGAAGTGATGATTTTCTGTTTTTCATCCGCGGTGAAATCTTCCGAATAGAGCTTTTTCCATTCCCCTGTGTATTGGAAGAACTTGGTTCCACACGTAGGAAGGAGAGATAAATTCACCAGGCTTCCGTCGTGGGGAAGATGAGAGAGCAGTTGTTTTTCAAACTGAGGCCAATCTCCTCCGGAAATCACAGCCACTTTGACGAGACCGAGAAGGTCATGCAGTCGTGCCCCCATTTGGGCATCAAGGGCCGATTTACTTTCAGCCAGTGTACCGTCCAGATCAAAAACAATTAGCTTTTTCACTGTCTTTCCACCTCCACATTCTTGCCATCTCGATTCGAGTTTCCGGGCTCGCCAACCATCCCTCTTTTGCTCGGTTGTAGACTATTCCGGCAGCGCAATTTCCAACAAACTCACTACTCCGCTTGGCCGAAAAGAACACGCTCCGACCACCGCAGGCAAGAGCAATACATCGCCTTTTCCGACGGCATAAGTGGCACCGCCGTGCTCGACTTGCCCCGCGCCCTCGATGCATACCAGCACGCGCGCCACACCCGCGGCGCCGACGGTAAACGGTGATTGTCCGTGCAGACGCCACAGGCGAAATTGCTTGCAACGAAAAAGTCTCTCGCGCCGCACCGGGGTCGTCGACTCCACCACGGGCACCACCAAACCGGCTGCCCCGTCTACAAAATCAATGCAAGCAAGCGCCTGATCGACTTGGAGTGCACGCAGGTGACCGGTCTTGGCGTCAACATGGTCCCAGTCGTACAGACGAAACGTTACGTCGCTGTCCTCCTGGATCTCGAATACCACGATGTCGCCGCCCAGAGCGTGAACCGTACCCGCGGGTAGGAAAACGCCATCGCCGGGCTTCGGAGTGAAGTATGCGAGATCGCCCGCTACCGTCCCATTCGCGAGCGCCCGCCGAAGATCGTCTGCAGTGGTACCTGGCTTCAGGCCCGCGTAGATGCGGCTTTTCTTCCCCGCCTCCAGCACAACCCATGCTTCGGTCTTCCCGGTCTCGCCTGCCGGCAGCAGGCTGGTTTGCGAGTCCGCGGGATGGACCTGGACCGAGAGCATTTCATGTGCATCGAGGAACTTCAGCAGGAGCGGGAATCGGCGGAAACGTAGGGCCAATTTTCCCAGCAATTGTTCCCGAGACTGCTCCAGCAATTGAGTGATGGTCCGCCCTTTAAGGGGTCCATCGGCAACGCGACTGGCATGGTCATCGCGGTCACTGAGTATCCACGCTTCGCCGATAGGGCCGTCGCCCGGCAGGGGTGCGGTAAGCAGGCCGGCCAAACGCCTGCCGCCCCAGAGCCGATACTGATAGATCGGTTCGAATCGCAGCGGATAGAGAACGATTTGGCTCATGGGAACTTTCTTTGCCCTCATCTGTCGCCAGCTGGACCTTGTCGCCGGCCATTAGCCCGTGCAGCATTCTTAAGTTCTAAGAAGCTCCGCTATCTTCTGGCATCACCCGATGTCGCAT
>Ga0181527_1005174_pt1 | contig 10916 bp, 3 predicted proteins | sample PEATcosm2014_Bin_30_FD_119762 | JGI IMG/M metagenome (GOLD analysis project Ga0181527, IMG submission 119762) | Peatland microbial communities from MTU Mesocosm Facility, Houghton, MI, USA - PEATcosm2014_Bin06_60_metaG | ecosystem: Environmental > Terrestrial > Soil > Wetlands > Peat | place...
CCGCGAATTCTTCGAGGGGATACACGTCGCCCGGCTTCTTCCAGTAGCGTCGCGGGCAGGTATCGTCGGAAAAGCCGCCGCCGTTGACGAGGATCAGCTTGCCGCCTTGGCGGACGAACTCGCGGACGCGCTGGGCGTCGCGCCGGGAAATCGCCTGCGTCGTATCGCCGATCACCAGCAACTGGTAGCGCGAGAGGTCCGCGACGGCCGGCAGGCACATGAAATCGGCCGGGATGGTGGTCGACCGCAGGATGCGCATGCCCACCGTCTCGAAGTCGGCGTAGGGCCGCTCGCCGAAGAATCGCAAATAGAAGCTGGCCTCGGTGGTGGGGAAGAGCACCTTGGGCTCGGGCGGTTTGGCCGGCAGCCAGAGCGGCGCCAGCCGCAAGAGGAGCTGATTGGCGGCCGAGGCCCGCAGGGCGTTGCGGTCCATGGTGACCGGCGGGCCCTCCATGGCCGGCGGCTCGTAGAAAGCCAATTGCCCGGTCCAATGCTTGATCTGGAACTTCGGCGCCCCTTCCTTGATGAGGCTGGTGCGGTGGAAGGCGTGGCACATGCCGTCCTCGTACCACTCGCTGAAGAAACCCTTGGCGCCCTTGAAGACCGAGGCGATGAGGTGCGGGTAGACCTGCTCGGTTTCATCGCGGCCGAGATACTGCCGCGGGCCGGGCTTGTGGTCGGCCTGCCGGCGGCCGTCCAGGTAGGCGTGCTCGCAATTCAATTGGTATCCGCCCGCGATGGCCGCCCGGCCGAAGTAGCGGGCGGCGCTGGCCGCCACGTAGGGCGTGTACCAGCCGAACATGTCCACGAACTCGCCGGTGTACCAGGACTGCGTGCCGAAGTCGCCCTTGGCGCCCCAGGAGAAATGTTCCGGCTCCAGCCGGCGAACCAAGTCGCAGGCGCTGCGGACCATCTCCCGCTGCGCCCAGCCGCGAAAGTTGCGGAACTCGACGAACTCCGGCCGGTACTCGAACCACTCCTTGGTATATACCTCCGGTTGCACGATGTCGTCGAACGAGCCGTAGCTGCGGCCCCAGACCTCGTTCAGCCGCGCGATGGTCTCGTACTTGCGGCGGAGCCAGTCGCGGTACTGCAACAGCGACTGGTCGTCGAAGCCCGACTCTTCCGGGTGCCAGAGCTCTTCGTAGATGAAGTGGCCGCCGTTGGCCGGGTGCAGCCGCAGGTGGTTGGACATCATCGTGTAGGCCTCTTTCTGGATTTCCTTTCCCAGGGCCGAATTCAAGGGCGGCTGCACGTTGTAGCGGTTGCTCCGCCCGCGCGAGTCGACCGTCGGCGATCCTTCGCCGGATGCCGAATGGGGCACGAACGAGAGGATGCCGTCGTGGTGCAGCGTCGTCAGGTAACCCCAAGTGTAGGCCATGTTCAGTTGGTCGATGCTGTACCAGGGATAATCGTCCGAGTAGGAGAGCTTCTCCCAGTCGCTGCGGAAGAAGTGCGCCGAGCTGCCGATGTTGTGTTTTCCGCTCAGCACGTCGGCCAGGCAGTAGTAGGCGTAGTGCTCCGTGGTGCCCGGGTGATAATTGTTCATCACTTTGTGAAAGTAGAAGGGCTTGCCGCCCAGCGAGATGAAGTTGCCTTCGTTGCGGGTGACGGCCGGCTCGCCCTTGACGAACGTCACGCGGCGGATGATCTCGCCGCGGCGCTTGATGATCTTCCACTCCCACTGGCCCATGAGCTCCGGGTCTTCGGCGGGCAGGATCACGAGGTAGTTGATCATCCAGCCGATGCCGACGTTGTGGTTGGCGTAGGCATCCATCGAGCTGCGCACGTCGCAGAACAGGCGGATCTTCATTTGCCCGTCGGTAACGTTCACGTCGCGAATGGGGTTCTGGTTGGGACGCTGCCAGTTGGGCACCAGGCCGGTCTTGCGCACTCGCCCCTGCACCTCCACGTTGAAGCGCGAGTTGCCGGCGAAAAGCGAGTTGGAGTAGCCGGTCCCGAAGATCAGGTTGTAGCGCCCGTTGGGGAGGTCCACGCGGAACTCGGCCGAGAGGTCGTCGTCGATGTAGATCGAGCCCCGCCGCTCCTCGATGTCCTTCTGGTGCAGCGGGTCCAGGGCGAAGTGATACGGCCTGGCCATGCCCACGAAATCGCGCTCCAGGGGCGTCTTCAGGTCCAGCCATTTCTGAAAGAACTCGATGAAGTCGTGGCCGTGCGAGGTGGAATAGAACAACTTCTTGTCGTGTACCTGCAACCAATAGGCGGTACGCACGAAGTTCTGGTACCAGCCCTCGGTATCTTTGCAGGTGGGCGGCAGGCCGCGGGCCGCGATCTGGGCGTCGTCGAGCTGGGGGATGCCGTAGCGCTCGTAGCAAATCTTCTCCGGCTCGGGAATCACCCAACCGTAGCCTTTCTCCGGCGTGTACTCGCTGAATTCGTTGACCGGGGAGAATTCGTCCTCCAGCTCCTGCTCGACGGGGCCGAAGTCGAAGAGAAAGGTCCGCCGTTGCGGGTCGCGCGGGAGCACGGCCGGGCCGGAAATCCGCGCCGCCTTGATCAGCAGCGTCGCGGTCGCCTCGGGGCTGCCTTGCACCATGAAGCCCGCTTGGAACGACTCGCAATCCTCGCCGAAGTAGCTCGTCTTGGGATACTCGCAGGTGGAGCCCCAGCGGTACGCGTCTCCCTTGTACTTCTGCAGGAACCAGACCTTGGTCTGCGCCTTGTGGATCCGCAGCCACTCCATCGGGCCCTCGCCGCCGCCGGTGGAAGTGCTCTGGTCCTGCCAGTGGCCCTCCCACTGGAAGCCCGCCGGCTTGCCGTCCTTGAGGTAGCGGAGTGAGCAGCCTTCCCGGCCGGGCGGCGTCAAGACGTTGCTGTATGAGCCGACGACGCGCCGCTGCCGCTGGTCGTTCAAGAGGAGAAGGTCGATCGAGATGCTGCCTTTCTCGCTCCGCTGGAGCACCTCGATCTGCAGCTCGAAATCGAACTCGTCGGCGAACTGCCGCTTGCTGGTGAGGGAATACCGCGTGCCGGGCTTCACCGCCAGTTTCAGTCCGGCCGGCGTGAAGGCCTCGGCCGGTATGTCGCTGGTGTACGCCTCGCGGTCGTTTTTGGAGAGATCGAAGTTGAGCGTCTGCCACTGCGCCCGGGCTGAAGCCGGCGCCGCAAGCAGCAGGATTGCCAAGAGCGGAGATCGAGCGCAACCGATCATGGGGCCACCTGCCGGGGAAGGGAGAGCTCGAAGCCTTTGACCTGCCAGGCCGAGAACGCCCCGGCGTCGAGCATGCCGCCGCCGCTGGGCACTTCCTTGCCGTCCAGGGTTTTCGCGGTGAATGCGGGCAACATGAGGCGGACGCGGGCGGAATCGTCCTTCTCGGCCGCCAGCAGCAGGAGCATCCGGCCGCCCCCGTCGAAGAGCGTGCCGTGGACGTTCTCCGAGCTGCTCGTGAAACGCCGCTCGGCCGCGATCAGGTCCGACTCGATCCGCACGCCGCCCGGCGGCAGCCGCCGGCACAGCTCCCACCAGGCCAGGTGCTGCTTGTCCTTGGGCGGCCAGAGGATCACGGGCGTGTCGGCGTGCATGGCCGCCAGGGCGATCCACGGCTGCGGCAGCGAATCGACAACCGGCCCCCAGGCGGCCCCGGCCCGGTAGCGGCGGCAACAGCGATCCTGCGGCGAGCACCAGCGCATGGCGTCCGGCTTCTCGGAAACGTGCAGGTCGAACTCGGCCAAGGAGAGCAGATTGGCTTCGCCCGGGCTGGGATCGCCGATCAAGAAGCCGCGCGGTCCGACGATCCGCCGCAAGGCGCGCATGCAAATCGCCAGCGAGGCGGCGTTGGCGTGGAAGGGACCATCGTAGCGGACGGCGACCTGCTCGCCCAGGACATCGAGCCGGCCTTCCGGAAGCGTGTTGCACAGGAAGTCGGCACCGGAGACCAGCAGCCCGTCGCGATCCTTCTGGAATTGCCGCGTGAACCAGTCCTCGCCGGCCACCAGGGTGCGGATGTCCGCGAGGTCCACGGCCGCGCCCACGCGGATGCCCGCGGCGTGGGCAGCCGCGACGATCGCCGCGGTCGCCGCCGGCTCTCGCCGCCAGGCGGGACCCAGGAGCAGCGTATCGCAGCCTTCCGCGGCCATGCGGCAGACCTCGTCGGCCGGCGGCAGAGTTTGCCGCGCGTAATAGACCCGTGCGCCCAGGAGCACGTTGCGGTCGTCGGCCGCGGCGTCGGGCCGCGACGACCGCCGCCGCGACGCCACGGCAAAGGCCAGCGTATTCTCGTATTTCAGCGGATCGCTCAGGCCGCGGACCTCGCCGTCGAACAGGTTCCAGCTCACGCCGAAGCACGGCTGGGCCCGCATCGAGCCGACGTCCGTGGGCACCGGCGACATCCCCGACTCCGGCCGCACCATCAGGTGCGAGCCGAAATCGGCCTTCGTGCCCACCAGGCTCTTGGCCTCCGCCAGGCAGCACTCGGCGTAGCCGTTGGCGGCCGAGCCCTTCAGGTGCGTCATGTCGTAGGCCGCCGAGCCGAACAACAGCGGCTTGTGCGTGATGACCGCCAGCTCGGGCTTGACGTCGATGTCCAGCGGGAGGTGCTTCAGCTCTTCGATCACCGGCTGGTAGCTGTTGAAGGTCTGTTGCGGCTCGCCGGGAAAGGCCCAGCCGTACTGGAACCGCGTCTGCCGCTCCGCCGTGGGCTCCTTGTAGAGCGAATCGTCCAGGTTGACCGAAAGCGAAGCCCAGTCCAATTCGTAAACTTCCCCCGCGGGCAATTCCAGCTCCAGGCGCATGAGCACCACGCCGGAATCGAACACCCGCACCCGCTGCTTCACTTTCCAGGGGACCGGCAGCCGGAGATTCTCGAGGATCTTGGGGGCCGCCAGGGTCTCGAAGACGACTTCATCCTTCGACTGCTTCACGATCTCGATCTTCGCACGGCGGTCGGCATTGGCATAGGCGATCGTCGCTTCGCCGGAGTAGTAGGAGCCGCGCTTGGTGGAAAACGAGAGTGCGGGAATGGTGTCCAGCGATTTCCAGGCGAAGGTGGAATTGACCCGCTGCCAGGCGGCGTCGCGCCCGCCCGTCATGCCGCGGAGCCACCAACCGCCTTCGGCGAGCCCCGGTTGCTCCACGACGGCAAGCTCTCCGCCGCGGCGGGTGTCCCAGGTATAGCGGAAGTTGGTGCCGGTGACGATCAGCCGCGTGCCCTGCCGGGCGACTTCCATGGCGGAGGCATGGCCGGCCGCCCAGGGCAGCAGCGCACACGCGGCAAGTGCAGTTGCGCGGCGGCCACGCCGCCGCCACAGGCCGGCCACGGCCGGCAGCCGCCGCAAGAGGAGTTCCACGATCAGGAGCCCCGCTGCGGCCGCGAGCCACGCCCCCGGATCGATTTCCCGCAGCGCCAGGGAACCGCTGCCGGCGAAAAGCGACTCGGGCGGGGGCTGGAAAACGCCGCCCGTCCGGCTGCACAGTGTCTTGAGCATCTCTTCTCCTTGGGCCGGGTCGGCGAACTCGCGACCGTAGGTCCGGCTCCAGGCAAAACCGCTGTTGTGTTTTCCCCTGGCGGTGACGAGGATTGCGTCGGCATCGCCGGTAACCCGCCACGGCCCGGGGCCGCCCGGCTTGCTGACGACCTGGCCGCCCACGAGGCGGCTGACGGTGCACGGCACGTCCGGCGGGCCGGTGAAGTCGAACACCGGCCGGCCCTCCTCATAATCCACCTGGGGCGCCAGCGGTCGATGCGGCGGTCCCAGCACCGAAAACACCATCTGCCGCCAAAAGCTCACATACTCGGCCGGCTTCGCGGCGATCCAGTCGCGGGCCCACACCGGTGTGGCCGAGGAGAGGAATGCCGCCACCTGTCCTTGGCCGTAGCGCATGCGGGCCAACAGCGGCTCGTTTTTGGGCGAGATCACCAGCGGCGTCCAGGCGTGCAGCCTTGCCCGCGAGCGATTGTAGCCCAACAGCGGCGGCATGGCGGCAACGTCGATGCCGCCCAGCGCCGGATCCTCTTCCCTCTGCTTCGCCGCCAAGGGCATCTCGACGAGGAGTTGGTTTTCCGGTCCCTTGGCCTCCTGCAGCACGACGGCCGGAATCTCCCGGTAGGACTGCGTGTGATGGTAGCGGCCGTTGCCGGCATAGGCCAGCGTGTTGAGCAGCTTGGCGTTGACGCTGGTCCCCACGCCGACGGTCGACAGCGAGATCCGCATTTTTCCCAGCGAGGCCAACAGCAGGCTATAGTCCGTGCCGGTTTCCGTCTCCTTGCCGTCGCTGATCAAGAGGATGTGCTTGTAGGCGGCATCGATGGTTTTGAGGGTCCGCGCCGCCTCGGTCAACCCGCCCAGGATGTTCGTCATGCCGAAGGCCCCGATCCGCGAGATTTCGTACTTGGCCGGTTCGAGGTCCTTGACTTTGGTGGGCGGAATGATGTTGTGGTACTCGGAGTCGAAGGACACCAGCATCAGCCAATCGCCCTGGTTGAGCCCGTCCGCGGCGGCAATGGCGATTTCCTTGGCGATGTCGATCTTGCCGATCGTCGAGGAAAGGCCTTCGTTCATCGACCAGGAGTTGTCCAGCACCACGGCCAGGGCAAAGGGCGGATACTCTTTCTTGGGGTCCAGGAGCACGGGAAAGACCGGTTCCAGGGGCGTGCCGCGGTAGCCGGCGGCGCCATAGGCCCGGCGGCCGCCGCTGAAAACCATGCCCCCGCCCCCGCGCACGAACCCTTCCAGGGCCTGCAGCCGCGCGTCGCCCAGCGCCTTGGCGGCCACATTGTCCAAAATCACGCAATCGCAGGACAATCGCGGGGGAAGATCCGCGGGAGCCACGGTGCGGACCTGCAAGCCGGCGGTCTCCAGCACCGCCCGCAAGGGATGTCCCGCGGGGCGGACCTCCGAGATCATGATCACCCGCGGCGCCAGCGGCACGTCGACCAGCGCCGCCGCGCGGTTGTTCCAATCGAGCTGGTCCTGGGCAAAGCGGGCGCGAACCTCAAGGCGGTGAACGCCGTCGCTGCTGAAGACGACGGGCATCTGGACCACCGCGCGGCCGGCGGCCAGCTTCACCTGCCGCTGGGCCTCCTGCTTGCCGTCCACAAGCAGGGCAAGCTGGCAGGGGCCGGCCGCGGAAGCTTGCAGGGTCACCTCGGCCGGCACGGGCACGCCGCGCCATGCGGCGGCGGGCACCTTGAAATCGGCCACCAGCGACTCGCCCGCCAACGGCGCTATCGGTACCGCGTAGACCTTGACGCCCTCCTCCTGCAACCGCGGGATCTCGGCCCGCGGATCGCGCGCCGTGGCGCGGCCGTCGGAGAGCAAGAGGATGCGTTTTTCACCGCGCCCGGGAAACAGGTACCGGGCAGCATCCAGGGCCTCGGCGATGGGGGTCGAGCGGCCCTGCTCGGCGCCGACTTCCCTCGTGGCAAGGAAGCTCCCGGACTGCGCGGCGGCCGCCTCAGCCCGCTCGATCCACTCGCCGACCGCCCGCTGTCCCTCCGCCGCGATCGACGCCGAGCGATCCACGAGCAGCACCATCTCGACCGGCTCGGCTCCGGCGTGGAAGCTGAGGTGCAGGTCGAAGCACCAGGCAGCGACCGCCGCCAGGATCGCCAGCCGGCAGAGGGCCATGGCGGCCACGCGCCGGCGCGACCAGGGCAAATCGGTCCGCACGGCGGCGGCGATCGTATAGACGCCGGCCAGGCAGAGGACCAGGGCAATAATCAGCTTCGTCACGATGCGGGCCTCACTCCGTCAGCCGCCGGTGGAACAGCCCCCACTCCACGCTCAACAGGACCATCGCCAGGGCAACCAGCAGGGCCGCTAAGCTGTGCCGCTTTGCGATGGGCGCCGTCTCGGGCAGCGGCTCCCGCCGCAAGTCGGACTCCGCCGCACTTAGCGTGCTGAATGCGTGCAGCCGGCCGTCGGCCGGGCTCTGCACCAGTCCGGCCGTCCGCGACGTCCACCCGTCGGCCATCTCCCCGGGACGCGACACGCTCGTCTGCGGCAGCATCCACAGGCAGGCGTTGCGCAGGAGCACGGGAAAGGAGGCCAAGAGCGGCAGCCGCGATCCGGCCGTCGTCAGCGGTGCCGCGACGAAAAGGACTTTCGTACGGCCGGTCTCACCGGCCCAGACCAAGGGCAGCTCTCCGGCCCAGACCAACGGCTCGGCCCAGCGGGGCACCTCGGCCCGCACCGCATCCTTGACTACCAAGCCCCGCAGGTCCACGTCTTGCAGCAGGCTGTGTACGGCCTGGCGCGTCACGCTCACCGGCTCGCCCTGCAGGCCGGCAACCTCGATCACGCCGGACCGCAACGGGTGGAGCACGATCACGCCCCCTTCGGGCCAAACCGGCGGCAACTGGTTCACGAAGACCGTAACGGCCGCCGCACCGCCGGGCCCCTCCACCACGGGCCCCACTACGCCTTCTTCTCGCAACGATGCGAACAGCGTGCTCACGTAGGCGTTGTGTTTGCCTCCGTTGGGCCAGACAAGACGCACGCCCCAATCCTCCAGGGCGGGAACCACCGCGCAGGCCTCGTCGTCGACCGCCAGCGCGTCGGGGCCCGTCTCCAGCCGGACCCGCAGCCGGGCGGCGCACGGCTCGTCGATCGTCGCCGTCTGCACGACCGTACGGCCCGGGCCCACGTCGGCGCGCTCGAAGGAAACCCGCGGCACGTCGTTCACCAAGACGCTCCCCCGCAGCGTGTGGGCCCGGCGGCCGTAGTTGGCCAGCGTGAAGCGGGCGTGAATCTGCCGCCCGCGCCGCTGGGCAGACAATTCCACGATCGCCCTGTTGTCGCCGGCCGGCGGCGCGATCCAGGCGCGGGCCCGTTCGGCCCAGCGACTCGCGGGCAGCGGGGCATCGCTGAAGACGTAGAGCTGGCAGTCCTCGTCGCCGCCCCACAGGCGATAGGCCTCGTCCAAGAGCCGGCCCAGGTCGGCTGGCCCGTCGAAGCGCTGGATGCCTTCCACCTGCCGCACGGCCTCGCGATTGGCCGCTGCCAGGGGCGCCAACAACCGCAGTTGGCCGGCCGCTTCGACCAGGGCCACTTCGGTACGGGCATCCAAGGATGCGATCAAGTCCGCGGCGGCCGCCTTGGCGCGGTCCAGATTGCTCCGGCCGTCGTGCTCCGCGTTCATGCTCGCCGAGGCATCGACCACGACGACCAAGCGGCGGGCCGCGATGCCGGGCCGGCCCAAGGTCAACTCGGCCGCCGCCGCCACCAGCGAAGCCAGCCCGGCGACCATGAGGCAAAAACCCAATACCCGCCGGAATCGCTCCGACGTCCGGCCGAAACGTTCCCCCTCGAAGAACTTCTCCCAGAGAAATAGCGCGCTGGAGAGCACTCGTTGCCGCGGCAGGGGCAATAAGTACAGCACCAACGGCACCAACAGCAGCCAGAGCAGCCAAAGGAACCCGGGCTCGCGGAAGGTCATTGGTCGGCCCTCCGCAAGCGGCTGAAGTACGACTCGATCAGCTCGGCGGCGGCCTCCGAGCCCGCTTCGCCGGGCACGATGCGGTCCGAGGCTGGGCCGGCTGCCGGCGGCACGCCTTCAGCGGGCAGCCCCACGGCGGCGGCCTGCGCCTTTTTCATTGCCGCCAGGTATTCCACCAGCCCCATCGGCCGGATCTGGCCCTTCTGTCTGCTTTCCGCCCGCGCGACCGAGGTGATTTGCAGGCCCTTTCTGACAGGCGTGACGGCCAACCGCGTGGGATTGCCGCGCGGGTCCTTCGAGGCGGCATCGGCCAGCGATTCCTTGCCTTCCTGGCCGCCGCTCTTGCCCTTCGCCGCGGCGCCCTGATCCTGCTTGCCCATCACGGCAACGTCCACCGCGGCGTCGCCCGGGCCGCCCTCGATCTTGGTCTTCTTGGCCGCTTCGAGGTCCTTCAGAAACGCGGCGTCGAGCTTGACCGGATTGATTTTTTCGTTGTCCTTGCGATTCTGCGGATTGGACTTGCCGCTGGCCTCGTCTTCATCCCAGCGGATCGGTGTCACGCCCTCCAAACGGACCTTTTCCTGCTCGGGGACCTGCTGGAGGTAGCGATCGATCATCTCGTTGGTGATCTTGACCGTCTCGTCGGCAGGTTTTTCGGCCTTCGCCTCCTCGGGCTCGACGGGCCCGGCCGGCGGGCTTTTCTCTTTCAGGGGCGGCTCGTCGGGCAGTCGCGGCTCAGCCGGACGCTTGTCGCCGGCGGCCGAACGATTAGGCCCTTCCACGGCGATCGGATTTGCGGCTGCCTGATCTCGCAGCCTGTCGAGGCCGATCGCCGCGGCATAGGTCCCGCCCAGCAGCACGGTCGCGGCAAGCATGGCCACCCAGTCTCGCGACCGCCCGAGCGACCACCGCGGCACGAGCACGACCTGCGGGGCATCGACGCCAGCCTTGCGGCAGGTGAGCTCGCCCAGAGGGCCGAAGCGCGCCGGATCGTTTTGGAATTCCCATGCCGAGGCATACAGGTCCCGGGATCCGGCCCGCTCGTCCACGAGTTGCGCCAGGCGGCTGCCGCGCGGGGCCTGAAGGTGTGCACGCAGCACAACCGCCAGCAGCCCCAAGATGCCGAGAATCCCCGCAGCCGGCACGCCCGAGGGCGGCAGCGCGGCCACGCGGCCGAGCAGCAGCCAAAGCAGGGCCGCGTTGGCCGCCCAGCCGGTCACCAACAGCAGCCCGCCCAGGCAGCGCTCGGCAATCCACACTCGCCGCATCTTCTTGCAGAGCTTTCGCACCGCTTTCACGCAGCTTTCTCCAGGGGCACGTTTTCCAGGATTTGCTGGACGATCGTTTCGGGCTGAATGCGCTCGGCCTGGCCCTCGAAGCTCAGCAGCAGGCGGTGGCTCAAGGCGGGCACGGCCACGGCGCGGATGTCTTCCGCCGTCACCTGCTCGCGCCCGGCACACAGCGCCCGCATCTTGCCGCCGAGAATCATGGCTTGCAGGCCGCGCGGGCTGGAGCCAAG
>Ga0181527_1005176_pt1 | contig 10913 bp, 7 predicted proteins | sample PEATcosm2014_Bin_30_FD_119762 | JGI IMG/M metagenome (GOLD analysis project Ga0181527, IMG submission 119762) | Peatland microbial communities from MTU Mesocosm Facility, Houghton, MI, USA - PEATcosm2014_Bin06_60_metaG | ecosystem: Environmental > Terrestrial > Soil > Wetlands > Peat | place...
CATCGTCGCGGAGATCGGCAAGAACGACGTGATTACCCTGCCGGAGGTGCAGAGGCTGATCCAGAACACGGTGCGCGGCCGGCAGTTGCCGGCGGATGTCCTGCCAACCTACATCCCTACCATGGTGGACCAACTGGTGACCGAGCGCGCGCTGGCCTATGAAGCCGCGCGGTTGGGGTTCCAGGTGACCGACGCGGACCTGGCGGACACCATCCGCCAAACGGCGCCGGGCCTGTTTCAGGACGGCAAGTTCGTGGGGGCGGACGCCTATGCCGCCATGCTCGCCCAGCAGAATATCACGATTGGGGAATTCGAAAGCGATCTGAGGCGGCAGATCCTGATTTCACGGCTGCGCGACGTGGCCCTTGAAGGCACCATCGTCACACCGCTCGAGATCGAGCAGGCGTTCCGGAAGAAGAACGAGAAGATCAAGATCGAGTACGTCAAGATCTCCAACGACAAGTACCGCGCGGAAGCGCAGCCCTCGGCGGAGGAAGTGCAGAACTTCTACAAGGCGAACAACGCGCGCTACCAGACGCCCGAGACCAAGAACCTGGCCATCCTGATTGCGGACCCCGCGAAGATGGAGCAGGCCGCCACTCCGGCGGACGCCGATCTGCGGCTCATGTACAACCAGAACCAGGCCTCGTTCCGCACGCCGGAGCGCGTGAAGGTGCGGCAGATTCTGCTGAAAACCGAGGGCAAGCCGGCGTCGGAAGAGCCGAAGATCAAGGCCCAAGCCGAGGACCTGCTGAAACAGATCCGGGGCGGGGCGGATTTCGCCGCGCTGGCGAAGAAGAACTCCGAGGACACCGGGTCGGCCGCCAATGGCGGCGCCATGCCGGATTGGGTGACGCGCGGCCAAGCCGTGCCGGAGTTCGAACAAGCGGCGTTTTCCCTCAAGCCGGGCCAGACCAGCGACCTGGTCAAGACGCAGTATGGGTACCACATCATCCAGGTGCTGCAACACGAAGATGCGCGCTTGCAGCCTTTCGAGGAAGCCAAGAGCGAGCTGGCGGCCCAGTGGAAGAAGCAGAGCGCGAACGATGCCATGAACAAGATTTCCGACACGGCCCAGGCGGCGCTGCAGAAGGACGCGGCGCACCCGGAAAAGGTCGCGGCCGCCCTGAACATGCAACTGGTGCGCGTGGACGGTTTCGCGCCAGGCCAAACGGTCAAGGAGATTGGCGCCAGCCCGGACTTCGACGAGGCCGTCGCGGGCCTGGCCAAGGGCGAGGCCTCGCAGTTGCTGGCCTTGTCGGACCATAAGGTCGCGCTGGTCCTGGTGACGGACGTGACGCCGCCACGGCCGCAGACATTCGAGGAAGTCCAGACCAAGATTCGCGACGCGATGGTGCAGAGCAGGCTGGCGGCGGCCGTGCAGAACCACGCCAGGGAACTGGTGGAGAAGGCCAAGTCGATGGGCGGCGACCTGGCGAAGGCGGCCCAGTCGATGGGCCTGGAAGTGAAAACCTCGGGCGAAATCGACCGGTCGGGTACCATCGAAGGGCTGGGCTCCGCCAATTACGTGCAGGAAGGCTTCACACGTCCCGACGGAACCGTGTTTGGCCCCATCTCCACGCCGGATGGAACGGTGGTGGCCAAGTTGCTCCAGCACGTCGCTCCGGACCTGTCGAAACTGCCGGAGCAGCGGGTGGCCCTGCGCGACGAAATCAAGAGCCAGAAGGCCCGCGACCGGAATTCGCTGTTCGAAGCGGGACTGCGCGAGGCGCTGGTCAAGCAAGGCAAGATCAAGATCCATCAGGATGTGATCGACCGGCTGCTGGCGGGCTACCGCGGCTAGCCAACCGGATGATCCACGCTGTCATCGAATTTCTCCGGTCGCTGACCAACCCCGAGCGGCTCATCCAACTGCTGAGCACGCTGCTCTCCGGCTGGCTCGGGTACCTGGCGCTCTGCGGGGTGGTGTTTTCCGAGACCGGTCTGCTGCTGGGCTTCTTTCTCCCGGGAGATTCGCTGCTGTTCACCGTCGGGGTGGTGGCGGGCGCGGGGCAGTTGAACATCGTGTTGGTGAACGCGGCGCTGATGGCGGCGGCCATGGCGGGCGACTCCACCAACTACTTTCTGGGCCGTAGAACCGGGCCGCGCATTTTCAGCCGTCCGGACTCACGCCTGTTCAAGCAGGAATACGTGACCCGCACCAAGGCGTTCTACGAGCGGTATGGAGGCAAGACGATCATCCTGGCCCGGTTCGCGCCGATCATTCGCACGTTCGCGCCGTTCCTGGCCGGCGTGGGGGGGATGCCCTACCTGCGTTTTCTTTCTTTCAGCGTGTTCGGCAGCACGGGGTGGGTCTTCCTGCTGACCATGCTGGGCTACGGGCTGGGCAACGTCCCGTTGGTGCGGCGGAACTTCGACGTGGCGATTCTGGCCATCATTTTCGTGTCGCTGCTGCCGACGTTCACCGAGGTTGTGAAGGCGAAGAGATCATCGGCTCGCGCGGCCCACCAGGCCGGCGGCGAATAGGCGGTGGTCGACCCGGCCCAGGCGCGGGACGATCCCCGGCGCCAGGAGCGGCGTGTGGGCGATGGTGGTCAGGTATTCGGGCACCGCCCAGACGTCTTCCTCGGCCGTCATCCAGCGGATGGAATCGAACCGGCGCAGGTTCACCGGCCGGGAATAACGGCGCAGGGTCTTCTCCTTGCGCAAATTGTAATAGTGCTCGAAGTAAGACATCGCCAGCTCGCGCAGCGTGCGGTAGACCGGCTCGCGGTAGCGCAACCCGGAATAATTGGATTTGGCGAGCGCGCCCCAGTGGCCGCGGGAACGGAAAATGGCGAGGACGTGATCGTCGTCGCGCACCGCTTCCAGATCCAGCAGCAGCGGCGGGTGGCCGAGCATGCGCAGCGCGGCCGCGCCAAAGAGCGCGCCTTCCATGCAATGCGCCGTGTGGTCCCGCAGCACGCGCCGCGGGGAGCGGCAAGTGTCGCCATGCGGCTCTTGGTTGTAGGGCAGCTCGTCGAGGAAGCGCTGGATTTTTTCGGGCGTGGCGAGGCGGCGGAACACGGCGCGCTCGGCGGCGGTGAAGTCGTTGGGGGGCATTGCGTATCAGGTTAGCGTAATCCGCGACGCGGCGGGACTCTGCCGAAGGCATTGGTGGGGCATGCTTGAGCTTGGAGCGCCGGGCAACCAGCATCCCTACCGCGACCCCTCCTTCAATCGCCGATCCGCTGCAATCACCCAAACCAGCCCCGCCAGTGAAGCCAAACTGATGGCTGCGCCAAGAGGCAACCAGCGCGAGTGGTATTCGAACACGACGGTGTGGTCTCCAGGCCCTACTGGAATGGACTGGAACGCTTCCCGCCAGCGCTCGATCGCGACTGGATCGCCATCCACGGTCGCCTTCCAACCAGGCAGAAACTGCTCGACCAGCCCGAATCGGCCGCCCCGCTGGGAGCGCACCTGAAAGGCGCGGCGCTCGGGCATCCACGCGGCCGGGCGGGCATCTCCCACGGTGCCGTCCCACCCAAAAGGAGGCCGGGCGTGCCGATACTCGTAGACGCGGTAGAACGAATCGTGCGGGCCCACCAGCCGAAAGTTCGGGCTTTCCGCCAGAAACGGCGCGGCGGCGGCGCCCTGGTACGTGATCGCATAGCGCACACCGAGCGTCTGAAGCATCTGTTGGTTTCCATAGTCCATCAGAAAGACGCGGTGTGTCTGAAAATGCGCCCCCCATCGCAGGATGATCGCCCGGTACCGCTTCGGGAAAAGCGGATCCAACCCCTGCGGGGTGGCCAGGCCCCACGTCCGGAACTCCACCGCGCCGGGTGCGCCGTCGGATGTGACACGATAGTCGCGATTGGTCCACAATGCCTGGTACGCCAAGTCGTCGATGCCGCGGATTCCGTGCACGCTGTACGTGTCGTCCACGTCGCCGTCCCTGGTGTTGAACAAGCGGTTGGTTCCGTAGACCTTGTAATCGCAAAGAACGAAGAGCATCAGCGCGGCCGCTGCCCACGCGCGGCGACCGCCGGATTCGGCGCGAAACGTCCACAGGGCGATGGCGAACAAGGCCAGCGCGATGGCGGTCTCGAACACGGCGCGTCCGCCGGTCGCGAAGGCGCCACCCTGCGCCCAGATCCGGAGTTGGCGAACGGACCATGCCGCCATGGCCACCGCCGCAACCGGCATCAGCCACCGCGGCGCCGCTCTCCGCGCACGGCTCCCCAGGAAATCGCAGATGGCGGTCGCCGTAATCAGCGCCGCCATGGCCGCCACGCCTTCATAAAAGTTGTAGGATTGGGCCACGTCCTCGAGGCCCGGAATTTGCATGATGGTCCAGTAGATCAGGGCGTGGGGGTCCAGAACCAGCAACAGGCCAACAGCCATCACCACCAGTGGCTGCCAGTAGGGACGCAGGTCGCGCCGGCAGGCGCCCCAAGCGATGGCAAAGATCGCCGCGAGGCCCCAGTACAGGTACATGCAGTCGAGATAGTACAGGGAGGACCCGCGGCTTAAATCCAGCCAGTTCGCGACGAACAGGGGAATGATCGCGCTGTGCGTTTGACCGACATACCTCGTTTCGGTGAACATGGACGATCGCGCCTCGAGCGTAGGCAGGAGCTGCACCATGCTCAGGAACAGCGATGCCGCGACTGCCAGACTCACCCCCGCCGCCGCACGCCAGCGGCCGCGGCTGGCCAGCGCGTAAACAAGAATCGTGGCGCAGAACGCCAGCCAGGACGGAGGGTAGCCCGCGAGGAACCACAGGGCCGAAGCCAGCGCCGTTTTCCACAGCGGATGCCAGTCGCGCCGCTCCACGGCGTCGTCGATACCCCAGAACGCCAGCGGCATCCACGGCATCGCGGTGGCAACTCCCAGGTGCACGATCTGCCACAGCAGATAGCCGCCAAAAGCGAAGACGCCTCCACCCATCGCGCTGGCGAACCAGCCCAGCCGGCGGGCGCGGAGCCACAGGTAGCACAGCATGAATGCCAGCCAGACGTGGGCAAAAGCAAAATACTCCAGCGATTTGAACGGCAAGACCTGGTGACGCCAGTTGGCCGCGTAGACCAGCCACATGGGAGGGTAGAAAACGGCAGCCTGAATGTTGCCGGCAAAGGAAATGCCGCAATACATCGAAGGGTCCCACTGCGGAAATCGTCCTTCCTTCAGTGCCTGAAACGCATAGCGCTGAAGAGGGTAGTGGTAGACCTCGATATCGGAAAACAGGTGGACCCGCTTGAAGGGAGGCAGATACTCGCAAAAGAAGGCACAGGTGGCAATGAGCGACAGAACGGGAACCGGCAGCCGCCTGGTGAGCCAGAGTCTCATAGTCTGTATTATGAAACCAACCAGGCCGGAAGGCCCGTGCTCCTGGCTTACAATAGGTGAAGCATGTCCAGACCGCTGATGCTTTCCGTTACGGCCGCGCTCTTGTTTGCCGCGGCTGGTCCTTCGCAAGACGTCCCGAAAAAGTCCGCCCTCGACAAGGCCACGCTGGAAGCCTATGTCCGCCATTTGTTCGTGATGAAATCGGACATCAACGTGCAAGTGTCCGATCCGAAGCCTTCACAGGTGCCGGGTTTCGTCGAGGTGGTGGTGCATGCCTCCAAGGGCGATGCCTCCGCGAACTTCCCTTTTCTGATCTCCAAGGACGGGTCGAAAATCTTGCAGGCCACCGTCTACGACGTCAATTCCAACCCCTTTAAGCCCGATCTGGACAAGCTGAAGACCGAATTCCAGCCGAGCTTTGGGACGCCGGGCGCGCCCGTGGTGCTGGTGGAGTTCAGCGATTTCGAGTGCCCCCATTGCAAGGATGAGGCCACCATGCTGCGGCAGAACCTGCTGACCGCCTACCCCAAGCAGGTGCGGCTCTACTTCAAGGACTTTCCCATCGAGGCCATCCATCCCTGGGCCAAGTCCGCTGCCATTGCCGGCCGCTGCGTGTTCCGGCAGAACCCCAGCTCGTTCTGGAGCTACCACGACTGGATGTTCGCCCACCAGGCCGACATCACTCCCGTGAACCTGAAGGACAAGGTGATGGAGTGGGCCAAGGGCGAGAAAGACATCGATGTTCTGCAGCTTGGCCGGTGCATGGATACCAAGGCTACCGAAGCCGAGGTGGACCAGAACCTCGCCGAGGGCCACGCCCTCGACGTCAATGCCACTCCCACCCTGTTCGTCAACGGGCGCCGGATTCCCCAGGCCATCGACTGGACCAATCTGTGCACCATCATCGATTACGAAATCGAGTATCAGAAGACGGCCAAGAACGCCGGCGAGGATTGCGGCTGCGAGTTGAAGCTCGACGCGCCGGGCCTTCCCCAGAAGACGCCGCTGGCCAAGAAATAGTAGCGCCGGGCCCAGAGGGCACCCTCTTGCCGCCGGTGTTTTTCCAGTCCGGAAAAGACACCGGCGACAAGATCGCCGGCGCCACGCGTTACCATAATGTTCATGAGACATTGCCACTGGATGGCCGGCGTTGCGCTGGGCTTCCTGACATTCGCCTGCCTGGCGCAGGCCCCCTCGAAGAAAGGATCGTCCGACGTGAAGAAACAGGATTACGGGAAGTTGCCCGACGGCGCCCCCATCGAACTCTACACGCTCTCGAATCCCAACGGGATGCGAGCCGGCATCATGACTTATGGCGGAACCGTCGTCTCCCTGACGGCTCCCGACCGTAACGGCAAGTTCGCGGACGTGGTGCTGGGAGCGGACAGCCTGGAGGGCTACCTCAAGCAGACCAACTTCTTCGGCGCCATCATCGGCCGCTACGGCAACCGCATCGGCCACGGAACCTTCAAGCTCGACGGCAAGCCGTACATTCTGCCGAAAAACGACGGCGACAACACCTTGCACGGCGGCCCCCAGGGCTTCGACAAACGCGTGTGGAAAGCCACTCCGGTCTCGACCGCCGAAGGCCAGGGCCTGGAGCTGACCTACGTGAGCAAGGACGGCGAAGAGGGTTTCCCGGGAACCCTTTCGGCAAAAGTGGTCTACACCCTGACCGCCCGCAACGAGCTCAAGATCGATTACACCGCCACCACCGATCGGGACACGGTGGTGAACCTGACCAACCATTCGTACTTCAACCTGGCCGGGCAGGGCGAAGGCGACGTTCTCGGCCACCAGGTCATGATCGACGCCAGCCGCTTCACGCCCGTGGATGCCGGCCTGATCCCCACCGGCGAGCTTCGCGCCGTCAAGGGCACGCCTTTCGATTTCACCACCGCCACCGCCATCGGCGCGCGCATCGGCCAGAGCGACCCGCAGTTAAAGCTGGGCAACGGCTACGACCACAACTGGGTGCTGAACAAGGGCAATGGCGGCCTCACCAAAGCGGCCGAAGTCTTCGAGCCCAAGACCGGGCGCGTGATGCAAGTATGGACCACCGAGCCGGCCATGCAGTTCTACACCGGCAACTTCCTGGACGGTTCCGTGCGCGGCAAAGCCGGGAAAGTGTATCCGTTCCGCAGCGCGTTCTGCATGGAAACCCAGCACTATCCCGATTCGCCTAACAAGCCCAGCTTCCCCACCACGGTGCTGAAGCCGGGGACTACTTACCGCACCACTACGATTTACCGCTTCTCGGCGCGATGACCTGGCTACTGACCGAGGAACTTTTCTAGTTTCGAGACTTCCTTCTCCGCCAGGTCGAGATTCCTCTGCCCGGCCGCGGCATCGCCGCGCTGCAAGGCGGCGTCGGCTTGGCTCAGAAGGTAGTCCATCCGCTGCTCGGAGGCAGCCATGTCGGCGCGAAGCCCGAGCCCCGAGCGGGCCTGTGTTTTGCGCAGAGCGTTTAGGCTGGTCCTGACAGTTCCAGCCCGGATGCTGAGCATCGAGCCCTGGTCGCGGAGTTTCTCCAACAACTCCGCCTGGGCGGCATCCGCGGCGGAAGCTGCGGGCGCCGGCGAAGCCTGCGGCGGCGGCGCTTCGGGCGGCGGCGCCACGGGCTGCTGCTGGGCCGGCGCCGGTGCCTGAACCGAAGCAGCAGCGGGCGCGGCGCGGCGAACCGGTTGCGGCGCGGCCTTGGCGGCCGGCGCCGCGGCCGCGGGAGGCGTCGCAGTCGGCGGCGCTTCGGATGGCGCCTGTTGGGCTGGCGCCAAGACCACGGCAGCCGGCGCGCTTTCGGCGGCCGTGTGGCGGAACTTCGGAATCTGCGTGACGGCGGCCACAATCACCGCGATGGTGGCCAGCGACCCCAGGGCGATATACAGTCCGCGATGGCTGCGCGCGGGCGGAGGAGGCGGCGCAACTACAACCGGCGCCGCCGCGGGTGTCGCAGCCGTCGGCACAGGCCCTCGCACGCTCAGAAGGGCCGATCGAAACGCGTCCGCGGTCTGGAATCGCTGCGCCGGATCTTTCTCCAGCGACATGAGAATGATCTCGCTGAGCGCGGGAGGCAGGTTCGGATCCACCTGTATGGGCGGCGGCGGATTGGTTTCCAGGTGAGCCGCCATGATGGAATACTCGCTATCCCCCTGGAACGGACGGGCGCCCGTGACCATTTCATAGAGCGAGATGCCCAGCGAGTAAAGATCCGAGCGCGCGTCCACATCGACCGCGCCCTTGATCTGCTCCGGAGACATGTAGTACAGCGACCCGACGGTACGCCCGGTCTGCGTGAGTTTACGGTCCGCCACCATTTTGGCGATGCCGAAATCCATCAGCTTGACCACGCCGCTGGGGGTGATGATCATGTTGGCGGGTTTGAGGTCGCGGTGGACCACGCCGCGGGCGTGGGCGTAAGAAAGCGCCGAGAGCACCTGGGAGGTGTAGTCGATGGCCTTATCGATGGGAAGGCGGCCGGAGCGCAGAACCGCCTCGATGGTGACGCCTTCGACGTATTCCATCAACATCAGCAACTGGTTGTCCAGCCGCAAGGCGGTGTGCAGCGCCGCGATGTTGGGATGATCTAGGCTCGCCTGGACCTTGATCTCGCGCACGAACCGGTCCGCCAGATCGGCATCGCCCGCGAGGTCGGGCAGCACCACCTTCATGGCCTCGACGCGGTCGGAAATGACATTCCGGACCTTGTAGACACGCCCCATTCCGCCGGCCCCGAGGACTTCCAAAACCTCGTAGTCGCCAACGCGGGAACCGATTTCGTAGTTCATGAACGCCTCCGTGGTTGTCTCGATTATACGCCGCGCTACACCAGTAAGCACAACCGGAGTAGCTCCTGTAGACTGACATCGAGTGATTTCCCGATAGCCGCCGGGTCGGCCGGAGTGCCCTCTGGGCCCGGCGCAACTCGCCCCATGGCGGCGGCCAGCGCCTCCCGGTCGCGGGTGCCATCGAGCAGCGAGATCAGCGCGCGGCCCGACTCGTCCGGCAGGTCGATGCTTTGATGCCGCTGGTTGGTGACCATGGTCAGGCCCAAGGAAAGCTGCAAGCGAGCCAGCCGGCTCGCCGCCGGCCGCTCGCCGATCGCCGTCGCCACTCGGGGCGGCTGCTGCCAGAGCTCGATGGCCTCGGCCTCCACCAGGCGCATCAGCATATCGGCAGCGTCCGCCGGCGGATACCCGCCGAGCGGCAGGCCGGCTACCGGAACCGAGCCCGGCCAGCGGGAGGCCAGGAAGCACAGCACATCTTTGACCAGTGGGTGGTTGGTGGTCAGGCTTCTGCCCTGCGAAAGCTCGAATTTCTGCGCGCCGTCCGGCTGCGGCTCGGCCGGTTTCACCCGGGAGGCGGCGGCCAGCGCCTGGAAACGGTCCAACGAAAGGGACCTGTCGAGCCGGATGTCTTTCCGGCAGAGGATACTCTCCCGAAATTTCCGGCAGGCCAGAAAATCGCCGTACTGCCGGGCCTCCAACCAATCCTCCGCCGGCAGCGGGAGGTCGCGGACATCGTCGCGCACCGGCTCGGCATCGCCCAGGTACTGCAACCCATGGCGGGCGGCGTCCGCCATGAAATCCAGCAAGTAGACCGGATCGTTGGTCTCCGCCAAATCGTCGTGAAAGATAGCTTCAGCGCCCCTCTCCAGCAGATTCTCCATCTCTTTGCGGATGGCGGCGCGGCCGGGCTCGTCCGTGGGACGCGCGGCGATCAGGCGCGCCACTTCGTGCGCCTTTTCGATGCGGCTCCGGGGCGACGCCGCGCGCCTGGTGTGGAATTTCAGAAAATCCCATACGTAGCGCCGCAGGTGGCTTCCCGGCAGAACGTTGTAACTGACGTAGGCGACGCCGCCGGGGGAAAGCGCCGCGGCGCAGAGCGCGAGCAGCCGGTCGCGAATCTCGAAGGGCACCCACGAATAGAAGCCGTGGGCAATGATGTAGTCGAATTCGCCATGGGGCTGCCAGCCCAGCAGATCGGCCTCGCACAACTCGAGGTTGGCGAGGCCGAGTTTCGCGGCCATGTCGCGCCCCCGCGCCAGCGGTAGGGCGGCCCGGTCCACACCGGTGAAGCGGCCCTCCGGGTATTCGAAAGCCAGCGGCAGCAGGTTCGACGCGTCGCCGCAGCCGATTTCGAGCACGCGCCACCGGCCGACTGAAGGCGGCGTCATTCCCGCGATGGCCGCCAGAGCCGCTATCCGCGAGGGGTGCGATTGCGGCCGCGGCAGACTCGGATACGGAACCTCGTCGTACAGGTCGGGCAAGTGAGTCGTCAATACACGGCGCTCACCGTCGTCGAGTTGCCCACCGCGTTGGTGAGCATCACCGAGACGGAGGCCAGCGGGTTCGTGCTATTCGTGAACGTGAAGGGTATGGTCAGCGAGAAGTTGCTTCCGTACTGCGCCGAAGCGGAGCTCTGATACCAGGTTGTGAAAACCGTCGCCAGCGAAACGGTGGCTGTACTACTAGCCAGGGTCACGCCGCTAGCCGCGGTGAACCCGACCGTGGCCGAGACCATCTCGCGCGAAGTGGCATACCCCACCACCACCAGGTTGAAGCCGCTGCTGGTGACGCCGGTGACCGTCGCGGTGACGATCACCGGCGCGCTCTTGGCGA
>Ga0181527_1005186_pt1 | contig 10905 bp, 8 predicted proteins | sample PEATcosm2014_Bin_30_FD_119762 | JGI IMG/M metagenome (GOLD analysis project Ga0181527, IMG submission 119762) | Peatland microbial communities from MTU Mesocosm Facility, Houghton, MI, USA - PEATcosm2014_Bin06_60_metaG | ecosystem: Environmental > Terrestrial > Soil > Wetlands > Peat | place...
CCCGCGCGACACGCCCGGCGTCAAGGTCGTGCGCATGCTGCCCGTGTTCGGCTGGGACGACGCGCCGCACGGCCATGCCGAGGTCCTTCTCGACAACGTGCGCGTGCCGGCCGGCAATCTCCTGCTCGGCGAAGGCCGCGGGTTCGAAATTGCCCAGGGCCGGCTCGGTCCGGGGCGTATCCACCATTGCATGCGCACGCTGGGTGCGGCCGAAGTCGCATTGGAAAAGATGACCAAGCGGCTCCTCTCCCGCGTCGCCTTCGGCAAGAAGATCGCCGAGCATTCGGTCTGGGAGCAGCGCATTGCCGAGGCGCGCATCGACATCGAGATGACGCGCCTACTCTGTCTCAAGGCCGCCGACATGATGGACAAGGTCGGCAACAAGACGGCGCAGCTCGAAATCGCCATGATCAAAGTGGCGGCGCCGCGCGTCGCGCTGCGCGTGATCGACGACGCCATCCAGGCGCATGGCGGCATGGGCGTCACCAGCGACGCCGGCCTGGCGTCGTCGTACGCGCATATCCGCACGCTGCGGCTTGCTGACGGTCCGGACGAAGTCCATTGCCGGGCGATCGCACGCCTGGAAATGCGGAAATATACCAATACGCGGATCTGAGAATGCGTTTCGCCGGGCTCAATGCGCGTGTTCGAGGAACAGGCGGTTGAGCTCGTTTTTAGGATTTTCCCGTTGGCACTGCGCGGCAGCATGCCGGGCGAGAACAATATCATGTCTTCGCTGTCGCCATGGCCTCTCCCTTACGCTGACGGCGTCACGCCGAAGTCCAACTATCCGAGATCAATAATTGTGTAGCCGGGCCAGGCGGTCGGCGTGAAAGCTCGCATCGCCAAATAGCTCCTGACCGACCCGCGCGCGCTTCATGAAGAAGCCGATATCGAATTCGTCGGTCATGCCGATGCCGCCGTGCATCTGAACGGCCTCCTGCACCGCGAGCGTGGCGCTGGCGCCGGCGCGCGCCTTGGCGACCGAAACGAACAGCGGCGCGCGTTCGAAATCGCTGTCGAGCATCTGCAGCGCTTTCAAGACCGCGGCCTGGGTGATTTCGAGCTCCGTGAACAGGTGGGCGGCGCGATGTTGCAAGGCTTGGAACGAGCCGATCGGCTGGCCGAATTGCTTGCGCTCCTTGAGGTAGGCGAGCGTGCGGCCGAACGCCTCCTCGCCCAGTCCGGTCAGCTCAGCGGCGACGGAGGCGCGGCCGACATTGAGCGCGGCTTCGAGAACCGGCCAACCGTGATCGACCTCGCCGATCACGGCATCGGCGTCGACCTGGACCCGATCGAACCGGATGCGCGCCGCATTGTGGGCGTCGACCATGACGGTGCGCTCGACGCCGACGCCTTTCGCCTTGGCGTCGACCAGAAACAGCGTCAGACCGTCGGTTTCGCCCGGCGCCCCGGAGCTGCGCGCGGCGACGATCAACAGATCCGCAACGTTGCCGTCGACGACGAAGCATTTGTCGCCGGTCAGCGCAAAGCCGTTGCCGCTGCGTTCGGCCTTGAGCGCCGTTGCGCTTGGCGCGTGTTTCGTGCGCTCGTCGACCGCCAGCGCGAGAAGAAGATCGCCGGCGGCGAGTTTCGGCAAAAGCTCGGCGTTGCGGGCGTTGTTGCCGTCGCGCAGAAGCGCCGTGGCGCCGACCAAGGCGGTCGAGAGAAACGGCGACGGCGTCAGATTGCGGCCGATCTCCTCCATGATCAATCCGGCCTCGACATAACCGAGGCCGGAGCCGCCCAAAGCCTCGGGCACGAGGATGCCACAAAATCCCATCTCGGCGAACGCCTTCCACAATTCGCGGGAAAATCCGCTGGGATCGCGGGCGTCGCGCAGCTTGCGCAAATGCGAAACCGGCGCCTTGGCGGCAAGAAAGGCGCGGGCGTTGTCCCGCACCATCGTCTGCTCTTCGTTGAGAATGAGGGCCATCGTTCGCTCCGCCATCACGCGCCGGGCAGTTCCAAAATTCGCTTGGCTACGACGTTGAGCTGCACTTCGCCGGTGCCGCCCTCGATTGAGTTGCCCTTGGTGCGCAGCCAGGCGCGGGCCTGCTCGCCGCGGCGAGAGCGTTCGCTTTCCCATTCCAGCGCATCGGAACCGCCCGCCGACATCAAAAGCTCATGGCGACGCTTGTTCAATTCGGCGCCGTAATACTTGAGCATGGACGAAATCGCCGGGCTCGCCTGCTTGGCCTTCAAGAGGTCGCCGGTCCGCTCTAAAGCAAGCTGAAACGCCAGGGCGTCGATCTCGAACCGCGCAATATCGGCGCGCAGACAGGTGTCCGCGAGCACGCCGTCGTCGGTACCAAGCGAATCGGCGGCGATCTGCCCGAGCGGGCGCCCTGCCCCGAGCCCGATGGCGCTGATCATCTCGCGTTCATGCGTCAACAGATATTTGGCGACCTCCCAGCCCTTGTTGAGTTCGCCGACCACGTTCGCCTTGGGTACCCCCACGTCGTCAAAGAAGGTCTCGCAGAACGGCGACATTCCGGAAATCAGCAAGATCGGCTTGGTGGAAACGCCAGGCGTCTTCATGTCGAACAGGATGAAGCTGATGCCGAGATGCTTGGGCGCCACCGGATCGGTGCGCACCAGACAAAAGATCCAATCGGCCTTGTCGGCGTAGCTGGTCCAGATTTTTTGGCCGTTGATCAGGAAATGATCGCCCTTGTCCTCGGCACGCGTCGCCAGTGAGGCAAGGTCCGATCCGGAATTGGGCTCCGAGTAACCTTGGCACCAGCGAATTTCGCCGCGCGCGATCTGCGGCAGATATTCGCGCTTTTGCGCCTCGGTGCCGTACTTGAGCAACGCCGGACCGAGCATCCAGATGCCGAACGAATCCAGCGGCGAACGGCAGCCGAGCTTGCGCATTTCGCCGCGCAGGATCTTGCCCTCCTCGCGCGACAGCCCGCCGCCGCCATATTCTTTCGGCCATTCCGGCACGGTCCAGCCGCGCGCCAGCATGCGCTCGAACCACAGGCGCTGGCCCTCGGACTTGAACTTGGCGTTGCGCCCGCCCCAGAAGCGATCGTCATCGTCCTCCAGCGGCAGCCGCATGTCGGGCGGGCAATTGGCCTCGAGCCAGGCGCGCGTTTCACTGCGGAGTTTTTCGGGATCGGACATCGGTCAGTTCTCCTTCGCGGCTTGCGCCGCCGCACACGTCGCGATCAGGCAATCGTAACGCCGCCATCGACGACGATGGCTTGCCCGGTGATGAAACTTCCGGCCTGCGAGGCCAAGAGGATCGCGGCGCCGGCGATCTCGTCGGGCTCGCCGATGCGGCGCAGCGGCGTCTGTTCGTTCCGGCGTTTCAGATTGTCGGGATTTTCCCAGAGCGCGCGCGCGAAGTCGGTGCGAATGAGGCCCGGAGCGATGCAATTGATGCGGACGTTGTGCGGTCCAAGCTCGACTGCAAGATTGCGGGCGAGCTGCAAATCGGCGGCCTTGGAGATGCAATAGGTGCCGATGACCGGGCTGCCCCGCAGCCCACCGATCGACGAGACGATGATGATCGAGCCGTCCTTGCGGGCGGTCATCTGCGGCGCCACCATGGTGATCAGCCAATGATTGGAGACAATGTTATTGTCGAGGATCTTGCGCAGCTGCTCGTCACTGATCGTCGCCATCGGCCCGTAATGCGGATTGGAGGCGGCGTTGCAGACGAGGATGTCGATTTGGCCGAATGCCCGCATCGTCTCGTCGACCAGACGCCGGAGGTGCTCTTTCGAGGAAATATTCGCCGATAGGGCGATGGCGCGGCCGTCGCCGTATTTCGCGTTGATCGCCTTCGCTACCTCGCCGCAGGGCTCGAGATTGCGGGAGGAAACGACGACCTTGGCGCCGTGCTCGGCCATCCGCTCGACGATGGCCCGGCCGATGCCCCGCGATGACCCGGTGACTACTGCAACCCTGCCATGAAGATCAAATAGCGACACGAAAGTTTCTCCCCCCTCGCATATTATGTATCTTGCGGCCCACCTTATTCAGACCGCAGCAACCCGGCAAGCCAAGAGGAAACGAGCAATGGCCGCCATCAACGCCGTAACCGATCTCACTCGCGCAGGCGATATCGCCGTACTGACGATCGATTCACCGCCGGTCAACGCCCTGTCGGCGGACGTCCGCACCGGGCTCCGCGACGGCGTCGGGCAAGCCATGGCCGACCCCGCCGTCAAGGCCATCGTGCTGATCTGCGCGGGCCGCACCTTTATTGCTGGGGCCGATATCGCCGAATTCGGCAAGCCGCCGAAGGGCGCTCCCCTCACCGACAGCCAAGCCGCGATCGAAGGCGGGAGCAAACCGGTCATCGCTGCGATCCATGGCACGGCTTTGGGTGGCGGGTTCGAAGTGGCCCTCATGTGCCACTATCGGGTGGCTGTGCCCTCGGCGAGATTCGGCTTGCCCGAGATCAAGCTCGGAATCATTCCCGGCGCCGGCGGCACCCAGCGCCTGCCGCGGCTGATCGGCGTCGAGAATGCGCTGGAAGCCATTCTTTCCGGCACGCCGTTTCCGGCGAAGCAGGCCCTGCAGTGGGGCGTCGTCGACGAGCTTGTCGAGGAAGGAAAATTGCGTGATGGGGCACTCGCGTTCGCGCGAAAGGTCATCAACACGCGCATGCCGTTGCGCAGAATCCGCGATCTCACCGACAAGGTCGAAGCCGCCCGCGGCCGGCCGGAGATTTTCGAGAAGGTTCGCCGCGACAACGCCCGCAAATACCGCGGCTTCGAAGCCTGGAAGGGCGCCTTGCGCGCGGTGCAGGCCGCGGTCGACCTGCCGTTCGACGAGGGAATACAGCGGGAGCGCGAAGAGTTTCTTAATCTCGTCACGACGGCGCAATCGCAGGCGCAGCGCTATGTATTCTTCGCCGAGCGCAGGGTGTGGAAGATCGCCGACGTGCCGGACGATACGCCTATTCTGCCGATCAAGAAGGTCGGCGTCATCGGCGCCGGCACGATGGGCGGCGGCATCTCGATGAATTTCCTCAACGCCGGCATCCCGGTGGCGATCGTCGAGACGGCGCAGGACGCGCTAGACCGCGGCGTCGCCACCATCCGCCGCAACTACGACAATACGGCCAAGAAAGGCCGGCTGACGCAAGCCGACGTGCAAACCCGCATGGGACTGCTCAGCCCCGGCCTGAACCTCGACGCTTTATCCGACTGCGATCTCGTGATCGAGGCGATCTACGAGAATATGGACATCAAGAAGGAGGTGTTCCGCAAGCTCGACAAGATCGCCAAGCCGGGCGCGATCCTCGCCTCCAACACGTCCTATCTCAACATCGACGAGATCGCCTCGGTCACGAGCCGGCCGGATCATGTCATCGGCATGCACTTCTTCTCCCCGGCGAACGTGATGCGCCTCCTGGAAGTGGTGCGCGGCGAAAAAACGGCCAAGCCGGTAATCGCCACCGTCATGCAGCTTGCCAGGAAGATCGGCAAGATCGCGGTACTCGTGGGCGTGTGTCATGGCTTCGTCGGCAATCGCATGCTGCACCAGCGCCAGCGCGAAGCGCAAAAACTCATCCTCGAGGGCGCCATGCCCTGGGACGTCGACCGCGTCCTCTATGATTTCGGCCTTCCCATGGGCCCCTTCGCCATGAGCGATCTCGCCGGCCTCGACATCGGCTGGTCGAAGGAGACCAGCAAATCCTCGACCATCCGCGAAATCCTGTGCGAGATGGATCGGCGCGGGCAAAAGACCGGCGCCGGCTTCTACGACTATGACGAAACCCGCAACGCCAAGCCCTCGCCGCTGGTCGAAAAGATCATCCTCGACTTTGCCGCCAAGAAGGGCGTCAACCGGCGCACCATCTCGGACGAGGAGATTTTGCAGCGCTGCATCTATCCGATGATCAATGAAGGCGCCAAGATCCTCGCGGAGGGCAAGGCGCAGCGCGCCTCCGACATCGATATCGTCTGGATCAACGGCTACGGCTGGCCGGTCTATCGTGGAGGCCCGATGTTTTACGCCGATCTGATCGGTCCCGACAAAGTCCTCGCCAAGCTGCGGGAGTTCGAAGCGACGATGGGCGCAGACTTCACGCCGGCCCCGCTGCTCGAAAGGGTCGTCACGGGAAACAAGCGCTTACAGGATTTGTAGCCACGAGAGGTGCAATGGACAGGATGGCCGAACCGCGCCGGCACGAAAAGTACGATCGTTTGATCTATGCCTGCCATGCGCTGGCGCCGGTGCGCACGGTCGTGGCGCATCCGTGCGACGAGACCTCCCTGCGCGGCGCGGTCGAAGCGGCCGAGGCCAAGATCATCAAGCCGGTTCTGGTCGGACCCGAGGCCCGCATCCGGGCGCTCGCGGCTTCCTTCGGCCTCGACCTTACCGGCCTGCAGCTCGTCGACACGCCGCACAGCCATGCCTCGGCGGCGAAGGCCGTCGAGATTGTCCGCACCGGGGAAGTCGACGCGTTGATGAAGGGCAGCCTCCACACCGACGAGCTGATGGCCGAAGTCGTCAACAAGGAGACCGGCATCCGCACCGCGCGCCGCATCAGCCATGTCTTCATCATGGATGTGCCGACCTATCCCAAGCCGCTTTTCATCACCGACGCGGCGGTGAATATTTTTCCGACGCTCGAAGACAAAGTCGACATCGTTCAGAATGCGATCGAGCTGGCACAGGCGCTGGGCATTAAGCAGCCGAAAGTCGCCATTCTCTCCGCGGTCGAGACGATCACCTCCAAAATCCCCTCGACAATCGATGCCGCCGCGCTGTGCAAGATGGCCGACCGCGACCAGATCATCGGCGGGTTGCTCGACGGCCCGCTCGCGCTCGATAACGCCATTGATCGCGCCGCGGCGGCCGTCAAGCACATTGCCTCGCCCGTCGCCGGCGACGCCGACATCCTCTTGGTTCCCAACCTCGAAGCCGGCAACATGCTCGCCAAAGAACTGAGCTTCCTCGCCAACGCCGATGCCGCCGGCATCGTGCTCGGCGCCCGGGTACCGATTATCCTGACCAGCCGCGCCGACAATGTGCGCACCCGGATGGCGAGCTGCGCCGTCGCGGCGCTGTACGCCCACGCCCGCCGCGTCGCCGCCGCCGACATCGGCAAGCTCGCGGATTGAGCGTCGTGCGCGAGCCGCTCCTGGTGATCAACGCCGGCTCGTCGAGCATAAAATTCTCAATCTTCGAGACGGCGCCGGATCGATCGCTTGCCGCGGGCGCGCATGGCCAGGTCGAGGGGCTCGGAGCGGCAACCGGAACGCCGGCGCGAATCGAGGTCGCCGATGCGCAAGGCCGCCGGCTGATCGAGCAGCCGATCGCCGGCTGCGATCATCACGGCGCGATGGTGGCCATTCACGACTGGTTCGCCGCCCATGTCGGCAGCGAAGCGGCCTTTGCGGGGGTCGGCCATCGCGTGGTCCATGGCGGCCTCGTTTATGCGAAGCCGGTGCTGATCGACGACAAGGTGCTCGCCGCGATCGAGGAATTGGTGCCGCTGGCACCGCTGCACCAGCCGCACAATATTGCCGCGATCCGCGCGGTCAGCGCCATCGCACCGAAAGTGCCGCAGGTCGCCTGTTTCGACACAGCCTTTCATCGCCGCGCGCCGCCGCTCGCACAGGAATTCGCCTTGTCGCGGGCGCTCACCGCCAAAGGGGTGCGCCGTTACGGCTTCCATGGCTTGTCCTACGAATACATCATGTCGGTCATGCCGCGGGTGGCGCCCGATTGCGCCAGCGGCAAATTGATCGTCGCCCATCTCGGCAACGGCGCCAGCATGTGCGCGATCGCGGCAGGCCGCAGTATCGCCACCACCATGGGGATGACCGCCCTGGACGGCCTGCCGATGGGAACACGCAGCGGCACACTCGATCCCGGCGTCATCCTTTATTTGCTGCAGCACGAGGGGATGGACGCGAAAGCCGTCGAGCACCTGATCTACGAGCATTCCGGGTTGCTCGGCGTCTCCGGCCTCTCATCCGACATGCGCACCTTGCTCGCGAGCGATCTGCCGGCGGCGAAGGAGGCGGTCGATCTCTTCGTCTACCGCATCGGCCGCGAGCTCGGCTCGCTCGCGGCGGCGCTCGGCGGGCTCGATGCCCTCGTCTTCACCGCCGGCATCGGCGAGCATGCCGTCGAGATTCGCGCGCGCGTCTGCAAAGACGCAGCATGGATCGGGATCTCGCTCGACGACAAAGCCAATGAAGCCGGCGGCCCGTGCATTTCGCGGCCGGCCTCCAAGGTCTCGGCATGGGTCATCCCGACCGACGAGAACCTGATGATTGCACGCCATACCAGGCAGGTACTCGACGCCGCGCTGGCGCGGCATGCGTTGCGCTGAGCGTTACAAATTACCGGTGAGGCGAAGGATGACCTCGATGACCGCGCCGGTCGCCATGCCGAGCGCGCGCGACACGACGCTGAGATTCAATCCCAACTGGGCTCCCAGCAACGGCAGCAAGAAGAGAAGACCGATGAGGATTGCAATCCCGTAGGGCTCCAATCGTGCCAGCGGGGCTGCCGCCGCCCGCGGCAGGATTCCGACCAGGATACGGCCGCCGTCGAGCGGCGGCAGCGGAAACAAATTGAACACCGCTAGGACCACGTTGATCAGCAGTGCGTTCTTCAGATTCTGCGCCAGCCATTGCGCGCTCGTGGCCGGCAGATAAAACACAACGTGAAACGCCAGCGCCGCAACAACGGCGAGCGCAATGTTCATGGCCGGTCCGGCGGCGGCGACCAGCACCATGTCGCGTCGCGGGTGGCGCAGCGCGCGAAAATTGACCGGCACCGGCTTGGCGTAGCCGAACAGGAACGGCGAGCGCAGTAGCAGCAGGATGCCGGGCAGTAGGATCGTGCCGAACGGATCGATGTGCTTGAGCGGATTGAAGCTGACGCGTCCGAGCCGCCACGCCGTGTCGTCGCCGAGAAGGTGCGCCACGAAGCCATGCGCCGCTTCATGAAACGTGACGGCAATGATCACCGGGATAACCCAGATCGTCGCCAGATGTATGATATTCGCGGTCACTGTGCTTTTCCCCGGATTACACGCTCGATCTGCGGCTTAATCCTGCCAAGAGCGTGAGTTGCACGGCGCGGTCAATACCGACCGTTACGGCAAGCGGGTTGGAATTCCAACGCTTCCCGCCGCAGCAATGATCATCGCGCCTAAAACATGAGCAATAACGGCGGGAACAGGGAGACTTAGGCCGTCCCCTCGCCCGTTCGAGTTGGCGCAAAGATTGCAACAAATGTGCTATCGCTGTTGATGCGGCAGGCATTTCGAGTGTGCACTCGAGTTGGCCGGGGACCGACATGTTCGACGAAATGAGGGGCAGCCATGGCGCAGTGCGACCGGCCTACGCCGAACTGTCGCGCTGGCTGGGCGAGGTTCCGCCGGATGTGCTCGACTTCCGCCGGCGCGAGGCGGAGCTGTTTTTCCGCCGCATCGGCATCACATTTGCGGTCTATGGCGACCCCGAGGCGCAGGAACGTCTCATCCCGTTCGACGTCATTCCACGCATCCTCTCCGCCGCCGAGTGGACGGTCCTGCAACGCGGCCTCGAGCAGCGCGTCAAAGCCATCAATGCCTACCTCAAGGACATTTACGGTCGCCGCGAAATTCTCAAGGCGCAGATCGTGCCGGAGGACCTGGTCTTTCAAAATCCGGTGTTCCGCCCGGAGATGAACGGCCAAAAGGTGCCTCACGACATCTATGTCCATGTCGCCGGCATCGATATCGTGCGCGTCGACGCCGAAAATTTCTACGTGCTCGAGGACAATGCGCGCACGCCCTCCGGGGTGTCCTACATGTTGGAAAACCGCGAGATCATGCTGCGGCTTTTTCCGGAGCTGTTCTCGCGCTACCGCGTGGCGCCGGTCGAGAACTACCCGGACGAACTTTTGGCGACGCTAAAATCGATCGCGCCGCCGACCGTCTCCGCCGAGCCGACCGTCGTGCTGCTCACGCCCGGCGTCTACAATTCCGCCTATTACGAGCATTCATTCCTGGCCGACAAGCTCGGCGTCGAATTGGTCGAAGGCCGCGACCTCACGGTGAAGGACGACGTCGTCCACATGCGCACCACCGAGGGCTTGAAGCGCGTCGACGTGATCTACCGCCGCATCGATGACGATTTCCTGGATCCGCTGGTGTTCCGGCCCGATAGCGCGCTCGGCGTGCCCGGCCTGATGTCGGCCTATCAGGCCGGCAACATCACGCTGGCCAATGCGGTGGGCACCGGCATCGCCGACGATAAGGCAGTCTACAGCTATATGCCGGACATCGTGAGATTCTATCTCGGTGAGGAGCCGCTCTTAAAGAACGTGCCGACTTGGCGCTGCCGGGACAGCGAGCACCTGGCCTATGTGCTCGACCACATCGAGGAGCTGGTGGTGAAGGAAGTGCACGGCTCCGGCGGCTACGGCATGCTGATCGGGCCGAAAGCGGACAAGGCCACGGTCGCCGCGTTCCGCGCCAAGCTCAAATCCGATCCGAAGAATTTCATCGCTCAGCCGACGCTGGCGCTGTCGACGTGCCCGACCTGCGTCGACGACGGTCTTGCGCCGCGCCACGTCGACCTGCGGCCGTTCGTGCTGTCGGGCGGCGATCGCGTGCGCATCGTGCCCGGCGGTCTCACCCGGGTGGCGCTGAAGAAGGGTTCGCTCGTGGTCAATTCGAGCCAGGGCGGCGGCACCAAGGACACCTGGGTGTTGGACGGATGAGGAAGGCTTAAGAGCGATGCTGTCGCGCACGGCCGATAATCTCTACTGGCTCGCTCGCTACGTCGAGCGCGCGGAATATCTGGCTCGCATCCTCGACACCACATACCGGCTGACGGCGCTGCCGCTGGCGTACGTCGGCGCCTCGAACGAATGGGAGTCTGCGGTCGCCACGGCGGGCTGCGCCGGTGCCTTCTTCGCGGCCTATCCGGAAGC
>Ga0181527_1005190_pt1 | contig 10901 bp, 9 predicted proteins | sample PEATcosm2014_Bin_30_FD_119762 | JGI IMG/M metagenome (GOLD analysis project Ga0181527, IMG submission 119762) | Peatland microbial communities from MTU Mesocosm Facility, Houghton, MI, USA - PEATcosm2014_Bin06_60_metaG | ecosystem: Environmental > Terrestrial > Soil > Wetlands > Peat | place...
GAGGGAGAGCGTGGTGACGTTCCTCAGAGGGTGAAGGAATTGTTTAAGGGAGAAAATAATAGGCAGAGGCTGGGATTGCCGGTGTGGAAGATCGACGTGTGAAAAATGGCTATTTCTAATGTTATAGGGGACCGTGTATTTTTCGAACCGGGTCACGTGCAACCCTGACTCATTTTAGAAGTTGTTTGTGTCAAGCAAGACCAATGTGCAGGCCTCTATCACTTCGATACCAGCCCCTCTTAAACGGCGGTATTCGTCAGGATTTTCTGAACCAGGATTAAATATAATGCGACAGGGTTTAATTCTAATAACATGATCAATAATAGAAACCTGCCGTGACGGCCTGACATACATGGTAACAGTATCAATTTGATCAGGTACCTCATCCAGGGTAGGGTAGGCTTTCCTGCCAAGGATTTCCTCCCTCCCGGGGGCAATAGGAATCGGGTTATGCCCGCTCATCTCAAGCATTCTCATAGCCTTGTTAGAGTAACGGTCCGCTTTAGGACTTGCCCCCACAACAGCGACATTCTCCATATTTTCCCCCTTATTATTATATTAGCCGTTCTTCCCTTGTTTGGGGAAGCAACTATTGTACAAGCATGGCAACTTTATTGTTTCTGCTCACTCCCTGCTCACGATCTTTTCACACGAAGACAAGCGATAGCGCAGCGCTTATAATAGACAAACCGATTCTTGACCTTTTGAAAGTTGATATGGATACGCCGCTTGAAATCACGACAGACGGCAAAAACCTGATAATTTCTCCGGTAAAGGACGGATTATTGTTTCAGTTGCCATTGAGTCTCACCCCAGCGTAAGGGTACCCCTAATTTAACCGTGACCGTTGGAGAAAAGAGAGAATACCCAAAACTCGATCGCTACAGTAAAAGTAGTTGGGTATTCCCTCTTTCTACAACTCGCTCACTACTTCTTTTTTGCGGGCTTCTTTGCTGCTGTCTTTTTTGCAGGAGCCTTCTTTGTAGCTGCCATTATATATCACCCCCTTTTAGCCCCGGAAGCTATAATAACCGGGGTCTCCTTGATTTAACCCTTCCCTAACAGAGTAATCCTCTTCTCTGACAGGATGCGCGTTAAGATGGGATCTTTTTTCTTCCGTATGGCATAATCGGCTTCCTCAAAAACAGAACAATTTATTTGTTTATCGAACTTGTCCCCGATATCCTTCAATCCAACCCAAAGCGCTGGAGTGGACAGTCCAATAACCATTAAATCCACTGAAGGGGCATCGGTTCCCTCCGCATATGCTCCGTAAATGAAAGCGTCGGTCACTCCGCTGCCTCTCAAAAGGCCCTTTAACGCTCCTGGGAGTCCAAGAGATTTTGCGATAAGATTCTTCAGCTCGGCGTATAAGGGAGAGTTAATATTGGCTCGAAAATATTTGAGGTTGGCAACTCTCTCACTGAACAGAACCTCCATGTCTTCAAGTTTGTCCAGCTCTCGTTTTACTCCAGACGGGTCCTTCCTTAAGAATTTGGCAATCTCCCGTACGTAAAACTTTTCGTCCGGGTTGTTTAACAGCAGTGCCAGAATACCTGCCCTTATTGATGATGAAAACAGACCATTTAAAATTTCCTTCCTCATTATTACTACAAATATAAACGGTAATAGAACATTTGTCAACAACAAAATCATATTTATCCACGATAGTTGTCTTTTACAAAACAATCGTTGATGTATTCAAATATATGGGAACTGCCCCGTTACAAGGCCTAACAGGGTGGTCTCGTTGATCTTATGACGGTGGCTCGGTCAGTCTCTTGCTGAGCTTCTAACAATACGCATCGTTTGTCCACATCTGAATCTACGATGACAGGCCGATTTTCTGAACCATTTGCTGTTTCCGAAATTCAGTTTGCCGATGCAAATTCACTCCCCATGGTAAAATATTGCATCTGTAAAAAACTGATACAGTTTAAAGGGAGGGGCCATGAGCATTGAGGCAGCTTTTAAAGCATTAGAGGCCGCGATGACACGCTGCACCGCGCTTCAGGTGGAGATGAAAACGGTTCCGGTACAGGACAGAGGACGGTTTATGCGAGCCTTCGAACTTCTGGATCTTCTGGAACACGCCCTTCTTGAGACGGCAAAGGAGTTGAAAGAGGCAAAAAGATGAGAGCTGCCATTTACGCCCGAATAAGCACGCTTGATAAAGGCCAAGACGCGGAGCGGCTGCAATTGCAGCCTCTCCGCGATTACAGCAGTGCTCGCGGATTCCGGATTGCCGGGGAGTACGTGGATGTCGGGTGGGCGGGCGCAAAGGCCCGTAGCCCGGAACTTGACAGGCTTATGGACGTTGTCAACGCTGTTCTCTACCTGACGCAGGCAGGTCAAGTAACCGGGGAGGCCAGAATCCACCACCTAAAACACCGAACCACAGAGAACACAGAGTTTTTCTCTGTGCTCTCAAGGCCTTCAGGAAAAGAGACAAAACTGAACGTTAGCTAGAGAGTGCACAGAGATTAAAGTAATATCTTATGTTATGTCTTCTTAAATCCATGAGTTTCTCTGTGTCCTCTGTGGTTTGATGGTGAATCAGGGGAGGTGCTCCACGTGGATGGTGGCTCTCACGCTGGCCGTTGGTAGCCGCCTGAGGATAATAAAATAAAGCCATACATTGTCCAATTTGCATTGGCGAGGCTCGATAGCTTAGCGTTTAGGCAATCCTTAATCGCTCCCAAAACGCTGCTCATTGCCCTTTGCTTGTATGGCTTTAAGTATATTGGCCCTGAGACGCTTACCCAAGCTCTTTTCCTACTTGGGGGGCTTCGGTAGATGTATCAGGCTTCCCCCTCGCTTCTGGGGGCTTGCTCACAACATCCTTCACCCGCTCCCTTACTGTTTTCGTTTCTTCAGGCTCACCGTCTCAGGGATTTCTTATCCCTTAATATAGTTTAAGCATACCTCACTTTTGGTGACTTGTAAAGCTATTAAGAATTTATGAAAAGTGGTATACTTTAAAGATTAGTGCCCGGCAGTAATCCTCTATGCCCAGGCCCGAGTTAGCAGAGATGAATTCAGGCAATGACATCGGCAAGACCTTTTGCCTTTTTCTTCGCTCCCTTGACTATAGTGTTTAAGAATACTGACTTGATGGATTCCCTGGCCATAGCTGCTTTGAATAGCAGGGAGTTTTCGATGAGGCTGACGATACGCCCCATTGCTCGATGACTGAGTTTTCCAGGGTCATCAAAGAGCAAGTCAGACAATCTGCCTCGTTCAATGGCCATCGCAACTCTCTGGTCAAAAACAGTTTCAGGCACAACTACCCTTTGCGGGCGGGATTTCATCGTTGCCGCGCCGGTTTTGCAGATCGTGCTGCACACGCCGCATCCCAAGCAGATCTCTTCGGCACGTGTTGCCCACCTTATCGTTTTGTCCCCTTCTTTCTTCTTGTCGATATTAATTGCATCGACTGGACATGCCTTGGCACACTCGCCACAGCCCTTGCATTTGGAAAGGTCTACATCCATAATCCAGTTAGAAGTAACAATTCCCGGATGGAGGTCAAAGGTCTTTAAAGCTCTCATAACGTGACAGCAGCAGCCGCAGCAGTTACAGATAAAGCTCACCTTACGCTGAACGTTGTCCCCGGTCTGGGCAAGGCCACTCTCCTTGCATTTCCCCAAGATGCTCATGGCCTCATCTTTTGTGATGTAACGGGCAATTCCATTTCGACTCAAACTCTCAGCAGCGAAGTCGAAAGTGAGGCAGGTCTCCTGAGGCCTATCGCAAGCTCGTTCCAGATGCCGTGCTGAGTGGCGGCACTGGCAGATTCCTACTGATACCGCAGACGCTGAAGAGACGATGTGGCTTGCCCTTTCCCAGTCGATAACTTCAGTATGATCACTCTCCGGTATAGCCTCCTCTCTGACAAAGGAGCGTAAGAGCTGTGTCTGTCCCTGATAGAGACTATGGGCAAAGTTCTCATTCTCGTAGAAATATTTCTCGAAAAAGCGCGCAAGCTCCTTCATCGGCATGTCAGGCCGGACGCGCATGAAGATGAACTCAAATAAGCCAAGCACAACCGGAGGCAAGATGAAATAGCGCTGCCGATCGTGTTCAATATCAAAAACCAATCCTCGCTGGGCCATGTCGGTTAATTTATCGTTCAGCTCATCTTTAGGAATTTTGAGATTTTTCGAAAGAGTTTCCAGGGATGTGAAGTTGTGCGGGAGCTGCCGCGCCAACTCCGCGTCTTCAGCGGGGAACAGCATGCTCAAAATCTTGATCAAGGTCGGGGAGTCGGGCGCTCCCTGAACTTTTTGGGCCAGGCGTTGCTGTAACATATGATACTCTTGATCCGGATTCTTAAGGCGCCCCATGGTACCCTCTTCGACTGTTAAATTATATTCGGTAAAAAATGTGTATGTTCGCTTTTGTAATTATTTTTTCCACCGAACAAGTAATATGCCCGGCAGGTGTTTTCCCAATAACAGATATCATTGAAGCCTTGCCGCAGCTCGGCCATCTTACTGCTAAGACCCGCAGCTTTCTGCCCGGGTCTTACGAACGGATTGGTTTTATCATGACTCTCCCTTAACTACTTTTTAGCACCTTTATCCACGGATGTCAATCTATCGCTAAATAACTATCGTTAAATAGCACCCAGGCAATGCTTTGCTTCATAACTTTATGGGGATCACAAATGCACAGGGAGGACAGCTTGAAAAAGCGATTGAAGAATTTGAAGTAGCGGTCAAGCCGGAATGACGGTAAAAGGCGCTAAAAGGCGGCATTATGAGAGAAATAGTAGCGTCCACAAGCGTATGGATTTCATCGTCCGACTACAGTTATGCAAAACCTCGTGACCGCACGACTTCAAAAAAGCTATTTCCCGAATGCCTTACTCTCTGGTATATCTTGACACGACATACGTAAAGTACGTAAAGTATGATAAATTTAGTAAATTAGTTGCTGCCGATAAAACTTTACTCTTCTCGGGAAAGTCGCGGAGGGCAACGGACCGATGACACGAACATTAGTTGTGATAGAGACAGCCGGGCTGCCGAAAGCATCCAGATTCGGCATCTCCGGCTTTTTATTTGACCGAAGCAAAGGGATAGAGGATGATGCCTATTAGAGTAATATATCAAAATGATGGTATTGACTCGGTAGATCCTTCTTTTCTGGATGAACTCATAGCTGCTAACAAAATTAAGAAGTTTTTTCGTTCAGAAGGGTGGACAACCGTGGGCACTGATCCCCTTAGAGGACGGGGAGGCAATTACGAGGGCCGGGAAAGACGAAAAAAACCGGAGATAGAAACGCCGCTAATATCTAACAACAATTTCCGCGAGGTGGCAGTTGGAGAACCTTATGTTGGCTATGCAATCAGCATAGTTGAAACAACGTCTGAAGCCTTTGTGGTATTGAAAGCAGACCTTAAGGTGCTCTCAGCAAGCAAGAATTTTTACAACCTTTTCAAAGTAACGCCTGATGAAACCCTTGGGAGATTTATTTATGACCTGGGGAACCGCCAATGGGATATCCCCGAGCTGCGACAGTTACTCGATGATATTATACCGAAAAATACCAAGTTTGATGACTATGAGGTCGATCATAGTTTCCCGGCCATCGGGCACAAAATAATGCGGCTCAGTGCCAGCCGAATTTACCGGAAGGCAGGGGAAAGGCCGATGATGCTTCTTGCCATTGAAGACATCACTGAAGGCAAGCTGGCAGAAAGAGACTTTGCAGAGTCTGAAGAGTCTGTCAGTCATCTGTATGAAACTGCTCAAGACGGGATATTACTGATCGACAAACAATACGGCGGCATAACCTACGTTAATTCAGCATTGACCAAGTTGTTAGGCCATTCCTCAGAGGAGTGCATCGGGAAAAAACTCGAGGATATCGGTATAAGGCTTGGTATGGAACATTTTCAAAATGCAATCCGGAATATGCGTGAGAGTGACGTTCTCTTTTACGATGCAGCGGATGTGAGAACTATTGCAGGACAAAAGATTGATTCGTATATATATTTAGTTGACAGGACGAAATTCATTCAGTGTAATGTCCGCGCGGTCACGGAGCGCAGGCAGAATAAGGATAAATTAACGGCGCGCAGCGATCATCTTGAACTCCTGGTGGAAGAGAGGACGGTAGAATTAACGAAATCAAATAAATTACTTAAGCAGGAAATCAGTAATTGCAGGCATGTCCAGGAGGAACTGCGCAACGCTGCCGTACGCGAACACTTCTTCCCGGCACTCGAGGAGGAAGCGCTTCGGAAGAGCCAGAACATGCTCTGGAGAATCACTGAATCAGTTCCCGGTTTCCTGTATATCTTTGATCTTGCAGAACGTCACCTTGTTTTTGCAAATCACAAAATCTCCAGTATGCTCGGGTATTCTCATGAAGAGATTCAGCAATGGGATGCAGTATGGCCTCAGGAAATCGTCCACCCTGAAGACTTCGCCATGATCAAGGAAAAAGAGAAAACTTTCCTGGCAGGTTCTAACGGTGAATTCATTGAAACTGAAATCCGGTTAAAACATGCCAACGGCGAATGGCGATGGGTCAGCTGCAGTGAGATCGTGTTCACAAAAACAAGAGAAGGATTGCCAAAGCAGATTCTTGGCACTGCACGCGATGTCACCGGGCTGAAACGCGCTGAAGAGGGTACTCCCTCGCTCTATGATGATCTCAGGAAGATGAAAGATGAAATCGAGCATATGGCCTACCACGACGAGCTCACCGGCCTGCCGAACAGACGCCTGTTCACCAGTCTCCTCTCTCTCGAAATCGCGCGATCGCATCGGGATGGCAAGAAGATTGCCATTTTATTTCTGGATCTCGACCGGTTTAAGAATATCAATGATACCCTGGGACATGAGGCCGGCGATGAACTGCTCAAAGCGGTCGCAAACCGTCTCAAGGCAACGGTCAGGGCGATTGATACAGTTGCCCGTATCAGCGGCGACGAGTTCACTATTATACTTTCCAGTGTTGCCCAGGTAGAAGATGCTGCCACAATTGCACAAAAAATTGTAGACAGTTTCCAGATGCCTTTTTCGATTGCCGGAAACGAAATTCATATAACAACCTCCATAGGCATCAGTGTCTTTCCTGACGACAGCGAACAAATCGATACCCTGATGAAGTATGCGGATATCGCCATGTTTCATGTCAAAAAGGACAAGAGAAATGCTCATCAGTTTTACAACCCCGAGATAAGCGGCCGGTCCATTGAGCGCATGCAGCTGTATACTGCCTTGCGCCGGGCTGTTGAACGCGGCGAACTCTCTGTGCACTATCAGCCCCAGATTGACATCAAAAGCAGAAAGATTGTCTGTGCCGAGGCCCTGGTGCGCTGGCAGCACCCTGAGATGGGACTGCTTGAGGCTGCGCGGTTTGTCCCTCTTGCTGAAGAAACAGGATTCATTATGGATGTTGATGAATGGGTCCTCCGGACTGTCTGCGCCCAGGTTGGATCGTGGAAACAGGCCGGGCTGCCCCCCATCTCTGTTACCGTAAACCTGTCGGCCCGCCAATTCCAGAGTGCCGAATTGCTGAATAAGGTGTCTCATATTCTTGCTGAAACCGGTATGTCGCCGGACCGCCTCCATCTCGAAATAACAGAGGGCATCGCTATGAACAATATCGGGCTCACTGCCGCAAACATTAAAAAATTGGTGGAGATGGGCTTGCATATCTCCATTGACCATTTTGGCATCGGATGTTCATCGCTGAATTATCTGAAGCGGCTGCCTGTCGAACGTCTCAAGATAGACAAATCCTTTATTCGTGATCTCGCCACCGATTCCGATAACAGAGCCATCATCGGTGCGGTGACGGCAATGGCTTACAACATGAGATTTAAGGTCATAGCTGAGGGCGTTGAGACCGAGGACCAGATCTCCTTACTGCGCCTGGCCGGGTGTGATGAGATGCAGGGATTTCTCTTCAGCAGACCTCTGCCTGCCGGGGAATTCGCAGGGCTGCTGACCGATGGTTGGAAATTGGACTGAGTGGGGTGCGTGGCCATGGAGAAGAACGAGCTATGTCAGTGAGTTGTCGTGAAAAATAAAGGGAAGAGAAAGGAGATTCTGCCATGTTAAAGACTTCAGCATATGCTGCTATTTCTTCAAAATCCCAGCTGGCGCCGCATTCCATCGAGCGCCGTGATCCAGGGGCGCACGATGTGCTAATAGACATTCTGTACTGTGGAGTCTGCCATTCCGACATTCATCAGGTGCGTGACGAATGGGGTGGCGCCATCTTCCCCATGGTCCCGGGTCACGAGATCGTCGGCACGGTAGTAAAAGCAGGTAACGAGGTCGGGAAGTGGAAGGAGGGGGATACTGTCGGAGTCGGATGCTTTGTTGATTCATGCCGCAAATGCGAGGCTTGCAGGGACGGGGAGGAACAATTCTGTGATGAAGGGATGACACTAACTTACAACGGATATGAGCGCGACGGCAAGACGCCAACATATGGAGGCTACTCTACACGCATCACTGTGAATGAAGATTACGTACTGCGTATCCCGGCGGGAATGCCGCTTGAACGCGTCGCTCCACTTCTGTGCGCAGGCATCACCACGTACTCACCGTTGAATCACTTCGGGGTCAAGCCCGGGACAAGGGTCGCTGTTGTAGGCCTCGGCGGACTAGGCCATATTGGGGTGAAAATAGCAAAGGCAATGGGTGCAAAGGTCACTGTGCTTAGCCATTCTGCGAACAAGCGTGATGATGCATTGAGTCTTGGAGCCGACGATTTCATGCCCACCCTTGACGAAAAGGTTTTCGACAGGAACGCCAAAAGCTTTGACTTCATCCTGGACACTTTATCTGTAAAGCATGACTATAACGGTTACCTCAACCTTTTGCGTCGCAATGGCAGGATGGTGTTGATAGGCCTACCGGAGCCCACCGTGATTTCAGCGGTTCCCCTCATATTTCAGCGGAGAAGTTTGACCGGGACGCTCATTGGCGGTATTAGGGAGAACCAGGAAATGCTCGACTTCTGTTCTAAGCATGGCGTGCTGTCCGACGTCGAGGTGGTCCCTATCCAGAAAATCAACGAGGCTTATGAACGTATGCTAAGGAGTGATGTGCGCTATCGCTTTGTGATAGATATTGCCAGTCTTAAATCTTGAACACGTAATCGCCCACTATTATCGCAGGGAGGTTTGCAATGTCAGAAGACGGTTTAAAAGACAGTAAGCAATTCGCTATGCCCTGGTATGCCGGAGTGAACATTATGTCGCGGACCGGATATGGCAGCGAGGCGGATGCGCTGTGCAGCAACTTCATACAAATGCTTTTCATCGATCCTCAATCCAGGGCCATTGAGCTCCTGCTGGAAACACTTGAGGGACGCCGGGACGCCCACTTGATTGCTCAATGCCTCTCTGATGCTATGGCATACATTGCGCATACACCTATAAACAAGATCAAGGAGCAGTTGGTAAAAGAGCATCACAACCCTGACTACGCCACAACGCATAATTTCGATCATAAACAGGAGGAACTTAGAAAGGCGCTCCGTATGTCCCAGGAAGAGTTTGCATTAGTGGTCGGCATGGTCACAGCCATTTCAGGTGAGTTGTTCATGCAAGGTCTCACAAAAACCTTCGAGGTCAAGATCGACCCTACCCGTGCTGCGCCCATTTTTGAGAAGGTGCTCACAAACGGGGAGTGGACAAATCTTCAGAAGGCTTCCGCACTCTATCTTTTTTTGGCTATGCCTATCAAACGGGAACTTGCCGAGCTTGAGATCTTGAAGCTGACCTTTCCAAACGATAAATCGTTGTCCGGATTGCCTGGCCAGCGCGGGTTATAAGGAGAATTGAACGCTCCGACAAATTCCCGGACCCGACACAAAATGCCCTGCCCTTCAGCAGGGTCGTTTGTGTATAATTGAAAAAACTCCCTGGAGACAATGCGTGGAATCCACTATCAACTTTGAGATGGCGAGGCAGTTGCTGCTATCTTTTGCCGTCATCCTTGCCGCAGGCGCCTTTTCGGTTTTTTTGTCAGAAAAGCTCAAAGTACCGGATGTGGCGACATTCCTTCTCGCAGGCATCCTGCTCGGACCTCAGGTGTCCGGTGTTTTACACATCACTGTCGAATCTACTCTGAACCAAATCATACTCATATTCGGCGCCTGTTATATCCTCTTTGATGGCGGGGCCTCGATCAGGCTGAGGGTCATGAAGCAGATCTGGATTACCCTCTTAGTGCTCGCCACAGTCGGCGTTATTATCATGACGGCTATCACGGGCATTGCGGCTTATTATTTCCTGGGGCTTCCTTTGATCACAGCTTTATTGCTGGGTGCTGCAATAGCGCCGACTGATCCTGCAACAATAATACCGGTTTTCCGCCAGGTCAGAGTAAAAGAAAGGGTTTCCCAGTCGCTGATCAGCGAATCGGCCTTAAACGACGCAACAGGCTCCGTGCTTACTTTTGCGGTTCTGTCTGTCGCTATGGGTTCCGCCGGCTTTTCATTAACTGCATCCATTGCAGATCTTTTGAAGCAGTCCGTCGGGGGCGTTGTCATAGGTGGCGCCATGGGATATCTCAGTGCGCTGCTCATAGCCGATGAGAAGTTTGACTTCCTGGCCAGATACGCCCCCCTGATAACGTTGATGGCTGTAATCGGCACTTATCTGGGCGCGGCAGGCGCACAGACGAGCGGGTTTATGGCGGTTTTTGTTTTCGGGGTCATACTCGGCAACAAGGAATCGTTCGGCTTTCGGATGAATCTGCGTGAGCTTAAAAAACTCGAAGAATATGTCGCAAGGACGGCTATGATCATGAGGATGTTCATATTCATCCTCCTGGGCTCGCAGGTAGATTTCAGTCTCATGAGCAAATTCCTGCTCGGCGGGGTCGCTGTCACCACAATGTTCATGATGGTCGCAAGGCCGA
>Ga0181527_1005193_pt1 | contig 10896 bp, 7 predicted proteins | sample PEATcosm2014_Bin_30_FD_119762 | JGI IMG/M metagenome (GOLD analysis project Ga0181527, IMG submission 119762) | Peatland microbial communities from MTU Mesocosm Facility, Houghton, MI, USA - PEATcosm2014_Bin06_60_metaG | ecosystem: Environmental > Terrestrial > Soil > Wetlands > Peat | place...
CGAGCCCCTCGATGTCGAAGGCGTTGCGCGAGCAGAAATGCTTGAGGCCTTCCACCGCTTGCGCGGGGCAGACGAGGCGGCCGGTGCAGCGGCGCACGACGTCGGCCTTGCCGGTCTTTTCGTCGATCTCCCTCAGCGCCGCCGAGCCGCAGACCGGGCAGACATGGGGAAACGCGAACGGTCTCGCGCCGTGCGGGCGCTTGTCGACGACGACCTGCAAGATTTGCGGGATGACGTCGCCGGCGCGCTGGACCTCCACCGTGTCGCCGACGCGCACGTCGAGCCGCGCGATCTCGTCCTCGTTGTGCAGGGTCGCGTTGGAGACGACGACGCCGCCGATCGTGACGGGGCGTAATTTAGCGACCGGCGTCAGCGCGCCGGTGCGCCCGACCTGGACTTCGATCGCGTCGACGATCGTCGTCGCGCGTTCGGCGGGAAACTTATGGGCGGCCGCCCAGCGCGGGCTGCGCGAGACGAAGCCGAGCCGCTCCTGCAGCGCGAGTTCGTTGACCTTGTAGACGACGCCGTCGATGTCGTAGCCGAGCGTCGCGCGGCGCGCCTCGATGCCGTGATAATGCGCCAGCATTTCCTTGGCCGACCGGCACAGCTTGGTCAGCGGGTTGACCGGCAGGCCGAAGCGGCGGAAGGCGTCCATCGCCCCCATCTGGGAGTCGGCGAACGGCGCGCTGATCTCGCCCCAGGCGTAGGCGAAGAATTTCAGCGGCCGCTCGGCGGTGACGCGCGCGTCGAGCTGGCGCAGCGATCCGGCCGCCGCGTTGCGCGGATTGGCGAACGTCGGCTTGCCCGCCGCCTGCTGGCGCGCGTTGAGCGCGGCAAAATCGCGGTGCGCCATGTAGACTTCGCCGCGCGCCTCGAGCACTTGCGGCGCGCCGTGCAGCGTCTTGGGGAGGGCGGCGATGGTGAGCGCGTTGGCGGTGACGTCCTCGCCCTCGTAGCCGTCGCCGCGCGTCGCCGCCTGCACGAACTTGCCGCGCTCGTAGCGCAGCGAGCAGGAGAGGCCGTCGATCTTCGGCTCCGCGGTCATTTCGAGCGGCGCGGCTTCGTCAAGGCCGAGGAAACGTCGCACCCGCGCGCAAAATTCCTCGACCTCCGCGTCCTCGAAGACATTGTCGAGCGACAGCATCGGCACGACGTGGCGAACCTTGGCGAATTTTTCCGCCGGCGCCGCGCCGACGCGTTTGTTGGCGGAGTCCGCGCCGGCCAGCGCCGGAAACGCCTGCTCCAGCGCCGAGTAGCGCTTGCGCAGCGCGTCGTAATCGGCGTCGGAAATGGTCGGCGCGTCTTCCTCGTAGTAGCGGCGGTCGTGCTCGGCGATTTCCGCGCCGAGGCGCGCGTGCTCGGCGCGCGCAGCGGCGAGCGAGAGCTTTCCGGTCGGCGTTTTCTTCGCGGGCATGGCGGAGGTTTACCGCAGCGGCGGCGTCAACGGAAGCCGAGCGCCCCTCCCGCTTGCGGGAGAGGGCAGGGTGAGGGTCGCGGGCCAGAGCGCCGCCGGTTGAATCGCCCTCATCCGGCCCTCCGGGCCACCTTCTCCCGCGCGCGGGAGAAGGGCGGCCCGCCTGCCCGTCGCAAATTCCAAGTGCGATTCCCCTGCTAACTCAGGACATATGAGACCCACGGACGAATGCGGATTTCGCCATTGTTTGCTTGGCGGAGCGGCGAGCGAGAGGAATTCGAAGTCAAGGGCGACCGCATCGCGGCCGCCGCCGCAGGCGGCGCTTCGCGTCCTTGAGTTCGAATTCCTCTCGCGCAAAATCGCCTCCAAGCAATCAATGGAGCGCCGGCGCTGAGGCCAGCGGCGTTTTCGGGCGCGACCGTTTGTTTTCAATCGCTTGCGTGACGATTTTCCACCGCCTCGGCGCGCGGCGGCGCGTCGCTCGCCAGCCGACGACGGGCCATTAACGGGTTGAGTAAGCTGCTACCGTAATCCCGGCATCTATTGCCCGGCCTATATCAGTTGAATAGAGATGTACGATATGCTAAATACTCCCGCTGCGCCGAGCTGGATTGACGGAGGCCGCCAGCGGGCCTGGTCAAGGGCGAGAGCGACGGCGCGCGCCATGCTCGTCGATCGCGCGAAGGAACGCGAGACCAAGTCCGCAAGCATCTTGTGACAACGCAGGTCAGCTCAACCTCCGTCTTAACGACGTAAGGAGAGGGAGCATGAGCGCACTAAGAATTCTTATCGGCGTCTTGGCGGCGGCGACGATCACGCAGATCGCCGTCGTGCGGGCTAACGCGCAAGAAAACATTGACGCCTACGCGTGCCAGTATATTGGAACCTCCACGCTAGAGCCTCTTGGAGACCGTGAAGGCCATGGGCTGCGCGTTGTCAACTACACTTGCCTCGTAACCGCAGGCCCCTTGAGTGGGGGCGTATACACCGGAGAGTCGATTTGGGAGACGGATAAATCCGGCGGGACTTTTCTCGCTGGGGAGGGCGTTATCCGCAAGCCGGGCGCGACGACGGTGTGCCAGCTTACAGATGGGAAACTGGAGGTGATGATGAGCGACGGCAAAGTGGTTGGGGTCACGTCGTCCGGTCACGGCCACTATGTTATGGCCGTCGGCAGCGCGGCGTCGCTTTCGGGCAAGACCTTTACGTACGCCACGAAGACGACCGGGCCGGGACAGTTTTCTATTGAAGCCACACGGGACTGACGCCCGCAGACGGGTTCGCCGCCGCGACGCTCTCGCCGTCGCGGCTGTGACCCATTCTGGGAAGGGAGCGTCGAAGGGGAAGAGAGAGACGGCGCGTTCGAACGTCTGGTCAGAATCGAAACGACGGATAGGACCGAGGCCCGTCCAGACCCAGGGGCGGGCTCCGTAGCGTCAGAGAAAGGTCAGTGAAGAGGAGGAGTCTATGCGCAAAGTTGTCACGATGACGGGGCTTGCCATCATCATGGTCGGAGCCCTCGTCACGGCGGCGACGGCGGGAGACCTGCCGAAAGAAGGGACATGGCACGGAACGGCGACGGGAGAGGGCAAATGGACGATGAACATGATCGGGACCGACGGGAATACCGGACTGATCGTGTTCGACCAGACTTCTACGGTGGAGGGCGACGGACCAAAGGCGACGGAACATTGCTTCGGCGTCCTGGAACTCGTCAATAGGGTCAACAAGCCGCACGGCTATTGCATCGCCGTCGATGCGGACGGGGACCAGATCGTCTTCAAGGACGCCGACGAAGAACTGTCATACTCCCGTGGTGACTGGCCGGCCCACTCCAAGATCGTCTTTATGGGCACCGGAAAATACGCCGGGATAACTGGGAAAAGCGCTGCCACCTGCGTGGCTGGGGGAAGTTATCCGTCGCAGGGAAGTTCTCCAACGAGCTACCAGTATCGGTGCAAGGTCGAGACCACCTACAAGCTGCCGTGACATGACGTGATCGGGGCTGGTCCAATCGAAGGTTGAACCAGTTCCCGGTCCCGCGTTCGTCCGCCTCAAGGAACGCGACGGCTTGCGACGTTGACCGGGAACGGGGCTCCGCGCCGATCCACACCGATGGTTCCGAGAACGACCGCTTGGGGGTCGTAGGCATTCCACTATCGGGTGAGCAGGAACTTCCACATAGGGTCGATCCTCGCCGTCTGCGCGGACGCCAAGCGCAAGACTCTCTCCGCTATCTCAGCCCGAGCGCCCTCGCCCCCGCCGCTTCCGCCCCCTCCGGCGCCACCCACGCGAGGTCCGGCATCTGATGGCGCGCCCGGGTGAATTGCCGCTTGGCGTAGCGGCGGGTCTCGCGCACGGCGAGCTCGGAGGCCTCGGCGAGCGAAAGCTCGCCGCGTAAGCAGGCCATCAGTTGCGGCGCGCCGTGCGCGCGCATGACGGGCAGCGCCGGATCGAGCCCGCGCCGCATCAGCGCGTCGATTTCTCGAAGCGCGCCCTCGCGCAACATCGCCGCCGCTCAGTCGTAGTGCTTGAGTTCGGGCCAGATCGCCGCGAGCGGCGCGCGCGGCTGGCGCAGCACCCAAATCGTGAGGCCGGTCTCGTATGGCATCGCGTAGGCGCTGTCGATGCGGCCGACGGCGCGAACGTCGCCGTAGGCGCGCTCAAAGTCGGCGGCGTCGCGACCCAACGTGATGACCACGTCGCCCGAGGCGCCGCGCGGCCCCCAGAGGAAATAGGAATTGGCGCCGCTGATCGCCGGCGGGCCGCCGAGCGCCGGTCCGTAGACGTCGAGCGCGGCGGCCTCGCCGTAATTGGGCGCGAAGAAGACAGCCTGGGCGCGCTCGTCGGGCGGCAGGTCGCGATAGACGGTCGAGACCGCCGCCGCCATCTCGCGCCAGCCGAACATGTCGGCGAAATATTGCGGCAGGGCGGCGAGCTTCATATTCTCGGTCTGGGTCTCCTTGGGCGAGAAGCCGCGCGCCTGCATATAGGCGACCAGCATATCGGGCGGCAGGATCGGCAGGGCGATCGGCGCCCAGAAGAGGCCGAAAACGACGACGACGGCGACCGCGATCCCGCGCGCGATCGGGCGCTTGAGCCACGCCTCCCACGCGACGGCGCCCGCCGCGAACAGCGCCGGATAGATCGGTGTGACGTAGTAGGCCTTGCCGTTGCAGACGATGACGATCGCCAGGAGAACGACATAGGCGATCGCCAGCGCGCGCAGCTCGGGACGCGGCGGCCGCACGCCGAGCCGCCACAGGCCTGCGAGCCAGACCAAGGCGAAGAGCGGCCCGACGAAAAACGCCTGCTGCAGCAGCAGTCCAAGCGGCGACCGCCCGACGGCCTTGCTGCCGACGTCGGCGCCGACGACTTCGAGGAACGGCCAGCCGTGCAGCGCCTGCCACAGGACATTGGGCAGCGCGATCGCCAGCGCCAGCGCCGCGCCGGCGTAGAGCCACGGGCGCGCCAGGCTGCGCCTGAGCGGCGTGGCGACGACGCCGACCGCGAGCGCAGCCATGTAGAGGGCGATCAGATACTTGCTCTCGAAGCTGACGCCGACGACGGCGCCGAAGGCGAGCCACCAGCGCTCGTCGCCGCCGTCGGCGAGGCGCACGAGAATCCAAGCGCAAGCAAGCCAAGTCAGCGCTTGCAGGCAGTCGGTCGACAGCAGCACGCCGCCGGTGAGCAGCGCCGGCGCGAGCAGAACGCAGAGCCCGGCGAGCGTCTGGGCGAAGCGGCCGCCGCCGAGGCGGCGGGCGAAATCGGCGGTCAGCGCGACCGTCGCCGCCGCCGCCAGCGCGGGAACAAGCCTGAGCGGCGTCAGCGCTGTTGCGAACAGCTTGTACGACGCAGCGGCGATCAGCGGGATCAGCGGCGGCTGGTCGACGTAGCCGAAAGCGGGATGCAGGCCGCAGACGATGAAATAGAGCTCGTCGCGGAAGACGTCGTAATGGGGATTGGCGACGAGGTGGACGACGAGGCACACGGCGCCGAGCCACAAGGCCGGCGCGCCGGCGATTCCCGGCCGTCTCGCGGGCCGAACGGCGTCGTTGGTCGCTGCGGCGGTCATACGTCAGCCCCTCCAGCGTGATTGCGCGGGCTCACGATGGGCAAAGCGAGCCCCGGCGAGCCTTCTAGCATGGCGGCGCGTCACATACAGAGGCGGGTCGGCTGCGCGGACTGCCGTACGCGCGCGGCGTTTCGCCACAGGCCGGACGCCCAAAGCATCGGAGCCGAAGTCCGTCGTCCCAGCGCGAGGCGCCGAGCCGAACGCGCGCGCCGATGCGCGCAACCACCGACGCCGTTCATGGCCCTCCTTGCATCGCGCCGATCATCGTATCGATTTGGGGACCCGTTTCGCTCGTCGACGCCCACGTCGCAGGTTCGCTCAGGATCGATTCCTGCCGCCGCCGGCGCGGGCGCTAAGCGCAAGACTCTCTCCCCTAGCTCAGCCGAGCGCCCGTAGCGCCGCCGCCTCCGCCGCCTCGGGCGCGACCCAGGCGAAGTCGGGCATCTGGCGCCGCGCCCAGGTGAATTGCCGCTTGGCGTAGCGGCGGGTCTCGCGCACCGCGAGGCCGGCGGCTTCGTCGAGGGTAAACTCGCCGCGCAAATGCGCCATCAGTTGCGGCGCGCCGTGCGCGCGCATGACGGGCAGCGCCGGGTCGAGCCCGCGGCGCATCAGCGCGGCGACTTCGTCGAGCGCGCCTTCGCTGAGCATCGCCGCGAAGCGCGCCTCGATGCGCGCGTCGAGGACGGCGCGCTCGGGCGCCAGGAACAGGCCGGCCCATTTCCCCGCCGCCAAGGCCGGCGCCGCAGGGGCGCCTTGAAATTCGGCCAGCGGTCGTCCCGTCGCGGCGAGGACTTCGAGCGCGCGCAACACGCGCTGCCGGTCGCTTGGGCTGAGCCGCGCCGCGGTGAGGGGATCGCGTTCGGCGAGTCTTGCATGCAGGCTCGGCGCAGCGAGGCCTTCGGCCTCGGCGCGCAGCGCGGCGCGCACCGCTTCGGGCACGCGAGGAATTTCGGAGAGGCCCAGCGTCAACGCGCGGAAATAGAGCCCCGTGCCGCCGACGAAAAGGATCGGAGCGGGACGCCCGGCGTTTTCGGCGAGAATCGCCCTGGCGCGCGCCAGCCACAGGCCGACGGAGAAATTCTCGGCCCCGTCGATCTCGCCGTAGAGCCGGTGCGACGCCTCGCGCTCCTCGGCCTCGCTCGGGCGCGCCGCAAGCACGCGCAAATCGCGATAGACCTGCATCGAGTCGGCGTTGACGATCGTCGCGCCGAAGCGTTTGGCGAGCTTGAGCGCGACGGCCGACTTGCCGCTCGCCGTCGGGCCGGCGATGAGGAGCGCGCGAATCATCGCCCCCGCCGCCATGCTCCAATCGAAGAGTCCATGAAATCAACTCGCATTCCTCGTCCCTTCTCCCCGCCTGCGGGGAGAAGGTCTCGGCGCCGCCGCGTCCACAGAAAAGCGCGCGGTAAATCAATCCAGCATGGCGCTGACCATGCCGTCGGCGAGCTTGGGTTCGAACCAGGTCGATTTCGGCGGCATGATCGCGCCGGCGTCGGCGACCGCCATGAGATCGCTCATCTCAGTCGGATAGAGCGCGAAGGCGACGGCAAACGCGCCGGAGGAAACGAGCCGCTCCAGCTCGCTTAAGCCCCGGCCGCCGCCGAGGAAGTCGATGCGTTTGTCGCGACGCGGATCGGCGACGCCGAAAACCGGCTCGATGATGTTCCTGGCGATCAGCGTGACCGGCAGCCGCGCGAGCGGGTCAGCGCTTTGCGCGCTCTCGGCCGCGACCTCTGCCTTGAGCGCCAGTCGATACCAGCGACCATCGAGAAACATGCCGACTTCGTCCGCGCGCGCCGGACGCACGGGCCGGTCGCTCGGTTCGACCACGTAGCGGCGCCCGATTTCCTTCAAGACCGCTTCGGGCGTCAGCCCGTTCAGATCGCGCAGCACGCGGTTGTAATCGAGAATCGTCATTTCTCGCTGCGGCAGCAGCACCGCAAGAAAATAACCGTCCTTCTGGCCGCGCGCCTCAGCGACGCGCGAGGCCGCGGCCGAGCGGTGATGGCCGTCGGCGATATAGAGCGCGGGCAGGGCGTCGACGGCGCGCGTGAGCGCCGCGATCGTCGCCTCGTCGTCGATCACCCAGAGCTGATGGCGCACGCCGTCGTCCGCGGCGACGTCGACCGCCGGTTCTCCCGCGGCGGCGCGCGCGATGAGGGCGTCGATCCCGGGCGCCGCCGCATAGGCCAGCATGACCGCGCCGGTCTGGGCGCCGACCGCCTCGATCTGGCGCACGCGGTCGTCTTCCTTCGCCGGCGTCGTCAGCTCGTGTTTGCGGATGCGGTTCTCGGCATAAGCCGCAATCGACGCGACCGCCGCGAAGCCGGTCTCGATGCGACCGCGCCAAGTCAGGCGGTAGGCGTAATAGCAGGGCTGGTCGTCGCGCACGAGCGCGCCGGCGGCGATCATGCGCCGAAAATTCGCGCCGGCCTTGGCGTAGACGGCGCGGTCGTAAGGGTCGATCGCCGGATCAAGATCGATTTCGGCCCTGGAGACGTGCAGAAAGCTCCACGGCTTGCCTTTCACGCGATCGCGCGCTTCCATGCTCGAAAGCACGTCGTAAGGCGGCGCAAGAACGTCCGCCGCGCGTCCCGGCGCCGGCCTCAACGCGCGAAAGGGCTTTATCAGGGTCAATGGGGCTCTCTTTCGTGAGGATTGAACCGCCGTTCGCCGGATCGGCGTCGGCGCAGCCGAACATCTGAACGAGTTTCGACAGCGTGACAAGCCGGCGGTCGCCGCCAAGGCTCACGCTCGCGTCGACCACGCCGACCTCGCCGCGCTGCTCACCGCGCAAGGGATTCCCGGCGCCGAGTTCGTAAGGGACCGAGGCCTGCGAAGGCGCGTCCTACTGCAGGGAGCTTCTCAAGTCCGCGAACTCCATCGCGGGGCGCGGCGCGGGCGCGGGCCTGAAGGCGTCGTAAACCAGATCGCCGTAGGGGTTGGCCGGCTTCGGCCGTGCTTCGCTCGGCGACAGCTCGCCGTAGGGGTTGGCCGGCTTGCCCAGAGAATCGCCGGCGAACAGCGTGGCCAGGGCGCGCGTCGCGGCGGCGGGCGGCCCGGCGGCCGCGGCCGTCATGGCCGGCGCCGTCGAGGCGTCGCGGGGCTGAATGGACAAGCCCTCGGCCGGCGCTGACTTCGCCGCGCCATGCGCGGGCGCCCGGGTCGGCGCGATCGGGGGAAGCGGCGCCGCGAGCGCGGCGGCGCGAGCGAGCAGCGCCGAGCGCTCCGGCGGGTCGGGCGCCGGCGTCGTCTCCGCCAGCGCCAGAGCGTTCGAGGGAGCAAGGCCGACGCCGCGCGTGATGACGCGCGGCGCTCCGCCGCGTTCGAGAAGCGCCGCGATCAGGTCTCGGTTGGCGGCGCCCTCGTCGCCCGTCGCTTCGGCCGCGAGGGGCGCGAACGCGAGTTCGGCGGGGCGCTGCGGCGGCGCCGGCGCATCGGCCGGAGCGAGCTGCGCGGCGGCGACGTCGGCGGGCTTATGCGGCGGCAGGGGGGCGATGAATTGCGCTGCGATCGGCCCATGCAGGCCGACCGGGCTCGCGTCGGTCCGAGCATTGGCGTCGAGCGAGGCGACTTGCGGCGCCGGGGTCGGCGGCCCGGCCGGTCGCATGAAGGTCGCGCCTTGCGGCAAATCGCGTTTCGCCGCGGCCAACGGGTCCTCGGCCGCGACCTGGACGCGCGCGCCGCCCGCCCTGCCGCCTTTGCCGGAGCTGACGAATCCGCCGCCGTTCTCCTCGGCGTCGTCGGCGCCGCCGCCACGCGCTCCGAACAGCCACGACAGCACGCCGAAATTGGGACCGTCCGCGCGGGCAGTCAACACCTCGCCGCCGCGCGCTTCGATCTCGGCGCGCGCCTGCTCGTAACCCGGCATCGGCTGGCCGTCGGCGGGAATGAACACGGTCTTCCCGTCCGGAAACAGCCGCGCCAAGGCGTCGCGGCTCATCCGCGGCCAGTAGCGGACCGACCCGCTGTCGATATGCACCCACGGCGTCATGCCGGAGGGATAGAATCCGACCCCGCCCGCCTGCATGCGCATGGCGACGTCGCGGATCGTCGAGACGCCGACATCGACGAAATGCGCATCGATCGCCTTGCCTTCCATATGCTGGGAATATCGGGCGACCTGACGCGAGCGTCGGCGCAGGATCGCGTTGGTGTGCGGCGAACGATAGCCGGAAAGCACGTCGATCGGCTGGCTCGACCCGGATTCGCGGTAGACCTCCCAGACGATGTCGAACAGTTTGGGATCCATCTTGGTCGTTTCGTTGAGCCGCCAGTCGCGCAGGAACCAGTTCAGCTTCTCCAGCACCGCCGAGTCGTAGACGCCGTTGACCATATAGGTGAACGCGCCCGATTCGTTGGTGTGGAAATTGGTCAGATTGATCGTGCGCGTGTCGCCGTTGGCGACCGCGGACTCGGTCGAACTGGGAGCAAAGCCGAGGGTCAGCAGCAGCGGGACGGCAAGCAGGCGCGCCGACGCGTTGCTACGCCGAACCATGGCGCCGAGGGCTGAATCCAACGCCAAACGACTTGTCCCTTCCCGGTTCCCCTTCAGCGCCCCCGCCGAAGGCGCCGCCCCGCGACGCGACAGCCCGCCGGGGCTCTCGCGCCTTCATGTCGTCCGTGTGTCACGAAAAGCACAGAACGCGAAAAAAGACGAACGCGATCCTTATAATCTCTTAGGGTTAACGTTTCAATCTTGACTTATGCGCGCAAATGTGCCGGCGACGCGCCGCGCGATTCCATAGATGTCTTCGCGGTTCTGCAAGGCGCCGGATTCGTCGACGAACTCGGTGAAATATTCGAGATGGATCGGGATCGCGCGGGGCAGGAACACCGTCCGCTCGCTGGCGCCCCAGAGCGATTGCAGGCGCGCTTGCGACCACCCCGCGCTCGCGCCGCCCATGACCAATTCGGCCAGCCGCATCCGCAGCTCGACGCGCACGCAGCCATGGCTGAAAGCCCGCCGAGGCGCCGCGAACAGCCAGCGCGCGGGCGTATCGTGAAGATAGACGCCGTGTTCGTTGGGGAACATGAAAGCGATGCGTCCGAGCGCGTTGCCCTCGCCGGGCGGCTGACGAACGACCAGCTGACCGCCCGCCTGGCTCACCTCATAACCGAGCCGCGCGAGGTAAGTCGGGTCTTGGGCCAGCCCGGGCGCCAGTTCCTTCTTGACGATCGAGTCGGGGACGCGCCAGATCGGATTGACCAGGATGTAGCGGATTTCGTTGGAGAAAATCGGCGTCGGGGTATCGGCTTTGCCGACGATCACCCGCGCGCGGTGAACGAGGTCCTCGCCGTTCATCACCTTCAGCGAATAGTCGGGGATGTTGATCTCGACGCGCTCTTCGCCCATGGCGCGCGGCTCCCAGCGCCACATCTCCATGTTGGCGAGGATCATCGCCTC
>Ga0181527_1005195_pt1 | contig 10895 bp, 4 predicted proteins | sample PEATcosm2014_Bin_30_FD_119762 | JGI IMG/M metagenome (GOLD analysis project Ga0181527, IMG submission 119762) | Peatland microbial communities from MTU Mesocosm Facility, Houghton, MI, USA - PEATcosm2014_Bin06_60_metaG | ecosystem: Environmental > Terrestrial > Soil > Wetlands > Peat | place...
ATAACAATAGGTCGTTCCGTCAAGCGACATTCCGGAGTTGATCCCGTTGTAGAGGGCGCGCTCCATCACGTCGGCGAATTTCGCTTCGCCCGAAGCCGCGAGCATGCGCCAGTTCCACATCATATTGCCGATCGCGGCGCAACTCTCCCCATAGGCGCGGGCGTTCGGCAATTCGTATGGATCGCCGAAAGCTTCTCCTTCCTGACGGGCGCCGACGCCGCCGGTGACGTAAAGCTGATGCGAAGTCAGGTCGTCCCAAAGCCTGTTCAGTGTCTTCCAGTAGGCAGAATCTCCGGTTTCAAGGTAGTAGTCCGTCGCGCCGCAGCAGGCGTACATGGCTCGAACGGCGTGCCCCTCAAGCTTGGTCCTTGAAGTGAATGGAATTCCGCAGAACATGTAGGTGATCTGGCTCGGCCGAAGAGGGATCCGCTCGTCTCCGTGGAGGATATAGCCAGCCAAGTCGACATACTGCTGCTTTCCGGTGGTGCGATACAGCTCGACGAGGGCCATCTCGATTTCCGGATGGCCGGCGACGATTCCCTTCTGGTTCGCGGCGGGACCGTAGTTCGGGAGCAGGAAGCCGTCAACGAACCGAATGCCGGCATCGAGCAGGGTGCGGTCGCCCGTGGCGCGATACAAGGCAATCGCTCCCTGTAGGAGGTGGCCGATGCAGTAAAGCTCGTGACCAGTAGTTTGCGTAGCATAGAGCATGCGCAGCGATCTGCGATCGTCCTGATAGTAGGTATTCAGGTATCCGCTGGGTTCCTGTGCGGCGACCACGTCGCGGATCATCGCATTGGTGGTCGCGCGGAGTTGCGGGTGGTCGGCAGATTGCAGCGCGAACCCCACAGCCTCAGCCCACTTGTAGATGTCGGAGTCAGAATAGACGGGGCCAATCTGTGGCGCGGATAACTTTGCCTCGAGGCGGAGAAAGTTGTCCATGCGGCCGTGCGCGATCAGTTCGTCGTGCATAGAGGGAATGCTGGAATCGATATTGGTGACGCGTCGCTTGGACCAGAAGCCATCCTGAATCGTCACCGCCCTGACGGGCACGGGCTTCAATTTGGCAAAAGGCGATCGCGAGAAGTCGGCGACGCCGGCGGCCTGCCAGGTTGTACCGGATGCGGCGGTTGCGTCCGGCCCGGCAGCCAAAAGGGAAAGCAGGTTTCCCTGTTTCGGGTTTGCCTGAGCGATAGCCGGCGTGACGCAGGACGCCGCCGCGGCGGCGATGAATTTGCGGCGAGAGAGCCCGATCCCCATTTTGAGCCTCTTTGAATCCGGTTTTCCCGAGAGCAGTTAAGAAAGCAGCTTGATTTCCTGCAGGCACATGCCGTAACGGCTGCCCGGCGGATCGATTGGAAAATGCGTGTGTAGCCAGTCGTTTGTGAAGTTGGCGCTGTAGCACAGCCACATGGTTCTTCCATCCGGCTGGATGAACTTGCTTGGAATATTCACGAAATAGCCCTGGGCGCCAAAGTCTTTGAGATAGCAAACCAAACGCCATGGGCCGGTCACATTCTCCGCTTCCAGAATCAGGGTGCTGATGGTTCGCGTGCTCGGCCACCCGTCGGCGACACACATCAGATACCGATCCAGAGCAGGGTTATAAGTAATGGTAACGCTACCCAGGTGGTCTCTCCATTCGAGCATGGGTTTCAGGTCTTCAAAGCGGCGCGACCACCGCGCCTGGCCGAGTGCATCGTAGCCGGCAAAAAACTCATACTGGCCGGCGTCATTCACGGTTTCAGGGCTCAGCGCTACTCTCGTCAAGTAGATGGCGTCTCCCGAAAGCCAGCTTACGGCTCCTAAACGCGGGTGCGCCGCATCGGGCGCGGCTCCATGTCCGACAAGATACGCTTTGCCGTCAGGCGAGTGCTGCATGTTCCGGCCAAAATCCACAAAGTGCATGACGCCGAGCTGAGGCAGGCCGACCGCAGGAATCAGCGAACCGATGTCGCTGCCCGGAGCATCGCCGTTCATCACCTTCTTCGTATGTTCGAGCGAGCGCAACTGCTCTGCAGTGCCGTGAATATCGGACGCGAACAGTGGCGCCCATGGCTTACATGGGCTTTCAATCCAGGTCCTTCCAAAGTCCTGGGAGTAGCGGCAACCGAGGAACGGACCAAGCCATGCCCAGTTGTACACCACGTTTTTGCTCTTGCGGTAGTTGATGTCGCAGCAATAGGTCCCGTAGTACCAGACGCCGTCAACCACCAGGTTGGCGCACGGGTAGCGGCCTCCATAGGGCATTCCGGACGACTTCCAGCTGCCCAGCGCAGTCACTTCCAGGTGCAGCGGATCGTCGCCGACGATCTTCGCGAATCCAGTTGTCGCATTGAACCCCTGATCGCAGGCGGCATGAACCTTGTTCCCGGCTGCGTCGAGAACAGAGCCGTCGGCGAACGAAGAGTACTGCACGCCGTCGCTGGCCCAAGAGGGATACCACGTATCCGCCTGGGCGTACTCTTGATGACGCCCTGTGAAGTAGATGCCCCGGAAATTAGGTGACACAGGAATCGGACAATACGCGGGGACGTCCGATTCCCAGTCGCCGGGGTAGGGGTGTGATGGAGCGGCCGCAGTCTGGGAGCGAACTGAAGACCGAGCCGCCAGAGCCGAGAGACCGACTGCGATGAATGTCCGCCGCGAGCATTTCGTCATTTCAGGATCCTCCCTGCTTGACCTTCCATCGCCTTACGTCAGGGACTCGAAGTCTCCGAAGCGCAGATCTTCATCGCAATGTCGTTGTTTTTCCAGCTGCTTTGCCGCGGAACTGGCTGCGACAGGCCGCTGACCAGCGCTTCCCTGTTCCACTCGCCACGTCCTTTTTATCTCGGCCGGGATCTGCCAAGCCACGCGGAATCCGGCCGCCATGGCGACCACTGAGCCGCGGCCCATCAAAACAAAGAAGCCAGCTGTGCGCGTGGTCGGTTCGCACAGCTGGCAGAGTTGAGGAGGGTCTCTCGGGTGGAACTTCCATTTGTGTCATGCGGGCCATCTTCAATATGGGACGGCTTCGACAGAGTGGCCCCATTGGTTGTTGAGAATCGTTGCGCCGGGCAAGGCCGGCGGGGAAACAGCCGGCCTTCCCGTTGTGCGGTTAGAAGCTCGCCCGCAGGTGGAGCTGCAAGCTGCGCGGCGGCAACTGGCTGGTGGACTTGCCGAATGTACCGTCGGTCATGCCCGAGTCGACACCGTTAAGGTTGGTGCGGTTAAACAGATTGAAGACTTCGCCCTTGGCCTCGAACTTCAATTTTTCCGAGAAGAACCATGGGAGACCGAAGTATTTCTCGAAGGTTAGGTCGAAGTCTTTGTATCCGGGCCTGTCGTAGGTGTTGCGGCCAAGGTCCCCTTCCACTCCGAGTGCCGGCGCCGGGAATTGCGAGGCCGTGAAGATTCCTTTTAGGAATTGGCTCTTCGATTGGCCACTCAAGTGCGCGCCAAAGGAAGGCACGTTGGGTAGCTTGGTGTTATAACCGTCGGCGTTGTAGTCGCCGCCGTTATTGCCGACGATCGTGGTGCCCGCTGGGCATTGGTTGTTCACGACCGCCGCGCCGCCGCTGCAGACCGGTGCGAAGCCCGCGCCGTTGGTGACGGTGAAGGGCAATCCGGTCTCCCCGATCCACTTGCCGCCAAATTGCCATCCGCCGAGAATGTTCCTGACCACGGCGCTGGAATAAGTATTTGGAACATCCCAAGTGCCGTCGGCCGTAAATTGCTGTCGGATGTCGAAGTCGGCGCGTCCGCGCTGCGCATGTAGAGCGTTGTTCACATAAAAGTCGGTTCCGGAAGTAATGGAGCCGCTGTCGAGTGATTGAGCTTGGCTTAACTCGTCCAACGCCTTTCCATAGGTGTAGATTCCCCGGAAGGCGAGGCCGTGGGTAAACGACCGTATAGCCTCCGCGGAACCGAAGTTTCCGAAGGAGTTGCCGTTGGAGGTAGCCCACGAGGTTGCGGCGAAGTTGGGGTTGAGACGCGTCAGCGTGTTGTTGTTTTGGATCAGGTCGCCGGCAAAGCGGTTGGCGTCGTTTTGGAAGATCATCAGGTGGTGCGCTTCGGTGCCTGAGTAGTTCAACTCCACAATCAGGTTGTTCTTAAGTTGTTGCTGCACGCTCAGCGACCACGCCTCTACTTGCTGCATTTTGAAGTTGGGATCGTAACCGCCCATGCCCGCCCGCGAAATGACTCCATTGATCAGGAGGCCGCCGCTGGAGTTGAGCGTGGCGTTGCTGGTGTTCAAAACCGGGCAGCTCATATTCCAGGCCCCGGCAGAAGTGCAGAGGAAGGGCTTTGGAATAGGTCCGCCCGCGGTGACGTCGTCGACCGGATTGAAGTAGTTGGGCAGGTTCCCAGCGGTCGAGTCGGTGATGTGCAGATAGGGTGGCTGATCCTCGAACATGCCAAAGCCGCCGCGCACCGCCGTCTTGCCCTTGCCAAAGACATCCCAGGAGAAGCCAACACGCGGTGTGAATTCCCCAATATTGTGGTTGAGGACCTTGTGGGTGTTTGCCAGGGTGGCCGTGCCGGAGGCGACTTCAGCGTTCCAGGTCGAACCGGTGCCCAGGTTGAATCTGGACAACGTGGGACTGTAAATGCTGAAGAAGTTAACCATCATGTCGTAGCGGACGCCCAGGTTCAGCGTAAACCGCGGCGCCAGCTTCCAATCATCCTGCAGGTAATATCCCTGGATGAGGTCGCGGTAGATGCGGTCGTAGGGTGCCTGCTGGTGGTTTTGCAGGTTCACGTCCGGACCTGATTGATAGACCGGTTCATCCTGTATGAAATCGAGGAGGTTGCGGTAGTTGAACGTTGGACGGGTGAAGGCGCCTTGCTGGTGGTCCACCTCGCGAGTGTTGAACAGGTCGGCTCCGAACTTCAAGGTGTGCGTCTTGATGGTTGCCGTCATCACATCGCGCCAGCTGTAGGTGCTCTGCGAGAAGTTGCCCGGCGCCCATGACCCGAATCCCGACAGGTTGTTGACGTTGACGTACGGAATCCCTTCTGTTGCCGCTTGTGTCAGGTTCGCTCCGTACGGCCTGATGAGATTCAATCCGGTTTGATTGAAGAGGTGCGAATTGAAGGTGTGGGTCCAGTTGATGTTGATGAAATCGGAGCTGTTGGCGTTGCCCTGAGTACTCGCCGGGCGGGTTCCACCTCCTGGGCCCGAGTAATAGGTGCGGATTGCATCCACATAGAGCCGGTCGTTTTTGCCGAGATAGTCGTCGACGCGGAAGCTCCACTGGTACCCGTTTTTGGCCGAGCTGTAGCTCACGGGGATGGTGCCGATGATGTTAATACCCTCAAGAGCGGTGAGTGCCGCGCCTGTCGGAGGCGGGAAATAGCCGGGCGTGCCGCCCTCGTTCGAAGGCCCAACATAGGTGCTATACGGAACCAGACCCGTGGTGGGGTATGACTCCGGGGGCGCCATGGTGAGGAACGTAAAGCCTACCGTGTTGGGTTCGTAGGTTTTGGCCCAATTGTAGAAGTCCTGCGTTTCCACTGTGGCCGTGTAGCTGCTGGGGTTGCTTGAACGCAGCACGTCGATGGCGCCGAACCAGAAGAGCTTGTTTTTGAAAACAGGCCCGCCCATGGTGGCGCCCATCTCGTTGCGCGTGAAAGCCGAGACCGAATTCTCAAAGTGAGTGGTCGCGGAGAGAGCATTGTTGGTGAACTCCCAGTCGATGTTCCCGTGGAACTGGTTGGAACCGGAGACGGTGTAGACGTCGACCGTGCTGCCGCCGTTCCTTCCCTTCTGGGCGTCGAAGTCGTTGGTGCGGATGTCCATCGATTGAACAATCTCGGGATTGGGAGAGATCGATGTGCCGCCGCCGCGGGAGGGCGTGTTGGTGTAGCCGTCGTCGATCTGATACCCGTTTTCCTCCTGGCGCAGGCCCGCGGCGTTGAGATTGATCGCGTATTCGTTGGTGTAGTTGTCGTTGCCGGCTGTAGTCACGGCGCCGCCGGTCATGCCCGGCGTAAGCGACGCCAGGCCGTAAATGTTCTGCCCAGTCAACGGCGTTTCCTGCAGAGTCACGTTGGAGATAATCGACCCTGTGGTTGGGGTGACAAGATCGACCGACGCCGCCGTTGCGGAAACCTCAAGATTGGTGGAAACATTGCCTACTTTCAATTCGGGTGAGAGAGTGCGAATTTCAGCAATCTGCAGCGTCAGCCCATCTTGTTTCCAGGTTTGGAAGCTGGCCATTTGAATCTCAACCGTGTAAGTCGAGGCGGCGATGCCGTCGATGCGGAAGTAACCGTCTTGGCCACTATAGATGACTTTCGAAACGCCCAGACGGGTATCGGTGATGGTGACTTTCGCTCTTGCGACGACCGCCCCGGTTGTATCGTGTACGATGCCTTCGATTCCGCTTGAGAACTGAGCAAAAGCTGATGCTCCTCCCAAGCTAAACAGAAGCAACAGGAAGATCATGATGCGTGTCCAACGATTCATACTGGTCTCCTTTTTCGAATGCTCCATCCGCTTCCGTGTTACAAAGTTTGGCGACGTAGCGTTCAGCGGCGGGGGTCGCTCAACGCCCAACGATTCTGACGACGCTCGCGTCGGAGCCGGTCCAGGCTTCAGCCCCTTTGTGGGTCAGCTCCCCGGCCGTATCGTTCCAGTGCAAGTGTGTGATTTGGGAGTTTCCCTTTTCGTATGCGTAGGTCTGTCCGTCGTCGTTGTAGACAGTGAAGTCACCATCGGCGCCCGGATAGACGAACACGTGAGAAATTGTTTGCGGCTCCTCGGTGCTCAGGATCTCGCTTCCAACCGGAACGATGGATCCCGCACGGACAAAGAGCGGGATGGTATCGATCGGCGCCGCCGCTTCAACTGTCTGGCCGCCTTTCAACCGCTCATTGGTCCAGTAGTTGTACCAGTCGCTTCCGGCAGGCAGATAAACCTTGCGGCTTGACGCTCCTTGCTCCGTCACAGGGGCAACCAGAAAGGCCGGACCGAACATGTACTCGTCGCCGATATCTGCCACCTTTGGGTCGTCCGGAAAATCCATGAACAGCGCGCGCATATAAGGCGCGCCCGTGGTTTGGCTGAAAAAGCCGAGTGAGTAAATGTACGGCAGAAGTTCATAGCGCAAACGCAGATACTTCTCGAGGATGGGCTCGGCCTGTTTGCCATACGCCCAAACCTCATTGTGTTCTCGCTCCCCGTGGGCCCGCATTACGGGCTGGAAAACTCCCCACTCGAACCAACGCACAAACAGCTCAGGATAATCTTTGTAATTGTCGACGTTTCCCTGCGCGTCTGAAGGGTCAACCAACGGTGTATGTGCCGCGTGGTACGTGGAGGGAATCATGGGTGAGAAGAAACCCGCAATATCCGTGTCCCAATAGGGCATGCCGGAGGCGGTGAAGTTCAATCCCGCAGGGATTGAACGCTTCAACATATCCCAGGTGGACCTGATATCACTCGACCAAAAGACCGTGCCGTTTCGTTGCGCTCCAAGATACGCCGCGCGGGCTAGAATCATGACCCGCCGGCTGTCCCCGAAATCGCGCCGGAAGCCCTCGTAGACCGAAGCTGTATGGAACAAGGGATAGACGTTGTAATAACGGGTCCCTGAGCCGACATAGAAAAAGTCTTTGGCCGGATCGATGTCCGGTTCCGTTTCATCGAGCCAGATGTAATCGAAGCCATACGGCTTCACATAGCGATCCCTGATCGACTCCCACCACCACCTGGCGGCGGCAGGGTTGGTTGTGTCGATGTTAGGTCCGATTGCGTTGGTGAAACCACCGAAGTCCGGAGTGCCGTCCGCGGTGTGAATGAGCCAACCCTTTTGCCGCAGCATGTCGTAATACCGCGTGCCGGGAGCGAAGTGCGGCCACACGCTCAGCAGCGTTGTGATGCCCATCGAATGAAGCTGTTTGTTCATTGCGGCCGGATCGGGCCATCGAGCCAGGTCGAGATCCAACTCGCCTTGTTTCGTCATGTTCAGGAAGTCCACCACCAGCACATCGAGCGGCAGGTTGCGGTCGCGATAGCCCTTCGCAACAGCCATGAGCTGGTCCCGCGTGGGATAAATTGCCTTGCTCTGGATGTAGCCGTATGTGGCCTTGGGCAGCATGGGCGTGACGCCAGTAAGCTGGCGATAGCCCTCGTAGACCTCGTCGCTCGTATCGCCCGCGATTACAAAGAAGGAAACACGGTCTCCCACTTCGGATGACCACACATTCTGCAGGTTGAAACCTAGGTCGACGGTGGTTTTCGAGGGGTTATCCCAGATCAGGCCGTAGTTGCGGCTCGACACCATGAAGGGAACGCAAACAGTCTGTCCACCGATCGCGTTGTATTCATGCCAGCACTCAACACGATGGTCTCGGAGGTCGAGAAAACCCTGTTGGTGTTGGCCCAGCCCGTAGTAGTGCTCATCGGCCGGCGAGTCGAAGACCGCGGCAACGCGGTAGCCGGGATCGGAATTTTGCCCACCTTCTGCGCTCCCGGAGGACGCTGCCGGCCGGTTGGGCATCATGGACCAGTTCCGCATCGTCAGAAGCGCTTTGCCGGACGCCGTTGTTATAGAGATCGTGTCATCGTAGGGTCCATTCCTGCGAGGACCGCCGCCGAAATAGTGCTCTCTCAGCGACTCATTCAACGCGTCGAGCGGCATAGCGTGAGGTGGCGGCAGGTTCTGTGGAGCAACACGGATGACCATTCGCCCCGAGCGAATGACGTCGATTCCGCCAGAATCCTGCTCGTGGGCCCAGCCAGTGATCGACGGCGTGCCCACGAACCCATACCCGGCGGCTGCGAGGGCTGCAGTCTTCTCCGAGCTTAAGGTGATTCGAACGATATTGGGGGCGTACGGCTCCAGCACCACAACCCTGCCTTGGCGAGTCAGGACAATCTGCGTGTCCGCGCCCCAAACCGCTCGGCAAGCGAACAAAAGAAACCCCAACCCGATCGCAACCACGCCTCTGCGTACGAAAGCGTTCAACACCCGGCTTTCTCCTTTTGCTCACAACGAGCGAACAACCCGGTTTTGCGTAATCCCTTCTTTGTTTGGCCAACTCCGATTTCCGCTTGAGGAATCCATATGGTCCATCACACTCGGATCACACCTCGAAGATCGATTGAGCCAGCAGCGATTCCAGCCCACACGCACACCACGCGGCCGCAACTGAACTGGCGGCGGCATATTGAGCCTTTCCGAGCCTGCTGGAGGTAGCGAATTCGTCTTGCGCCAACCGTTGGTCAGTGTCTCTTTCGGAGTGGAACGTTCCCTTTTCCTTCCCCGAAATCCGTCCATCCGGCTACCGGCCTCCTCTGGGGCCCAAAAATCGAATGCGAGAACCTCCTTTTCGACTCAATCAAACGATTGATTACCGAATCGGCTGGGAGTTTGCTTCCGGACGAGCGAACTCGCAAGTAACACACAGTGTTCTTACGGTTAGCTCCGTGGACAACTTGCTTTGCAGCAATAACTTGCACTCGACGACATGCTGCGATGGCGGAAGTCCCTTACCCAAAGAAATGAAGGCGGGGACCCAGAATTGAGGTCGTCCGCCCAGAGCAATGCGCTCCCGACGAGATGAACTTCCCGGTGTCAAAGCTCAGTCGATGATTCGGTATCCCGCTGCCTCGTCATGACCTTTAAGAGTCACGTCAGTTGAGATCGCTCTTGGGGGGTGACAACCAGAATCACGCTTCATCTCCCATCGATCCTATGGCCTTGACAAAAAAGTTCTGCGTTGGTTTACTTGAACGCATCCGGAAAACGCCCGCCTCTACTGTCCCAGAAGACAAGAAACTGGATCTGTGCGACTACATTGCGCTGGATCTTGCTTTTTTGCAACCGGACAAGTTGACGGCTTGGATGGTTCCGGCCGCCAAGAAGTTGTCGTGATGGGCGAAGCCCCGACTCTGCAACTCGCCAACCCGAACTCATCTGTCTTGCCAAGCAGGCAAGGTACAATCGTGGAAGTGACCGGATGGAGAACTTCTTTTGCATGCTCGCGGTTTAGTTTGCAAAGCACTGTTGATCACCCTCGTTGTGCGTGTGTCCGGCCATGCCCAGCAGCCTGTGCAACCTACGCCAAGCGGGATGGGGGGCATTGCCTCCGCCGGCGTTTTCGCTCCCGTTTATGACGAACACAGGCGACCTATCACTGCCGGCGGATTTGTCGACAAAGGCACCGTAGTCTTCGAGGATGTGACCGAGGCCGCCGGGCTCTCCGGCTGGCGTCATGAGATGGGCACGCCCCAGAAGAAGTACATCCTTGAGACCGATGGTTCCGGTGTCGGCTTGATTGATTACGACAACGACGGGTGGCTCGACATCTATCTTGTAAACGGCTCAACCTACGATGCAATCAGCGGCAAGCGCACCCCGCCCCATGCTGCGCTCTTTCACAACAACCACGACGGAACCTTTACTGACGTGGCCGAGAAGGCCGGAGTCACCAACGACCGCTGGGGTTTCGGCGTGGCCATAGGGGATTTTGATAACGACGGCTGGCCGGATATCTTCGTAGCCAATTACGGCAAGAACCGGCTGTACCACAACAACCACGATGGAACGTTCACAGACTTAGCGGAAAAAGCGGGCGTCACTCTAGGGAACTGGTCGAAAGGCGCAACCTGGGGCGACTATGACGGCGACGGCCGTCTCGATCTTTTTGTCTCCGGCTATGTCCATTACGACCTGAACAACCAGCCAAGCGCTGAAGACGGCACGGCCTCGACCGCAAACTGTCAGATGCGCGGCGTGCCGGTGATGTGCGGGCCGCGCGGCCTGCCCGGCGAGCCTGACCACCTCTTCCACAACAACGGCGACGGCACCTTCACCGACGTCAGCGTAAAGGCCGGGGTCTCCGACCCCGACCGCTTCTACGGATTCACCGCGGTCTTTGTGGACGTGAACAACGACGGTAAA
>Ga0181527_1005202_pt1 | contig 10889 bp, 4 predicted proteins | sample PEATcosm2014_Bin_30_FD_119762 | JGI IMG/M metagenome (GOLD analysis project Ga0181527, IMG submission 119762) | Peatland microbial communities from MTU Mesocosm Facility, Houghton, MI, USA - PEATcosm2014_Bin06_60_metaG | ecosystem: Environmental > Terrestrial > Soil > Wetlands > Peat | place...
CACAACGAATGAACTCTCCATGACGAATCAACTCTCCATGGAGCGGTCATATCCCCAGAAGCGAACCGCTCGCCGCGTCACATCATAGCTGGAGGTGAATTGTGACAACCACAGGGGGCAGGTGATCATTTGTTGGAAATTAAGTTCGTCGGCATTACCCAGGCCAAAAGAGGCAAGTCGCCGACGGCCGCTCAATTCCCGGAATCGTGTAATCGTCGTCGTCGCAATTCGACGCGATCGTCCCCATATGCGGTCGCAACAGCCAATAACCAGACATTACAGCACCGTCGAGCGGGAGACCGTTTGGCCCGTGTCACGGAGGGAGGGAGGGAGATTCCCATGTTCACGGCAGAGCAATTTCGCGCGAAAGCGGTAGAAAGCGCTGAATCGATAAGAAACACTGACGTTCCGAGCGAAATCCGTAAATTTCAGCGATCAATGGAAAGCTTCAGCCTGTTGGCCCAAAACGAAGACTGGCTGGCGGACAATTACGACAAAATGATCCGTTCGCAAGACGTACTTTCCATGGACGAGGCCGTTGGGAAGCCGCTCGACAGCAAGGCTGTCGCAGAGATCGAGGAGCATATTCTGCGGTGCCTCGGGGCGGCCGTCATCATGCAGTGGAACACGATCCCGGTGAAGCTGCAACGCGAGCTTTTCGATACCGCAGGCTCGCTGGGGGACGTACTACAAACGGTCATGCTGAGAGGCCAGATTGCTCGCTTCTTGCATGACAACAAGGACGAACAGAAACCGGCAGATTGGATTTCTAAGCCCAATATAGCGAAAGGAAAGCCTAATGGCTCATAAGTTCAATATCGGTCAAATAGTTGAGCTTGAGCCGGGAGGGCTTCGATCATCAGCCCCTGGTCCCTATGAAATTCGCCATCTCGTTCCCGCCTCGGACCGAGATCCCGGCGATCCATGCTACCGCATCAAGAGCATCGCCGAAAAGCACGAACGGGTCGCACCCGAAAGCGAGCTCACGCTCTCGAAAGACGTTTTCGCTTAAAGAGATAGCTGCGCGCGTCATCAATCTCAGCTGGATTGTATCATCGCTCGCGCGGATATGATTCTCGGGAAGGACACCGGGAAACGACGCTCGTTAGCCTCATCGGTTTGTGAAATTTTGGCAATTTGGCCGCTTGGTGGAGGAGTCGAACATCCCCGTCGTGTGCCTCCGGAAATTTGATTGGACATGCTCCTCTCAAATCGTGCAGTTACATATTGTTCGAGACGTCAACGCAAGACGTTCGGGCTTTCAATCCAACCTTTCAATCGGGACCTTTTCGAGCGCCCCGTTTCCTCGTTCCGAAGCATATCGGGCGAAAGGAAATCCCATGCGCACCCTTGTCGAGCCGCCGCCCTCGTCGCACTGCGACGTCTGTGGTGGCGAGTTGCGACTCAAGCAGATTGAGCCGGCCAATCGTACTCTTGATTTGGACAACGAGATATTCGTCTGCGTAAAGTGCCACCGTGAGCACTCGTGTACCGTGAGCCATAACCACAACGTGCGCCATATGCCGGATCCCAAGGCGGCCTAGGCAAACGAAAGCGTTTTCCGCGCCCTCGACCGTCTATTGGCGTTACTTTCGCTGTGCCTGCGTTGCAGGCTGATCATCCGAGTATCACTCGGACACAATGGGTTCCGCCGTCGTCTACCAGCGTGATGTGCGTCGAACCGTGAGGGAGCACTTGGCCGTCCAGTTCCAAACGGGCAATGCCGCGGCAAACCCCGGCATGATTGTCAACGGACACTTCGTATCGAGTCGTCTGGTGGCGAAACGCTATTTCGAAATCTCGCCACGCTCGCGGTACGCAGGGATCGAGCCGCAATGTGGCGCGCTCCACGGTGAGTCCTAAAATCGATTCTAGACCTGCCCGATACATCCATCCGGCCGAGCCCGTGTACCAGGTCCAGCCGCCCCGCCCCGCGTGTGGCGGAACGGAGTAGACATCCGCACACACCACATACGGTTCGACTTTGTAGCGTTGAGCGGCGGCCCACGTGCGGGCGTGGTTGATGGGATTGAGCAGCGATAACAGTTCGGCTGCCTTGTCCCCATCGCCAAGCTTGGCGAATGCTTGAACCGACCAGATGGCGGCATGAGTATATTGCCCGCCATTCTCGCGGATCCCCGGAGGATAGCCCTTGATGTAACCGGGGTCCAGCGTGGTTTGATCGAAGGGCGGCGTGAAGAGTAGAGCCAATCCATCATCACGCAAGATGAGATTTTCGTCGACCGCCGCCATCGCGCGCGCGACGCGTGCCGGTTCCGCCGCGCCGGAGATCACTCCCCAGGATTGAGCAATAGAGTCTATGCGGCACTCGCTGCTCGATGCAGACCCAAGCGGCGTTCCATCGTCAAAGTAGCCACGGCGATACCAGTCGCCGTCCCAACCCTCTCGCTCAATGGCGTCGCGCAGCGAAGTCGCGTGCTGGCGCCAGAACGCTGCACGATCGTGCTGACTCCGTTGATCCGCGAACGCAACGAAATTCGCAATGGTGGCGTAAAGAAACCAACCCAGCCATATGCTTTCGCCCTGCCCGCCCGCGCCGACCCGGTTTAATCCATCGTTCCAGTCGCCCTCGCCGATCAGCGGTAGGCCATGCCGTCCGACCGCAAGGCTCCGATCGAGAGCCCGCGCGCAGTGTTCGAAAAGAGTGGCTCTTTCGTCCGAGGGCATGGGCTGAAAAAAAGCATCGTGCTGGTTGGGCGCGAGAGCCATTCCATCGAGAAACGCCGTTTGCTCGTCGAGGACTGTGTGATCGCCAGTCGCTGTTACATATTGCGCTGCTGCGTAGGGCAACCAGAGAAGGTCGTCGGAAACGCGCGTGCGAATGCCTTTGCCCGAGGATGGCAGCCACCAGTGCTGAACGTCACCCTCGGTAAACTGCCGTGCGGCTGCTCGCAGCAGATGCTCCCGTGTCAGCCCCGGCTGCGACAAGCAGAGGGCCATCCCATCTTGCAGTTGGTCGCGAAACCCATAAGCCCCGCTTGCCTGGTAAAATCCCGATCGAGCCCACAATCGACAAACGATCGTTTGATATAGAAGCCAGCGGTTCAACAGGATGTCCATCGCACGATCGGGCGTGCGAACGTGAACCGCGCCTAGCGTTTGGTCCCAGTAGCTCGCCACGTCTCGGAAAAGCTCATCGAGGTCGGCTGCACGAAATCGTTCGACCAGCAACAGGGCTTCCGCTCTCGTCTCCGCCTCGCCTAACAAAAATGTAATTTCGACCTCACGGTTCGGCCGAATCTCCACTGCGGTTTGCAGAACGCCGCAAGGATCGAGGCCAGCACCGACGCGGTTGGACAGCGGATTTGGGCTTGCAAGCGCGGCGGGCAAAGCAAATGTGCCGTTCCGGCCGATGAACTCCGTGCGGTCGCCAGTGCAAGAACGTTGCTCGCCAGCCAAATCGGCAAAGGCCACACGGGAACCGAATTCCATGCGCCACGGATTTCGCGCAAGCAACACACCGGTTTTGGGATCGATCTCCGTGACGACATAGGGCGCGCAAGCGGCGCGCGAAGGTCCGAGCACCCACTCCACATATGCCGTTATCGATAGCCGCCGCCGGCGGCCCGAGACGTTCTTGATCTTCAGCCTGGAAATCTTGATGGGATCGTCGAGCGGCACGAACTGCAGGAGATCGAGCGCAATCCCGTGCGACACGTGCTCGAAACGGCTGTACCCCTGACCATGTCTGGCAATGTATCGGGAGCCGTCGTTGCGGATGGGAAGTGCGGTCGCCGTCCAGACATCTCCACTGTCCTGGTCGCGCACATAGATGGCTTCACCGGAGCTGTCGCTGACGGGGTCGTTCGACCGGGGAGTGAGCTGGTTCTCGCGGCTATTGAGCGACCATGTGTAGCCGCTGCCGTCAGCGGAGACCTGGAAGCCGAATGAGGGATTGGCGATGACATTCACCCAAGGCGCAGGCGTCGTTTGATCGCCGTCGAGGATGGTGACGTATTCTCGTCCATCTCGATCGAATCCGCCAATTCCGTTGAAGAATTCGAGCTGCGACGGCGCGATAAACTCAGGCGGACTCGCGATCCGCGGCTTCAGGCTTGGCGGTTCGGCGACAGGCGCGATTTCGATGAGCCGCTTGACTTGCTTGGCGAGCCCGCCACTTCGGCTTACGATCACCACACGCGCAACCGTCTGAAGGAGATTTCGCACCTCAATAGACAACAGGTCGGCGCGCAACAGAAACACGGCCCCTGGCGCGCTATCTTTCAGAGGTGTTGATCGCGACACGTTTACTCGGACGACGGACTCCAGAGCCGTTTGCAGATCCTGCATATAGGAAGTGTTTCTCTCGTTGACGATCACCACGTCCACCGCGAGCTGCTTCATCCGCCAGTAGGAATGCGCGCGGATCAATTGGCGTACGGTCTCCAGGTGTTCGGCCTCGTCGATCCGGCACAACACAATTGGCAAGTCGCCGGAGATACCGTGCGCCCATAGAGCCGATGGCCCAAGATCGTTCCGTTTCAATATTTCCGATGACGGCCGCAGCGTCGGGTCCGAGTATATCACGCGATTAGCGAGACGCTGGAAGAGGTGCGCCTCGTCCGGTGTTATTCCGAGATGATTGAGCTGAACCTGGGCCTGGGTCCAGGCTAAGGTGGTTGCCCGTTCGAACGCCGCGACATCGTGGTGCTTGTCAGCCAGGCTGATAACCTCATCGCGCGAACGGGCGAGCAGTGTCCAAAAAGAGAGGCGAACGGTCGCGCCGGGCGGGATGCGGACGCGCCGGCGGATGCTGAAGATCGGATCGAGAACCGTCCCGACGGTGTTCGAGAGAGGCCGACCGCTGCTAATAGATATCGGCGAGCGCACGCCGTTCCCTCGTCCAAGGAAGCGTGCTCGGTCGGTCTCGTATTGCAGTACGTCGGTGGCCTCACCTTCTAATACGGCCAGATGGGCGGCCCATACCTCTGCTTCCTCCGGTGCCCGCCTTCGGCGGGTCGCCAGAAGCGCACCGAGCTCAGGAACGAATTCGGTTTGTACAAAAAGCTTTGAAAATGCCGGATGCGCTGCATCATCGCTCGAAGGTGCCAACACGACCTCAGAATAGGAGGTCAACTCGATCTCGCGCGGGCGCGCCCCAAGATTTGAGATAGACACACGCCTGACGTCGCCATCGTCCTCCGCCGATACGACGACATCGAGCGTTGTCGTCAGGGTTCCATCGCGTCTCGCAATTTCACAGCGATCCTCCGAAAACGCAACTTCGTAACTGTCCGGCCTGGCGCCGCTAGGCTGATAACCTGGGGACCACACATATCCGTTTTCGACGTCTCGCAAATAGATGTACGACCCCCAAGGATCGCAGGTGACATCTTCGCGCCAACGCGACACGGCGAGGTTTTTCCAGCGGCTGAAACCCGATCCGGCGGCGGTGATCATAACGGCGTACCGGCCATTCGACAGAAGGTGCGTCCGCGGGATGCGGTCGTGAGGCGAGTGAAACCGGCGCAACATGGGTGGGACGAGTTCGCGCACCTGCGTCGTCTGACTCACTTCTTCGGCGCGCACCCATTTGACTGAAATGTCGCGCGGAGGCCTTTCTTGCAGCAAAAGTTCCGTTGCCTGGACAATCGGATTGGCATGAAACCGCGTCTGCATCGTTCTGCCGCGAAGCGTGTTCGCAATAGCGACCAAGCTCATCCCTTGATGGTGCGCCATATAGGCGCGCACGACAGCGACACTCTTGCCCTCTGGAAGGCGCCTCGGCGTGTAGTCCAGGGCCTCGTACCAGCCGTACCGGCCACACCCGCCCATGTCGGCCAGACGAGTGAAATTCCGAACCGCGGCGACTGGTTCGATCATGGATGCAAGCGCCGTCGCATAGGGTGCCACAACGATGTTATCGCTAAGTCCTCGCTTGAGCCCAAGGCCGGGGACACCGAAATTGGAGTATTGATAGGTGAGTTCGATATCGCGGAAGTTATACGCCGATTCAGAAATTCCCCATGGAACTCCAAGCTGAGCGCCGTATTCGATCTGACGATTCACGATCAATCGGGCCGTTTGATGCAACAAGCTTCCTTCGGGCTCACGCATCACCAACTCGGGCATCAGATACTCGAACATTGATCCCGACCATGAGATGAGAGCCGAGCCGCGGTCGATCGGGGTCACCGCACGCCCCAATTTGAACCAATGTTTGGGTGCGATGTCGCCTTTGGCGATAGCGATGAAGCTCGCCAGGCGCGCCTCGGATGCCAGCAGATCGTAACAGCTCGGATCCAGCACTCCCTCGGCGGACTGATAACCGATAGAGAGTAATTGCCTGGCAGGATCCAACATGAATCCGAATTGCATTTCGTCAAACATTTTCCCCGCGCTCGCGCCGAGGCTTTCAATTCGCCGGATGAGAGCTTTGGCAGCTGCCGCCGATTTCTCCAACGTCGCAATAAGACGATTAATTTTGGCAACGTCATCATCAGGGCCGCTTGACGCGAGATCGACTTTTTGCTCAGCCAGCGTCTCAATCATCGTCTGGCAACGATTCGGCAGATCGCCTAAACTAAGCGCGCCGGATGAAGCCTGACCAACGATGGGATGAACGCAAGGGAGCAAACCGTCGGCATCGCGCTGATGGTCCTGGACAGAAGCAGCAATGGCCTCTATCCAAATCACCACATCCGCTATGCCGGCACCGTCATTATACCCTTCCTCGAAAATCGCTCGCGCGAGCTCAGGAAGCGTCTCGCACTGTCGTTTCATGTTCGACAATCGGTCGACCAAATCCGCCGGCGTTTCAGAAGGCGATTTCAATGATGCCGCGAGTGAATCGAGCGTGATTTGAAGCTGTTTGCGAGCGACCTCCGATATTCGGCAATCGCTGCTCAGAGTGACTAGACAACCTCGCGCGAGGTTTACTGAGTCCGCGATCCCGGTAAGCGATTGCGGACTAATCACGGGCGCTGCAATCATCTCCCGGCAAGCGCTCCGAAGCACAATCAGGTGCCCGGCAAGATTCCCGCTGTCGACTGACGATACGTATTTTGGCTCGAGCGGATGAAGATCATGGGTGTCATACCAATTGAAGAAATGACCGCGGAATCGCTCCAGCTGATCCATTGTCCGAAGCGTTTCTTCTAATCGGTCGACTGCCGAGGTGATGCCGAGCCAGCCGAAATCTCGCGCCGCAAGGACCGAGAGAAGATAGAGGCCTAGATTTGTCGGCGAGGTCCGGTGCGCCAGGACCGGCCGGGGATCCTCCTGAAAATTGTCCGGAGGAAGCATATGATCCTCCGCCGTGACGAATTTCTCAAAGAAATACCAGGTACGGCGTGCAGCGAGGCGCAGGTTTTCCGACTCCGCGTCCGACAGCGAGCTCTGATGGGGGCGCGGCGCCCGACTCATCCACCATGCGATTGCCGGTGACAGCATCCAAGCTACGATCAACGGAGTGGCGGTCATCCAAGACCCGTGATTGACGTATGCAACAATCAAGGCCCCGCATGTTGCCAACGCGACAGCGCCGGCCATCCACCGGTAGAAGCCGACAACGTCGAGTGCCCGACCGGAACCCGCCGCTGCGGCGGTCACCCATTCCAGCAAACCTCGACGCCGATATAGTCGGGACAACGTCCGGACGATTGCGTCGACCATCAGCCAAGCCTGGTGTGCGAGCAGCGCCACCTGAATGCCGGATTGCAACAAGGCGATTCTGAGATCCAGACGAAATGCGCGGAAGTGGCTGTCGGTCGAGGCCCCGGAGCGACGCGAAATCACTTGGCCGACGAGCGGCAGAAACGCAGTCAAAAGCAAAGGAAACAGAACGAAGCTGCACCAGAGCAACGCTGCCGCTGGTGGCAGCAGGACCCATCCGGTCAAGAGGGCGAAGAAACTTGCCGGGGCAGACAGCGTACGGCGAAGGTTATCTGCAAGTTTCCAACGGCCAAGGAGCGGAATGTCTGCCCGTCCAGGGCAACCATTGGTCACTGGCCCCCTGCCAACGACCCAAGGAAGCAACTGCCAGTCACCGCGTGCCCATCGGTGCTGGCGGGATGCGGCAACGTCGTAACGCGACGGAAAATCTTCAAAGACCTCGACGTCAGAGACCAGCCCCGCGCGGGCAAATATGCTCTCCAGCAAGTCGTGACTGAGAACGCTATTGTCCGCGATGCGGCCTTCGAGAGCGGCCTCGAATACATCCATATCGTAAATTCCCTTGCCGCTGTAGGAACCTTCCTCGAAGAGGTCCTGATAAACATCGGAAACGGCAGCTGCATATGGGTCGATGCCGGTTGGGCTCGAGAATACGCGCTGATAAACCGAGCCATCCCGCGCGGTGGGAAGAGATGGCGTCACCCGCGGCTGCAGCACGCCATACCCCTCGACCACACGGCGAGACACGAGATCAAGTTTTGGCCGATTGAGCGGGTGCGCCATTTTCCCGATCAGGCGCTTTGCAGCCCCAATGGGAAGCCGGGTGTCCGTGTCCAAGGTGATGACGTAACGAACCCCCGGGGGCACGAGCGGCGGCTGGCCACCGACCGCCAAGAACGTGGTGTCCGTGGCACCACGAAGCAGTCGGTTGAGCTCATGCAGTTTTCCGCGCTTGCGTTCCCATCCGATCCACTGGCCCTGGCTCTCGTTCCAGACGCGCCGACGATGAAGTACAAGAAAACGAGGCCCATCCGGTGCCGGTCCGTATCGGCGATTGAGGCGGTCGATTCCCTCAATCGCTACACCCAAAAGCTCCTCATCGCCTGCCGCGCTCTCGGTTAACGAGTCTGTCCAGTCCGACAGGAGCGCAAACCGGATATCGCCATCCTGGCTCGCGAGATAATGAATTTCCAACCGCTCAATGAGTTCGTCGATTGCCGCGCTGCTCGTGAGGAGCGTCGGCATGACAACGATCGTGCGAAACTCACTCGAAACACCATCGCGAAACTCGAGCCCGGGGAGCACGGCAGGGCCGAACCGATCGGTGGCCACGCGATTCACCAGCGTGATTGCGGCATCGACGGAAATGAAAAATCCTAGGAACGCCAGCGGCAAAAGAGCCCATCTATCGGTGCCGACCAAATTGATCGCTAGCAATGCCAGCGCCAAAAGAAGTCCGGCAACGAACGCGACAGTCACGAGATAGCCTGCAACGCCCACCGCCGCGTTCGTGCGCACCAGCCAATCCTTCATCGGAACGCGAAAGCCAAGTTGCTTTTCAAACGCTCGACGTCCTCGTCCGATCAAGTAATAACCGGGATCGTGCCGGCGAGGATCCGGCTCAGCTGTTTCGGTTTTCCGATCAGCATCCGCGCGTTCTGCCGTTAGAATAGATTCTTGGGCTACATCGATTTCCGAATGATCCGAACCGCGCGCAAGCTCCTCGATAGCGCGGCGATACCTGTCACGCGTCGGGAAATCCATTTCGGCGATGTCGCTGCCAGCCCGTAACGCCTCGTCGACCAGACTGACGCCTTCGAAAAACTCCGCCCAATCAAGTTCGGACATAAGTCTCATGCTGGTGAAGATATTGCGGACAGTGACGTTCCCCGTGCCTTGCCTACGGTGCTCTTCCCGCACAATTTCATCGGCGTTCGTCCCCTGCGAACTCAGGCGATCGTCCAGCCACAAAAGTGCTGGCGTCGTGACCGGATCTTCATCGCGCAATCGCTGGACGAACTGAACCGCAAACGATCTCGTCAGGGGCAAGTGTGTATAGGGCCGCAGTGCTGCGGCGGCCAGTTCGGGAGACGTGACCCCTGCACCAAGTAGGCGATCTGCCAATGCATCAGCAGCGTCACGCGATATCTGACTCCCGGCGATCAGATCGGCCAAGCGCCGCAAATTCTCCACGAGTACGACGCGAATTGTAATTGCGAGCGCCCAGAGTTCGCCGATGGTCAGCGGCTGAACGCGCTGATAGGCCAACACAAAGCGTCGAAGCATCTCCGCCTCAAAGCGGCTATCCGTGTGCGCAACAAAAGCCCAGGCTATTTCGAAGATCCGCGGATACCCCTTGAACGGGCCTTCCGCTAGTTTTGGAAGTTGATGGTAATAACTTGGCGGGAGGTCGGTTCGGATCTCTCGAATCTGATCTTCCGCGAGATGAAAATTGTCGATCAACCATTCGGCCGCAGGGGTAATGGGTCGTTTATCCGCAATTGCGGCTGCGATGATACGATAGGCGTCAAGAAGGGCCGCATCGTTGTCGCGAACCCTTCTCGCAAGCGGCCGCCCTCTCTCCGGCCGCGAGCTGACGGACTGCGCACCGGCTAAGCTCTCGGCGTGCTGCTCGAGGCGCTCGACGCTGAAAAGCTCTTCGCGGATCGCTTCCTCGTCAGCCCACGACGGAACCGATGATATCTTTGGCAGGAATCTTGAAAGTCGCCTAAGCAAGTGTACCTCGCTCTCGATGGCGATCAACATTGCACCGGAGTCGATCGCCTCTTGTAAACGTGCTGTCTAATGATTGCCGACGCGACCAAGTGGCGTGCAATGTCTGCGGTAACTGGACGCGGATCGGCTTCGGAATTCGGAGATGCCGCTAAGTTCACTAAGAAACCGGGACGATAAGCTGGCTTTGTGGCCCTTACATTCCCATATAAGCGCTTACATTCCCATATAGGCACGATTGCTGCGAATATATCATGAGATTCGATGGCTAAGCGTGGCGCCGCGACAGTCGCGCTTCGCGTTCGGGCTCCACTGGTGCCCGCCTTCTTTCAAGGCCCGAAGCAGATGCAAGTCGCGCATCTCCTGCACCGCCTCCTTCCGCGGTGTGATATCTAGATTGCTTGGTCGCTATCGCTCCTCGCGATGACGAGGGCGCGGAGCGCGTCGCGAGAATGCTTCCGTACGTCACCCTGGGTCTTCGATCATACCAACGCGGAGGATATGATGGCGTGGCTCGACCG
>Ga0181527_1005203_pt1 | contig 10887 bp, 12 predicted proteins | sample PEATcosm2014_Bin_30_FD_119762 | JGI IMG/M metagenome (GOLD analysis project Ga0181527, IMG submission 119762) | Peatland microbial communities from MTU Mesocosm Facility, Houghton, MI, USA - PEATcosm2014_Bin06_60_metaG | ecosystem: Environmental > Terrestrial > Soil > Wetlands > Peat | place...
AGCAGGTCCGTGCGCGTGAAATCCGGCCACAACGTTTCGGTGACGTACAGCTCCGAGTAGGCGATCTGCCACAGCAGGAAGTTGCTGATGCGCATCTCGCCGGAAGTGCGGATCAGCAAATCGGGATCGGGGCAGGAAGCCGTGTAGAGGTTCGTGGCAATCAGGTCCTCATCGAGTTTCAGCGATCCAAGGCTGCCGTCCAGCCGCGCCATCTCGAGAATCGCGTTGACCGCATCGACAATCTCCGCGCGCCCGCCGTAATTGATGGCCAGGTTGACCAGCAGGCCGCGGTTGGCGGCCGTGGCGTCCACCGCGGCGTCGAGCTCGCGCCGGACCTGCGTGGGCAGCGCGTCCAGCCGCCCGATGGCCTGCAAGCGGATGTCGTTCTTCTGCAGTTCGGGAAGCTCCTGCTTGAGGTAATAGCGCAGCAGCCGCCACAGAGTTTCCACTTCGGCCCGCGGCCGCTTCCAGTTTTCGACGGAGAAGGCGTACAAAGTGAGCACTTTCACGCCCAGCCGCGCGCAGGTCTCCACCGTCGAGCGGACGGGACCGATTCCCGCTTTGTGGCCGGCCACGCGCGGCAATCGCCGCCGGCCCGCCCACCTTCCGTTGCCGTCCATGATGATGGCGATATGCGCGGGCAGCCGGGCCGGATCGATCGCCTGGGCGAGATCCCAATCCCTCTCACCGGGCTGGAGCGATTCCAGTAAAGCCTTCATGAAGTAACTATTCATAGTACAACACCGCATAGGTAGCGCCGGGCCCAGAGGGCACCCCCTTGTCGCCGGTGTTCTTCCCCGTCCGAACAACCCCCCACCGGCGGCAAGGGGGTGCCCTCTGGGCCCAGCGCCACCGGCCGCGTCCCTCCGCCGCCTCTGCTACGATGAAACTTCCCCGTCATCATGGCGCTACGCTTCTACAACACGTTGTCACAGCGGGTGGAGGAGTTCTTACCGGCGCGCGACAACACCGTCCGCATGTATACCTGCGGCCCCACGGTCTACGATTACGCCCATATCGGCAACTTCCGGACCTTCACCTTCCTCGACATCCTGCGCAAATGGCTGCGCGCCAGCGGATTCCGCCTCGACCACGTCATGAACATCACCGACGTGGATGACAAGATCATCCGCAATGCCGTGGCCCAGCACAAGACGCTGGGGGAATACACCGGCATCTATACCAAGGCGTTCCTGGAAGACTGTGCCACGCTGCGGCTGGAGCGCCCCGAGCGCCTGGTCCCCGCCACCGAGCACATCGGCGACATGGTCGGGGCCATCGAGCGCTTGGGCGCCGGGAACCACACCTACACCAGCGACGGTTCGGTGTACTTCCGGATTTCCACCTTTCCCGAATATGGCAAGCTCTCGCACAACGATTTCAGCGGTAACCTGGCGGGCGCGCGCGTCGACGTGGACGAATACGAAAAGGCCGACGCCCGCGACTTCGCGCTGTGGAAAGCGCCCAAGGAAGGCGAGCCGTTCTGGCCCTCCGCCATCGGCCCCGGCCGCCCCGGATGGCACATCGAGTGCTCCGTGATGGCCATCAAGTACCTGGGCGATACGCTGGATATTCACGCCGGCGGCGTCGATCTGATCTTCCCGCACCACGAAAACGAGATTGCGCAATCGGAATCGCTCACCGGCAAACCCTTCGCGCGCTTTTGGCTGCACGCCGAGTTCCTCATGGTGGAGGGCCAGAAGATGTCCAAGTCGCTGGGCAACTACTACACCCTCCGCGACCTGCTCGGCCGCGGGTACCAGCCGGAAGCCATCCGCTACCTGCTGGCTTCGGCGCCCTACCGCAAATCGCTCAACTTCACCTTCGACGGGATCAAATCGTCCGCCATCGCCATCGACCGCCTGCGCAATTTCAAGCTGCGGCTGGAGACCGACCAGTACGCCGAAGGTGTGAACGAACCGTTGATGGCGCGCACCGCGCAGGCTTCGCAGGTATTTACCGAGAGCCTCAACGACGACCTCAATACCGCCGAAGCCCTGGCCGCCGTCTTCGAGTACGTGCGCGACGCCAACACAGCCATGGATTCCGGCGAGTTCCGCGCGGGCAACGCCGCCGCTGCGCTCCAGTTCCTGGCCCGCTTCGATTCCGTATTCGACGTGCTCAACCCCACGGTCGCGAGTGGCGAGATCTCCGATACGGAAATCGACCTCCGTATCGTCGAGCGCACCGCCGCCAAGAAAGCCAGGAACTTCGCGCTCGCCGACCAGATTCGCGACCAGCTTCTGCAACAGGGCATTGTCCTCGAGGACACCAAGTCCGGCGTGCGCTGGAAGAGGAAATCGAATTGAAGATCGAAACCCAGGCCGTCCACGTGGGAGACCGCAAGAAGCCCGGGCCCGCCGTTCCCGTCACCACCCCGATTAACCTGGCCTCGAGCTACTTCTACGACTCCATGCAACAGCTCGACCGCGTTTTCGCCCGGACCGAGCCGGGCTACAGTTACGCGCGCTACGACAACCCCACCAATGCGGCGCTCGAAGAGCTCATGACCGTGCTCGAATGCGGTCACGGCGCGCTGGCTTGCGCCTCCGGAATGGCGGCCGTCGAGATGGCTGTGACAACCGCGCTGGCCGGTCGGCGGAAATCCGTGGTGGCGGCCGATGCGCTTTACGGCGCCACCATCAGCCTGCTCATGAAGGTGCTCGAGCCCGCCGGCGTGGCCGTCCGGTTCGCGGACGTGTGCGATCTCGATGCCCTCCGCGCCGCGGTGGCGGAAGCCCGGCCCGGCTGCATCCTGGTCGAGACCATTTCCAACCCCCTGCTGCGCGTGCCCGAGATCGACAAGATCGCCGAGATCGCGCGCCAGGCCGGCGCCGCCCTGGTGGTGGACAACACCTTCGGCACACCGCTGCTGGTGCGTCCGCTGGAACTGGGCGCCAACTTCACGGTTCACAGCGTCACCAAGTACCTGGCCGGCCACGGCGACGTGTTGGGCGGCATCGTGGTCTCCGACGAGCGGCACTTCGATCCCCTGCGCGCCCTCTCCCGCATTGTCGGTCCGGTGCTGGGGCCGTTTGAAAGCTACCTGACCATGCGCGGCATCAAGACTTTTCCGCTGCGCATGGAACGCCAGTGCGCCAATGCGTGCCGTGTGGCCGCCTGGCTGGGCGCGCACCCCAAGGTGGAGCGCGTGTACTTTCCGGGCGACCCCGCGCATCCCGATGCCCCCGCCATCCGGCGCCTTTTTCCGGCCAACCTCTACGGCGGCATGGTGAGCTTCGAGATCCAGGACGCGGGCAGGGAAGAGGTCTTCCGCTTCATGGATTCGCTCAAGCTGATTGTGCGTGCCACCTCGCTCGGCGATGTCCACAGCATGATGCTCTACCCGGTGATGAGCTCGCACCGCGAGGTCTCCCCCCAGCACCGCGAGCGCATGGGCATCCGCGACAGCCTGGTGCGCCTTTCCGTGGGCATTGAAGCGGTGGAAGATATCGTCGCGGACTTGGAGCAGGCCTTAGGGACCAAGCAGGAATAACTTCACATTTGCCGCACGCGTCGCGGAAAAAAAGCCGTGGGGATGGCGGTTATGATTCCGCGATGGTGGACGCGGGACGGAATCCGCCGACCGCGCCCCGGTCGTCACGGCCGTCCCGGCGTGAAGTTCCCGCGCCCGTCTCGCGATAGTAGAACGTCAGCAGGGCGCTCTCATCGTAGTCGATGGCGCGCGCATACTGGCGAATGTAGCTGGTGCTGTAGATGCCGCCAGGCAGCTTTTGGAAGTCCCCCCGCTCAATGGCTTCCAGCGAGCGGACGCCGATCTTGGTCGTTTCGGCAATCTGCGCGAGAGAGATGCCCCGGTTCTCGCGAATCGTGGCCAAGCCCAGCACGCTTTTCTCCTCTGTCATCTACCGGCCCTTCCGTTCGGGCCCAGGGGGCGCTGGACCCGGGAGCGATCAAATGAATGAAGGTAACACTATAACACTACTTCCGCCTCTGATAAACTCATTTCTCATGGCGATTCCCTCCCTGGCCACCTCCCTCTGCGGTATTGCCCTGCGCAACCCCGTCCTGGCTGCCTCGGGCACGTTCGGCTACGGCCTCGAATTCGAGAAGCTGGTGGACCTCGACGCGCTTGGCGGTCTAGTGGTCAAAGGGCTTTCCCTCGATCCGATGGAAGGCAACCCGCCGCCGCGGGTTTACGAGACCACGGGCGGCATGATCAACTCCATCGGCCTTCAGAACATCGGCGTCCGGGCCTTTGTAAGCGAAAAGCTGCCCGCGCTGGCCCGGCTTCGCACCGCGGTTTTCGCCAATGTCTTCGGCTACCGCACCGAAGACTATGCGGAAGTGGTGCGCGTCCTGGAAGACCACCCCGGCCTGGCCGGCTACGAGCTCAACGTATCCTGCCCCAACACCAGCTACGGAGGCATCCACTTTTCAAGCGACCCTGCGCTGCTGGCCGGCGTGGTGACGGCCGTCAAGCGCGTGGCGCGCCGGCCGGTGATCGTGAAGCTCTCACCCAACGTGAGCGCCATCGAACCCCTCGCGCAGGCGGCGGAATCGAGCGGCGCCGACGCCCTCTCTCTGGTCAACACCTTCATCGCGCTGGCCATCGACGCGCACACCCGCCGTCCCCGCATCGGCGCCGGTTTCGGCGGGCTTTCCGGTCCCGCCATCAAGCCTATCGCTTTGCGGCTGGTTTACCAGGCGGCGCGGGCGGTGAAGATCCCCATAATTGGCTTGGGCGGAATCTCGACCGGCCTGGATGCCGCCGAATTCCTGATCGCCGGGGCCAGCGCCGTTCAAGTGGGCACCGCCAACTTCTGGGACCCGCGCTCGCCGGTGCGCATCGCCGGGGAACTGGCGCGTTTTCTCAAGCGGGAGAAGATAGCGAGCGTGGCTCAGTTGGTGAACACGCTGCAGTGGTAGGGGCCGGGCATGCCCGGCCCCTACGTGGGTGGCTTCTCTTCCAGCATGGCCCGCAAGCTGGCAATCTCGCGCTTGAGCTTGCGCTCGCGCGCCACCATCATCAGGACGTAGATCGCCAGGATCACCCATGCCGCCGTAAGGCCGTAGCTCAGAAATTCGTACTGGTGCTGCAACCGCTCCGCGTCGGATACGATCTGCGCGGCCAGCGGCGTTTGCGATATCAGGTGCATAAAAGAAACTCCGTCACAGGGTATGCGCCGTGCGGCGCAGCGAATCGATTTCCCGTTGCGCTTCTTCCTGCCGCAAGCGCACGGCAACCATCACGATGCCCAGCAGCAGCATCGCGGCCATGTTCCACAGCAAGTGCTTCGTCCAGTCCGGCGGGAAGCTTCCACCCGCCCAGAAGACCGGCGCCGGATGCTGCGTGCGCCACCACTTGATCGAAAAGACCACGATCGGAACATCGAGGAAAGCGAAAATGGAAAACACCGCGGCAAAGGTCGCTCGCTGCGTCGGTTCCTCGATGGCCTTGCGCAACATCAGGTAGCCCGCATACAGCAGCCAGCACACCAGCGCCGAGGTCAGGCGCGCGTCCCAGGTCCACCAGATGCCCCAGATCTCGCGGCCCCAAATGGAGCCGGTGACCAGGCCGACCGTCGTGAACGCCAGCCCCACCTCTGTAACAGCCACCGCCGCGGCGTCGAACCTGAAGTTCTTGGTTACGAGGAAGCCCACGCTCGCGAGTAGCGCCGCGCAGGCCGCGGTTATAGCGACGGCCCACATGGGGACGTGGAAAAAGATGATCTTGAACGTCACACCCTGCTCGGTCTCTTCCGGCAGGCGCGCGATGGCGTTGATATTCCACGCCAGAATCGCGATCGCCGCAATGCCCAGAACGTAAAGGATCTTCTCACGCATAAACCACCATCATCCCACCAGCACCGTCTCCGCCAGAACCAGCGAGACCGCCGTGTAAACCACGTCGAAGCCGATCAGCATTTTCAGCCACGCCACCGTGTCCGGCCCGATCGGTTGGCCGGCCACCAGCCCGGTGGTCAACTGCATCGCGCCCAATAGCGCCGGCACCAGGATCGGATAGGTCAGCATGGGCAGCATCACTTCCCGCAGCCGGATGTTGACCGTGAGCGCGCTGAACATCGTGCCAATCACCGTCAGCGCCCAGGTGCCCAGCGCCAGCACCAGCATGAGTTCCCCGAATTGCGAGGTCCACCGCACATTGTAGAAGATGCCGAACACCGGCAACGAGACCAGCTCCACCGCCAGCACCAGCAGGAAATTCGCCATGGCCTTGCCCAGGAACAGGGCCGCTCCCGAAATGGGCGCCGCGATCAGCGCGTCCAGGCAATCGTTGGGCAGCTCGCGCGCAAAGCTGCGGTTCAACACCAGCGCCCCCGCGAACGCGAACACGATCCACAACAGCCCGCCCGAGATTTCGCGCGTGGTCTCCTCCGTGGGATCGAACGCGAAGCTGAACAGCAGCAGGATCACCAGCGCAAAAGCCAGCGACGCGTTGATGGCCTCCTTGGTGCGCAGCTCGGCGCGCAAATCCTTGGCCGCGATCACCAACACCTGCCGCAAGAATCCCATCAGCCCTCGCCGTACCGTGCGTAAACCAGGCCGGGATCGGCCGCCATTTCCGGCGTTGATGGGCCGGAAAATGCCGCCTGTCCGCGATTCAACAGCGCGACGTGCGAGGCCAGTTCGAGGGCTTCCCGCAACTGGTGGGTCGAGAGGATGATGGTCTTACCCTCCGCCAGGGCCTGGCGGAGCAGCGTTTGCAGCACCGCAATGGCGCGATCGTCCAGCGCCGTGAACGGCTCGTCCAGCAGCAGCACCGAAGGCTGGTGCAGAAAGGCGCGCGCCACCGCCAGCCGCTGCCGCATGCCGCGCGAAAACTCGCGCACCAGCCCGTTCCGCACGCGCTCCAGGCCGGTGCGCTCCAACCATTCGAGCGCCGAGCGGCGCGGGTCGGCCAACCCATAAAGCCTGCCGAACAGCGTCAGGTTCTCCAGCGCCGACAGCTCGTCGTAGACCGAGATCCCGTGGCCAATGAACCCGATTTGCCGCCGCGTTTCGGTTTCGCGAGGTGCATTGCCGAATATCCGCACCTGGCCGCGGCCCGGACGCGAAAAGCCCGCGATGATGCGCAGCAGCGTGGTCTTACCCGCGCCGTTGCGCCCAATCAGAGCCAGGCACGATCCTGCTGCTGCTTCCAGCCGCACGTCGCGCAGGGCGGGGAAGTCGCCGTAGAACTTCCAGACGCCCTCAACGGCCACCGCGCTCATTGGTCTCCTTGCTCGCAGCCGGCTCGCGGTAGAGCAGCACCAGGCCCAGCGCCAGCGCGCCCAGCGCCAGCGCCACGATCAGCCAGGCCTGGCCATAGATCCGCGGCATGATCTCCTCGATGCGCGGGCCGCTGTCGGAATCCGCGGCTTCCTCCGCCGTCAACACGACCTTGTACGCGGTGCCCGTCAGCCCGTAAATGTGATCCTGCGTGCGCGGTTCCTGCCCCAGGTCGTTGAGGTTCTCTCCCTGGAGCGTCACTCCGTTGGGCGCGATGAGGTAGGTGTTGTCGTCCTTGGTGACGATCTTACCCTCGTACGCCGCGCCCTCCGTGTAGGGCACGGTGTAGCTCAGGTCGAGCCGCGTCTCGCCTGGCTGCGCCGGAAAATCCACCGCATAGACATCCGGCTTCGAGGTCTTCTTCACCGCGGCCGCAATGGGTGTCCCACCAGCGGCCGTGGCGTTCACCGTCACATTGCCTTTGGCCGCCGCCGGCAAGTAGAATTCGAGCCTGCCGCCGCCCGTTGTGCTGCACAGATAGGTTTCGTTGACCACCATCCGCCCGCCGCCCGGCTCGAACAGGATCATGTGCCTGCCCACTTTCGTGGCCGCCATGGCCGGGGCCGACAGCAGCAGAACCCAAGCAATTCCTCTCATGCCTGGACCACCTTCATGGGCTTGCCGCACTCGCCGCAGAACTTCAACTGTTTCTCGAATTTGGCACCACAAGACGCACACACTAAACCATTTACGATATGGACAGGGGGCACCGCATGCCCCCCCAACTGGGCTTTGAGCGCGTCCACCTCCGCCAGCACCGATGCCAGCTCCCTTTGCAGGTCTTGCTTGGTGTTCTGGTAATCCTCGTCGGAGAGCTTACCGACGCGGTACTCGAACTGCAAGTCGCGCAGGTTCTCGTAGATGGCCGCCTTGCGCTCATCCAGGCGCAGGAACGGCGATTCGGGCTCCGGCTCGGGAAGGTCCTTGGCCCTCACTCCGAGTATGAACGCGATGACGGCGATCGCGAGAACGCACGCAAGAGCAATGATCATTCGAGCTTTGCCAGGTCCTTTTCGATCTGGTCCTTGTACTTTTCGAGCGCCAGGTCGGGCCCGATTTCCGCCAGCGCCTTGGGCTTGCGGTATCTCTTCATGAACAGCCAGATCATCGCCAATCCGAGCAGTACCGAGGCATACGGGACGATCCACCCCCACGCGTTGGGCGGCGCCAGATAAATCCCCGGGCCGTAGTCGCGGACGAACGCCTGGATAATCTGCTCGTCCGACATGCCCACCGCCTGCATTTGCGCGATGCGCAGTTTGGCGGGCTTCGAGAAGCTGCACTCCAGCATACTGCAAGTGGCCACCGAATCTTTGCATCCGCACTGGCAGCGGAGCCGCGCCCCCACACGGCGCACATCCGTGCTGGGCTTCTCGGAGGCCGTCTGCGGGGTGCCCATTGGGCCCACCGCCGCCGCCACAACTATGGCCAGCAAACTAGTCTTGAAGCGTCGCATGTTTCTTCATGACGCCCACCACTTCCGTGCGGGCGTATTGCATCTTGATCTTGCTCGGAATCAGGCACACCAGCGTGCCGCCAATCAGCACCAGGCCGCCGATCCAGATCCACGAGACTAGCGGGAACACGTACGCCTGGATCACGGCGCGCTGGTTGTCGTCCGACATGCCGCCGAAATTCAGGTACAGGTCTTCGTTGAGCCGCGGCCGGATGCCCACCTCCGAAGTGCCCTGTTTGCTGGCCAGATAGAACCGCTTCTCAGGTTCCAGCGTGCCCAGCGGAGCGCCGTTCTTCGAAACCTGCATGATAGCGCGGCTCCAGGAGTAATTCTCGTTCTCGCCCTGCTTTAAGTCCACCATCTTCAGCTCGTAAGCGCCCACGCGCATGCTGTCGCCCGTGTTCAGTTCTTTCACTTCGCTCTGGTTGAAGGCGTGGCCGGTGAGACCGACGAATATCAGCACGATCCCCATGTGGACCAGGTACCCGCCGTAGCGCCGGGTATTCCGGTGCGTCAGCTCCACCGTGGCGCGCAGCAGGTTCATATTGTTCTTGGCGGCAATCGACCGCGCGCCCTTGTAGAACTCGATCTTCACCGTCAGCGCCACGAACAGGCAGAAGCCGAACGAGATCAACGGGTAGAATTGCCGCATGCCCGCCGCTATCAGCGCGACCACCAGCACCAGCGACGCAATCCCCGGCCACTGGAAATTCCGCCGCAGGCTGTCGAGCGACGTTCTGCGCCACGCAAACAGCGGCCCTACGCCGGTGAGGAACAGCAGGAACAGCCCGATGGGGACCATCAGGCGGTTGTACCACTCGGCGTCGAGCGCAATTCGATTTCCGGAGAGGGCTTCGGAAATCGTCGGGAACAGCGTGCCCCACAGCACCGCGAAGCAGCTCGCCAGCAGAATCAGGTTGTTGAACAGGAAGCTGGATTCGCGCGAGACCACGCTTTCCAGTTGCGCCTCGCTCTTGAGGTAATCCAGGCGGTCCAGAATCAGGTAAATTGTAGCCGCAATGCCCACCGCCAGGAAAGTCACGAAGTACTTGCCGATATCCGAGCGCGCGAACGCATGCACCGACTCCACGAACCCGGAGCGCGTCATGAACGTCCCCAGGATGCACAGGAAGAAGGTGGCCGAGATCAGCACCATGTTCCAGACCTTCATCATGCCCTTTTTCTCCTGCATCATCACCGAATGCAGAAACGCCGTGCCGCTGAGCCAGGGGAGCAGGGAAGCGTTCTCCACCGGGTCCCATCCCCAATAGCCGCCCCAACCCAGCACGTGGTACGCCCACGCCGCGCCCAGCATGACGCCGGCGCTCTGAAACAGCCACGTCACCAGCGTCCAGCGGCGCGTGGTGTGGATCCACCCGTCGCCCGGCTGGCGCGTGATGAGCGACCCCATGGCAAACGCGAACGGCACCGCGAATCCCACGTAGCCCAGGTAGAGCATCGGTGGGTGGATGGCCATGGCCGGATATTGCAGCAGCGGGCTCAGCCCATTGCCATCCGGCACCGCGACGATCAGTTTGTCCGTCGCCAGCATCTGGAACGGATTGGCGATGAAGTTGTTAAGAAGCAGGAAGAAGGCCTCGACCGTGGTCAGCACGGCGACCACGTACGGCATCATGTCGCGGTGCTTGCGCCGGTTCGTAAAGGCGACCACCGCGGCATAGCCTGAGAGCAGCCAGCTCCAGAACAGCAGCGATCCTTCCTGCCCGCCCCACCACGCCGCAAACTTGTACAGCATGGGCATGCTGCGGTTGGAATGCTCCGCCACGTAGGCGAACCGGAAATCGCCCGTCATGAGGGAGTAGACCAGAATGCCCGAGGCGAGGGTGACGAGCACCCAGACGGAATAGACCGCGCGCCGCCCGCTGACCACCAGGAAAGGTTTGTGGCGCGCGCCGCCGATGACGGACGCCACCGTGGCGTACAGCGCCGCACAGAAGGCCAGCAATATGGCCAGAGAACCCAGGTTTTCCATATCCCCTCTAGATGCTGCTCTTGCCCTGATTGATATTGGGCGCGGCCTGGCCGGATGGCAACTGCCCCGGCTTGGCTTCATACTTCGAAGCGCACTTGGCTTGAATCTTGGCGGCGCGGAACACGCCATCCTTGTCGAGCTTGCCGTCGGCGAGGGCCTGGGCGCCATCGCGGAAGGTATCCGG
>Ga0181527_1005206_pt1 | contig 10882 bp, 7 predicted proteins | sample PEATcosm2014_Bin_30_FD_119762 | JGI IMG/M metagenome (GOLD analysis project Ga0181527, IMG submission 119762) | Peatland microbial communities from MTU Mesocosm Facility, Houghton, MI, USA - PEATcosm2014_Bin06_60_metaG | ecosystem: Environmental > Terrestrial > Soil > Wetlands > Peat | place...
GAAACTCCGGCCATCTTCGTCACCGTCTCCAGCCCTGGCAACTGGCCCGCGGGCACGCCGGCAAACAGGTGCCAGAGCGCCAGCAACGAGTGCGTCTTGCCGCCGCCGAAGTTGGTCTGTAACTCCACCACCGGGTCGCCGCCCTGCCCGGCCAGCCGCTGCAGGGCATTGGCGAGCAACTTCTGTATCCCTTCGGTGATGAACGTGCGCCGGTAGAACTCCACCGGGTCCCGGTATTCTTCCGAACCCTCCCTCAGAAACACCTGCCACAGGTCGGCCGCGAACTCCGCCTGCTGGAACCGCCCGGAGGCGACATCCGGATGAGGCGTAATGATCTCCCGCCACGGCCGCAAACCCGACGCTGGTTTGCCTTCCACCGCGATGCTCGATTCCTTCCGCTTCTGACTCCTGAGCTGCTCATCGAACTTGACGCGAAGAATCTCGGCCTTCATCTGCTCGACCGCTTCGATCTCCGGCGCCGAAACCGCTCCTAGCAGGCGCGACACGCTGTCGATGGCCCTATAAGCGTCGTCAGTCGAAAACGCCTTCTGGTGCGCCCATTTGTTCCGCACGTCGCGAAGCTCGAAGGCCAGATTCCTCTCCGATACCCCGAGAATCTTCTTGAAGCAGTCGTTCCACAGGTCGCACATCACCTGGAGGATCGCCTGGCTGTCCCAGTTCAGGCCCTCGCCGTCCTTGCCTGGCTGTTGCCAATTTGGGAAACTCGGCTTCGCCGTCTCCAGCCAGCGGTTCTTGTAGGTGGCCTTCAACTCGCGCTCGACGAAAGGGCGCAATCCGTCTTTCAAAACATCCAGAGCTTTGCCGACTCGTTCGCTGTTGGTGATGGCCATGGGTAGATTCGCCTCAACTTAACGTGGCTGGTGGTAACCGGCTCGAGATCTCCGCTCGCACTTGTTCGGCGAGAGCGCGGCCGAGCGCCGCTTCCTGGGCGTCGGGCTCGTAAGGCGCACCCGGGTAGCGAAATTGCCAGGCGTACTTCGATAGCGCCATGGCCGGGTCGAGAGCGGATTGCAGGGCCGGATCGATCAGCGCGCAGGCCGCAGCCAGCTCTTGCAGTTCGTGCGTCTTGCGGAAGGCCGTTTGGTGCCAGGTCAAGTAGGCCTTCAGGTACTTCTCCGCGGCTTGCTGGCAATGGAAGAGCGCCGTGGCCGGCAGTTCGGTGGCGCAAATCTCGGCCGCCCGCAAGTCGCCCCGCGCGCGTTCGACCCATTTGCCAGTTTCGTCAAGCAGCCACTCGTTCGGCGTCATACAGGAGCCTCCCTTCGCGCACCACGGTGGCAGGCAGCGATGCGACCACGTAAGCCGCCCGTCCCTCGAAGTCGGACCGACGCCACGGAATCACGTCCACAGCATGGCCGACCCCGCGGATCGCCTGGCGCAGGCGTCCGGCGCGGAACACGTCTTCGGGGGCGTCGTCGGGAACCACGACCAGAAAATCCAGGTCGCTATCCGGACCGGCGTCGCCGCGCGCCTCCGATCCGAACAGATAGACGCGAACCGGCTGGCAATCCTCCACCAGCCGCCGTGTAATCTCGTCGATGGTCTCCTGCTTGGTCATAACAAGTCCATTATCCTTCCAGTGGCCGCTCCCGTCACGATCCACTGAGTTCGAATGCCTCAGAAGCCATGGATGGCCACGCCACCACGAGGCTGTTGTAGTAGCCCGCCTCTTCCGCCCAGCCCTTTCGCTCGCAGAGCGTGTAGAGCCGGTAGGCGAGGTCGCGGGCGATTTCGGCCATGCCGCCGATCTTCGCTTTCAGATTCGCCGTTTCCTTCTCGCCCTTCTGGTCGAGGCTGCGGATCAGATGCTGCGTGACTTCCCAGACGGTCAGGCGGGCAACGCCAGACGGGTCCCAGTCTTCGGAAAGTTCTTCGCGGCGCAACAGACGGACCTTGCCGGCGCGGGAGTGGAGCATGCCCGCCTCCGCGAGGTGTGAGATGCTGAGCGCCTTGGCCGTGGCCAGCACTTCGGCCTCGCCGTAGGCTCCTTCGTCGAACTGGTGTTGCTCAAACCAGGCCAAAGCCCAGCGCGTGTCGGGGTCGAACTCGCTCTCCAACTCGGAGAGGACCTCGTCGAGGCCCTGATTGATGAGTGCCAGCGCGGTCCGTACTCGCATCGGCGAACCGTCGGTTTCGAGGACCTTCTTGTAGCGGGAAAAAACAGCCATGCCTGGGCCGATGGCTGCCTGCGCCAAATCAACCGGGGCGATATTGCCTTTCTGGAGGTTTCGCAGGGCGTGCGGCAACTCACGTTTAAGGGATGACAGGAAATCCTTGCGCGTGGTGATTGGCGCGGAATCAGGGCGAGGCCGGCAAGCGAGGACTATCGACGATGCAAGGGCGTTGGCCCCAAGAGAAATGCTTCTCCCCAGGCGTTCGCTCCGCGCTGGCCATGTTGCCGTTATCTGGAAGTCTGCCCGAATCAGGCCCTCCAACATCGTTTCCCATCCCGTTGAACTCACGGCACCGGTGCCTTCGTCATCCTCATCCGTCTCAGACTGTTTAAAGGCGTAGAAAACAGTAAGCGGGAAGTTTGGATTTTGCGCCTGTCGCATCTTCGCGAAAGCCTTCCCAAAGCCATCTTCGAAGAATGCCTGGGCGTCTTGTCTGCTGCCGTCGAAACGGAATGGCGTGGCGACAAGTTCTTGCTTCTTTGGAACCAGCAGAGTACTGAATAACTCGGGATACGCGGACGATAGGCTCCGCCGCAACCAGACATAGAAGAAGTCGGAGAGGTCAGCATAGCCGATGTTGTCGTAGTAGGGCGGGTCTGTGGAGTAGCACGCCGGGATCGTCCCTCCTGCTTGGCACGCATCCAGTTGGTGGACATGGCCCACGGTTCCAGGTGCGGAGATGTCCAGGCTTCTCGCCGCCGATTCGAGATTGCCGACGAAGTTCCCCCCAGATTCACTAAACGGATTTGCCTCACCGAAGTCCCACGTCATTGCAAGGGCGTGACGCCTAAAAGTGCTGACGACAAGTTCATTTTTTGGCTGGGCGCTCCAGGTGGCCAGCGTGCTCCAGAAGTCAGCGCACTTATCAACCGCAAACGCCAGATAAACGGCAATCGCATCGGCATACTCAGGCGTCGCCCCATCCCCGAGGGCCCTCTGGCGGGCCTCTGCGACCAAGTCGCTCAACGTGGACAATGCCAGAAGCTGGCGTGGCGTAAACAGGTCGCGATGCCGGATCATGCCATAGACCTGGACCCTGAATCCCAAAGCCTGTTCAGGCAGCATTGTCTCCGGCACATTGTGAGGGATGGCCGAGTTTGCAAGCGACTGATGGAGCGTGTTGGCCTCCAGATAGACTCGGCTCCGCTCACCTTCTGCCACTATAGCCATCATCTGCGCGGTCATTTGCCCGGCCCGGCCTTCGGCCCGAATATAGTCGAAAGGGACCGCAGTTCCGCACACTACGCACTTTGCGCCCTTGCGGTTTACCGTCCCTTCCGGCGCGCCATCACCAAATCTCACCTCAAATCGGACCGCCTTCTGGCCATGGTCCACCTTCGGTTCGACCCATGCCTTCTTTCCAGGTTTGTTGGCAAGTGAGAATGATCGAACGAGCGGCATCTGAGCTCCACAGGCAGGATTTGGACACTTGATCGTCCTCGCCCAGATCCAGGCGATAACCGTGGCTTCGCCGCCGCCATTGGCCTTCGGCAGCTTGGCCTTCGGATAAACGTGCCCGATGCGCTCGAAGGCCCGGTCGCGCATCCACTGGCCGTAGTAGCGGACGTCGTCCGCCAGCCCGCGGGCGCCGGCCCACATGCCCTTCCCGCTCATCTTCTTCTTTGCGGCCGGATTCACCGGCGGCTGGCCGGCGAACTTGGGCGGGATCTCGATGAGAGCCTTCGTGATGAGGACCGCGACCGGGTTCAGGTCGCTGCCGTGCGCTTCGAGGCCAAGCCGCTGCGCTTCGAGCGGTATCGACCCACCACCGCAGAAGGGATCGTAGATTGGCGGCGGATTACCGCCGGTGGATTTCAAGATCTCCGCATGCGCCTCATCCAGTACTGCGCGGTTGTTCGAGTTCTCCCACAGCACCAGTTTCTCGATCAACCGGAAGAGCCGCTGCCGCTCCTTGTCCTGGTCGGCTTCGGTCGGGAACTGCTCGGGGAGGCTGGACGGATCATCCACCAGCGAAGCGAACAGCACCGCCCGGCACGCCGCCAGCGGCCGCCGCGCCCACCAGAGATGCAACGTCGACGGGTGCCCGTGCCGGATCGACTTCTCCCGCGCCGACTCCTTATTGATCGCCTCCAGCGGCAGCGCAACTTCAATCAGCTTCTTCTTCATCTGGTATTGTCCGGCCGCTTGGCAAGCGTTTGACTGCGCAATTGCGCCATGATTGCGTAATTGCGCCAACCCATCTCATTGAAAATGCAAGGCGTGTGGACGCGGATTGCGCCAGGTATTGCGCCGGATTGCGTATTTGCATCCGCGCCGCAGAGAAGCCGGCATTCAGCCTTGGACGCACGCTTTGGCGCGGCTTTGCGTAATAGCGTGACCGTAAGGGCTGCGGAATCTATGGGATACGAAAAACCAACATGCTGCTTTTGGCTGTCTTTGGCGATTGAGGCGGTCGGGGTCATGATCCCTCTCGCGCGGGGGCGGAGCTATGCCATCGCCCCAGTCTGCGCTCGCCACTGACCGTTAGCAACCCCGCAGAGCGGAGTTGCTCGAGAATCGACCGAATCTGACCCCGTGACAGGTTCGGAAAGCCATCCTGGAACTCGCGGAACCGCGCCCCTTCCACGCCCCGGTTTCGGACGTGATCCAAGAGAAGCTCCTTCATAGCTTCCTGGTTCAAGCCTTTTCGGCGGGTGTAGGCTCCAGCGCGGCCGATCTCGCCATAGAACCTCTGGGAGAGCAGACACCGGGCGCCGCGGCCTCGCCCTATGCGCTCGACGATCCCCCACTCTTCCAGCGCGGGAAGCCGCGAACGCAGCGACCCCCAAACGGGCTGGTCTCGGTACAGAAGATCGATGATGACCAGGTCTTCCGCCCAGAGCAGGCCCTCCCATGGATGGCCGCTCCGCCGGAAAAAGCGAATCAACTCGGGGCTTTGCAGTTCGCCGCGTAATGTCAGCCAGACTTTGGAACCGTCCGAGCGGGAATAGTCCGGAAGCGGCTTGCCGCTCTCGATGGTCTTTCGGAAGATCAGGTCCGCGCCTTGACCAGAGCGCTCGATCAATCCGGAGCGTTGCAGGGTCTCAGCCACGCGCCGGTTGCGGGGCTCCTCGCTGGATAGGATGGTCTGCGCCGTGACTCCATCGGGAAAACCTCCGGGGCTGACGATGTCCAGCCTCCCCGGCCACTGCCGGACCATCACGGAACCCGGCCGCCGGTAGTCGCGGTGCGAGACGGAGTTCATCACCGCTTCTCGAACCGTCTCTTCGTCATGCGCCGGGATATCCCAGCGAAACAGTCCGTCCTGGTAGGAGAGCACTTCATTGCGCAGGTTGATGAGTTCCCACAGGCGGTCATGCCAGAGGAAAAAACCGGCTTTGAACTCCTCTCGCTGCACGTGCCGGGTGGAGGCCTCCGACATCCTGTACTCAAAGATGGTCTCGGCCTGGCTGAGATGGCGCGCGACCGCCGCCGGACTGCCAAAGAGAATGAGGGCAGCGAAGGCGATCCCGCCTTCAACCAGCAGTTCTGTGTCCCCGAGAAGGCGCTCCGGCGAGAGTTTGAGGACACCGGGTTTGCCCGCCTTCCTGCTCCACCGCGCCTGAAAAGCGCGAATCGCCGTGGCATCCAGATCTGCAAGCGACAGCCCGGGACATTTTTCGGCGCTAAAATCCGGCTCGGCCTCCAAGACGATACGCCGAATCCGATCCTGGGTCATCGGCCGCAGCGAATCGCCTGCCCGCATCAGAAAACGACCATTGATTTCGATGGCGATTCCTTTCGGCCGGCCCGGCACGTGGAAGATCAAGACCCTGCCGGATGGTGTGAACACCTCTTCCGAACGGACCTTGATATAGCGGAGTCTTTCCGTAAGGCGCGAGGCTTGCTTCTGCGGTTCGGGGAAGGCGGAGGTTCCCACGATCCGCCTCGGAGGCTTGTCGGTGACACCCAGAACGATGCGTCCTCCGCCTTCGTTGGCGATGGCCGCAGAGTACTCCTCCAAGTCATCGTAGGAAAAGCGCGATTTGGCTTCCTTGCATTCCAACCTCTCGCCTTCATGCTCGACGAGCCAGTCGTAAGGCAGGGTAGCGGACTTCATTACCGGGCATCCTCCGCGCGTGCCAGGAGATCGCCCAGATTGTAGTTTACGCTCTCCACACAGAAATCCGGCTCCATTTGGAAGGGCCTGCGGATATAGCGAAGATCGCGCTTGTCGTCCTGCACCTGTCCAATGGCAAGGATGAAGTCGTCCGGCTTGTTTAATGCAGCCAGTATCTCGTTCCGCGTGACGGTCACAGTGAGGGCGCCGGCGACACGTCCTTTTACCTCGATGAACCGCAGTTTGCCGGCGCCCGGAACCTTAGACTCGATGTCCCACCCACACTTCTCAGCGCTCACGTCCCGCGGTTCGTTGCCAAGCTGTTTTTCGGCCTCCATGACCATCTGCATCGCAAGCAATTCCATTTTCTTTCGGGCTTCCGCTGACACAGCATCGGCGGCGGCATCACTTGGCTGAGCGGAAGACGGCAGCAGCTTATGGAGAAGCCCTATGGGGACGACCAGCGATCCGCCGATGGCGACCGGCGGCAGAGGCGAAATCTGGCGTTCGAGTTCGAGTTCCGCCATCCTCCGCTGAAGGCGGGCTTGCAGATCGTCGGCGCGCTGGCGGGCCTTCCCCGAGTTGATTTTGGCATTGATCCTGCCGGCCAGTTCCTGGTCCTTGAGCTGGTTGGCGCGATGATCCCAATAGGTGATTTCTTTAGTCAGCCGGTCCTTGACGGCGGTCATGGTCCTGGTTACCAGGTCCTCGCGGCGATTTCGAACTTCGTCGAGGTGTATCGGAACCAGATTGCCGATCGCGTGGCCAACCACCACCGACTCCAGGTCGCCCTTGAGCCATGCTTGGGACTCCAACGTTGCAGCCAGACAGGTCCGTTCTTCATCTGTTGCCGGCCGATAGTCCAGGTAGGGGGCGTATCCGGCGTTTCTGGTGGCGCCACCGGAATCCGTCTCAACGAACTGGAGTTGCCTGGAAACCACGCGGCGGTTGCCGGCTTTGTCGGTGCGGCCATCCTGGATGGTGTGCTCCAGATAGAAGAGCGCGCGAACTGCTTCGCCGGGGTCGCCGGGGTCTACCAGGACCGTGCCGCGCTTCAAGAGGTCCCGATTGCGTTCCAGGATGAGATCGATGGTTGCGCCGAGGAGCGGCTGGCCCGGACAGACAAAGGTGGCCAGCGGTTGACCGTGAACCGCGCAGAGGGACTTCTCGAAGGTGATCCGTTCATACTTACCCAGAACGGGCTCGCCGGTGCCGATGAGACGGTCCCGCTGGCGGATCAGGGCGGGCACATAGGTGATTTCGAAACGGCGTGGTTCCCGTTCCTTGATGGAACCGCCCAGAATCCGGAAGGCCTCCAGGAAAAAGGACTCGATGAAGTGCGGCTGCAGGCGACGTGCTTCGGCGCGCTCCATGTCCTCCCGGATTCTCTGGACCTGGGAGGCATCCATGCTGTCGTTGGCCAGCGCACGTTCTTCGAGAAGCTCCTGGCAGTGCTTGCGGTCGGTCAGGTTGTCGACAATCCGATGCAGGCGGGCCTTCACCTCGGGCTGGTCACCGTACCGGATCGCTTCGATGAGCAGGTCGCGGAGTCGTTGCTCGCGGAAGAGTTGGCCCAGGATGTCGAAGACGCCTCCACCAAGGGCCTCCCGCTCCAACTCGATCTTTTCCAGGAGGCGCTTGTATACGTCGCCCTCGCGCGTTTCTTCCGCCAGCAGGTTCCAGAGATGGCACACTTCGGTCTGCCCGATGCGGTGGATGCGGCCGAACCGCTGTTCCAGGCGGTTCGGGTTCCACGGCAGGTCATAGTTGACCATCAGATGCGCGCGCTGTAGGTTGATGCCCTCGCCGGCGGCGTCGGTAGCCAGCAGGATGAGAACGTCCTTATCTTGTTTGAACGCCTCCTGAGCCTTGGTGCGCTCCTCACGGCCCATCCCGCCGTGAACGGTGACGAGCGCCTCGGGGGCGCCGAGGAGCGCGCGAAGCCGCTCGGTCAGGTAGTTCACCGTGTCGCGGTGCTCGCTGAAGATGACCATCTTTCTGCGGTGGCCCTGCGCATCGAACATCTCGGCGTGGTTCTGGAGGAGGGACGACAACTCCTCCCACTTCTTGTCCGTTCCGCTGCGGCGGACCCTCAGAGCCAACGCTTCCAGGTTTCTCAGGATCTCGATCTCGGCTTGGAGTTCCGCGATGGTGCGCGCCGCCGTTGCTTGATCGACGACCGTCTCTTCGGTCTCCTCGACCTCGGCATCGGGTGCGTCGTCCAGGTCGTCGATGTCTTCCTCGGTAAGACTGGGCAAACGCTCGTCGTCTTGAAGAGCCGCTCCGCGTTTGAGGATCTGCTCTTCGCGCAATCGCCGCTCGAGCCGTTCCCGGCGGCGCCGGAGGGATTGCAGGATCGCCTCTGGCGAAGACGCCAGCCGCCGCTGCAGGATAGTCAGCGCGAATCCGACCGTTCCCTTGCGGCCTTCGTTCTCCAGCGCATCGGCCCGATTGAATTCCTCGCGGACGTAATCGGTAACGCTCTTGTACAGGGCGGCTTCGGCGTTGGAGAGCTTATAGCCGACGGTGTATGCCCGCCTCTCGGGGAATAGCGGCGTTCCGTCGAACTTGAGCAATTGCTCCTTCACCAGGCGGCGCATCAAGTCGGAGGCATCGACGGTGTGCACGCCGTCGCGCACCCGCCCTTCGAAACGGTCGCTATCCAGCAGCGCCATGAATAGCTGGAAGTCTTCCGGTTTACCGTTATGCGGTGTGGCCGTCATGAGCAGCAGATGCCGCGTAAGCTGGCCGAGGAGTTGACCGAGGCGGTAGCGCTTGGTGTACTTCACCTCACTCCCAAAGAAAGTCGCGGACATCTTGTGGGCTTCGTCGCAAACCACCAGGTCCCAATCGGTGTTGGCCAGCTTTGCCTGCACGTCCTCATTGCGGCTCAGCTTGTCCAGGCGGCAGATGGCCCTGGGATTCTCGGCGAACCAGTTGCCTGTGCGCGCCGATTCCAGCTTGTCGTTCGTCAGGATTTCAAAGGGGAGCTGGAATCGTTGGTAGAGCTCATCCTGCCACTGCTCAGCGAGATTGCCGGGGCAAACGATCATGCACCGGTGCAGGTCGCCGCGGATCAGCAGTTCCTTGATGAGCAGACCGGCCATGATCGTCTTGCCGGCGCCGGGATCGTCCGCCAGCAGGAACCGGAGCGGTTGCCGCGGCAGCATCTCGCCGTAGACGGCAGTGATCTGATGCGGGAACGGGTCGACCATCGAGGTGTGGATGGCAAGGAGCGGATCAAACAGATGAGCCAGGTTGATCCGGTGCGCCTCAGAAACCAGGCGGAACAGCTTGCCGTCGCCGTCGAAGCTCCACGGCCGACCGGTTTCGCCGATTTCCAGCATGGGCTCGCGATCCCGGTAAAGGAGCACGACGCTGGGCTTCCCGACGGGGTCCTTGTAGGTGAGCTCGATTGCCGCCGAACCGTACCACTTGACGTCAATTACGGTAACCAGGCAATCGGGCAGGATTCCTTTGACAGCGGCGCCGCGCGTGAGATCTTCGAGCTTGGCCATAGGCGGCCTGCGCCCTTTCCATCTATTTGAGAAACAGACCGAAAACTCATGATATTACTTCCCGCAGCCGGGTGCCCACCCGAAACGACTGCCCCGCGCCCCGAACCCGAGCCAACCTTTTTCGTTCACCAGTTTTTGCCAATATCTCCCCAACAGTTTCAACCACTTACGAGTTTAGGGCCTGTTACCCCGATTTTCGTCTGCTATACCAGAATTAGGAGGCACCAATACTTGATCCCCTCGATCCCCTCAGCGCCATCGTCCACCCCCGTAACCACCCGGGTGACGCATCGTGCAAAAAAGTGCCTCCCCATGCGTCACCCAATCTCGCCCCGCCGCCTCAACCCATTGAAAAAGAGTGCCTTAAAACCTCATGATTATGAATTCCACATGCCCGGAACAGATGCGTCACCCCGTGTGACGCATCTTGCCAAAAAGTGCCCCAAGATGCGTCACAAAATCTCGCCACTCTACCTCAACTCATTGAAAAATAAGCGCTTAAAACTCGATAATTATGAATTCCACATACCCACGAACAATGCGTCACCCCGGCCCCTGGCCCCTGGCCCCCGGCCCCTGGTCCCCGCCCCCCGACCCCTAGCCCCCAGCCCCCCGCCTCTGGCAGAATAGTCAACGGACCCTATTAGCGGTAACCCAAGTTTCCGAGAGGAGAAAACGGCAATGTTCAAACGCGATGGCAGAATAGGCCGGCGGGATCTGTTCAAGACCTCGGCCGGGATCATGGGCGGCGCGCTTCTGTCGCGGGAAGCCGCGGCTGAACAGGCGGCGCCACGGAATGTCAACACCAGCTCGAGCCCTTCCGCGCTCAGGATCACCGATCTTCGCGTGGCCATCGTGGCGAAACCCGGGCCGAGCCCCTGCCCCATCATCCGCCTCGACACCAACCAGGGCGTCTATGGGCTCGGCGAAGTCCGCGACGGCGCCAGCCCCACCTACGCGCTGTTTCTGAAGAGCCGCCTGTTGAATGAGAACCCGCTCAATATTACGTATCTCTTCCAGAAGATCAAACAGTTCGGCTTCCACGGGCGGCAGGCCGGTGGCGTGGTGGCCGTCGAAGAGGCCCTCTGGGATATCGCCGGCAAGGTCTA